>Ga0056128_1008360_pt1 | contig 13041 bp, 9 predicted proteins | sample WorMetLIZISLAND2_FD_71113 | JGI IMG/M metagenome (GOLD analysis project Ga0056128, IMG submission 71113) | Marine gutless worms symbiont microbial communities from Max Planck institute for Marine Microbiology, Germany - Olavius geniculatus... ...
GTTAAGCCACGCTGCCCTAGATAGGCAGCGGTGGGCAGCGATAGTAAGAATGGCGTCAGACACCAACGGGCATTGAGCCCACGGTTGTCGATGATGATGATGATGATGATGATGATGTTTATTGATGGAAAGGCGCGTAATATGCCAAAAGTTTCAAAATTGTGTGCAGAAAAAGTGTACAACTTGCATGTTTCAGCATTTAAATATTCTTTGCCTAATTTACACAAATCTGTCCCACCACAAAAATCATGCTAAATTAGCAGTAATGCATGAATTTGAGTTGATTTTCATTTAGCATACAGTGAAATATCAACAATTATTAACACATACGTTGAGTTTAGATGAAATTCGACATAGGCAGTTGCCCAGCTTTTGCATTCATAACCGTCATCAGTCCTTTTAGGCAGCTGATGGATCGCTGGAGTCAATGTGTTCAGGATCAGCTGAGCCCAGCATTTGATTAACACTTGTTTTAGCTAGTCAGTTACTGAAATCTTGTGACCATTCTATTTGTTGCAATGCCCTAACACTGAACAATTCATAGAATTTAAATCTGGCCTTTTTGGCAGTAAGTTTTTGATTTCAATGTACTCAGGCACATGAGAGTGCAGGCAAATGCTTAATTTCAAGGGTAATAAAGATTTATGCAAATTAACCAAAGAATATTTAAATGCTTCACTATGTAAATGTGTCGTTTATTCTTTACGGCATTCTAAAACTTCTGACGTATCACACGTCTTTCTACCACTAACTGTCGCTGAGTTATCAACGCTCAAACAGGTCCGTTTTTTTGGCCCACCCTGTAGATATGCTAAAATTCATCAAATCCAGCCAATAATTTTCCTGAAACTAGATTTGCCAAAAATGGCTGGCTGCTGCAGCAATCAATATTCGGTACTTCCAGACTTAAGTACAGTTCGTTAATGTACAAAAACTATTATCTATTTGCAAGTGAAACGGTTGTTTTCTCGAACAGTCATGTTCTTGTAAATCTTTAATTTTTCTGTTTATTGTTGTATTTTGTTGCTTGTTGCTTTGATGCTGAAGTTAGTGCATTGTTGTTATGGTGCAACGTGTGCAGGTCATTAACTCAGCGGGGAAGACGTACTACATGTCCGCTGGAGATGTAAATACTTATCATTGTTGTTTCATTTAGTTTTCACGGGAGTTGGGGTTATTTAGCAGATCACCATTGTGACGGTGTGCGTTATAACAGTTGTGGCTGAGCAGCGAACATATTGTTGTTTTTGGTTATCTGTCAAAATCTGGACCGTCAAAACTAGCCCACTGCCTGAACCCTAACCTTAAAGGTCCATGGCCACGGTCAAACTCACTCGCGCAATTTCTGTAGATTTAAATTAGACATTTAACCTCGCATATATAATATGTTGATTTGAGTTTCATAAATATATGAAATTAGTGTGTGATTTCAAACGAAATGCGGCATTACGTTGCGTTATGCGAAATATTCTAATTTATCGGTGCCCACGGTGACATCATGACCCTAGCCCATATAGATCATGGATATTAATGGCCTAGCCGACGACATCATCATTCTAGGCTAGGCCATTAATATTCATGACGTCTATAGGCTAAACTCATGATGTCACCGCAGGTCATCATGGCGGCGCGTTTTCTATGTCGTTTTCGTAGATCGTCGACATCAAAGGTAATTTTTTCCGTGTTGACAAAACGCTGGGCGCCGATATTACTGTCAAAGTTATCAGAAAATTCAGCACTTTCATGAAAATGGATAAAATGTATATGTTAATTTTGGTGACCATGGACCTTTAACTCTAACCCTATCCCTATTGCTAATCCATAATCCTTAACCCTGACCCTAACCTTAACCCTTACTTAAGCTTATTCCTTATTATTAACTTATTCCTAATCCTAATCCCTAATGCTCACTGTATACAAATCTCTAACCCTATCCCTAACCCTAATTCCTAACTCTAACCATATCCTTAACCTTATTTCTTAAACTTAAGCTTGTATCACTGTGTCCAGGTTTTGTTGTTCCCAGTTTTGTCAAGACACCATAGTTTTTGTAGTACCTTTTAATTATCTTATGAAGAGTTTGCACAGAACACGGCCAGCATTCATTGCTTGAGTATTCATTTCTTCGTGTGTCTTCCAGTCATCTAATCAACACGGTTGCAAAAAAACTGGTTTTCGTAAAAGCCCAGCCCAGTGGATTTTTTTCCAGTTTTTAAGGTAAAAAGGCCTGACTATATGGGTGTTGGCATTTCTACGGGTCTTCAGTTGGTTGATTGATATGAGCTTTTCTGTTTGCTTTCCGTAGCTGAAATATACCGATGATTGCAAATTTGTGTGTTCAAGTGTTTTAGAAACTTAGCCATGATGAAATATTTCATTATTATTAGTGGAATGAAAAGCCAAAATTGGATTAATTTTGTGGTGGATTTTTAGTCTTTGATGTTCACATTGCTGTTTCCACTAATTCAAACCATTTGCACTGTTCATTCCACCCCTCATTTTCCAATAGACAGCATTCTTGACATTGGTGAGTGTCTGGAGGATAAGAGGACAGAGTATTGGAACTGCCATTGCTGTTAGTTACATATGCACACTTTGGATTGGCAGTTCTTACAATTTTAGCTTTAGGTTGTTTTTACGTTTTGTGTTTCATATAGGTTAACCTTTTTGTTCTATCATTATGCGTATATGCATTTTGCCTGCGAAGGTCGTCCCCGAAATGACTTCTACTGTGTCGGGTGGGATGTAAAACCCTCGCTCACTCGCTCACTCTTGTGTAATTTCTTTTTAAGTGTTGAGTGTGTCTGGTCGTTGGCTATGCAGTTCAACGTGCCAATTGTGTTTCGTGGACCAAATGGAGCATCCGTCGGAGTAGCAGCCCAGCACTCGCAGTGCTATGCTGCTTGGTACAGTAACTGTCCCGGTCTCAAAGTTGTCTCACCCTACTCGTCAGAAGATGCAAAGGGTTTGCTCAAGTCTGCAATCAGAGATAACGATCCCGGTAATATTTGTAATTAAAAGTGTTCAGTTTATTCTTAGGTGTTTGTCGATAGTAGGGCTTGTAGCTCCTACTCTATTTTTTAGAAATTTGCATTAATTATGTACAGTAGCAGATTCAGAAGTTAAAACATTGACTTGTTTTAAGATGCATCTAGTTAATAGGGAGGGGCAGGCAGCCGCCCCCGCACTTCCCTTGAATCCGCTACTGGGGGATTGTGCCAATAGCATTGAAGTAAGCTTGCACAAACTAAATGGTTTAATTTTCTAAATTTTTTCACTTGGTTCATATTTTTCTATTTAGTTCAATTTATTTCGCTGTTGAATTGGTGCATCATACATGTTTGCAGTTTCATCTAGAAGGCAGTCATGAGAGTGCTTATCTCCACCAAGTGAAGTAATTTAAAGTTTTAAACATTGCTACTACTACTACTAGACTTCAAATAACGTCATTTATTAGCCCAACTCCCGAAACTCTTGTTGGGTGCAAGGATCTCGGAGATATCTCATACGCGTGCTGAGTTATAGCCTATTTTGTCTCAGATATCATTGCCATGACAACGAGGATCGGTTGTGGTAAAATTTGATTGGCCTTATTTGATAGCTTGTCCCCCAAAACACCCAGTTAGGTGCAAAGGTCTTGGAGATATCGCTTATACAGATCGATTTATAGCCCATTTTGTCTCAAGTTTTGTTACCATGGCAACAGAGGCCAGTCAGGGTTAGGCTCCTCAGTTATTAATGGCATTGCTAAAAAGGCTGACCCCTTGTGATGTCACGTCAAGGCGTCGCTGCAACATCGCCTTGGTGTGACGTCGCAATAGCAACGATGTCATGCGTGCTGAGTCACTGATGTGCACAAACAGACAGGAGACAGAAAAAGTGAAAACATTATATCCACCAGTGTTCACTACGTTCACCTAGGCGTAGATAATAACCATATGTGTCTATTGTTGTTCTCTGTTGCAGTTATTGTGTTGGAGAATGAGATATTGTATGGTGCGGCATTTGAGATGTCCGATGAGGCCCTGTCTCCTGATTTTCTTATTCCGATCGGAAAAGCAAAGATTGAAAAACCAGGTTGATTACTGCAGCTGTAGCTAGCTTATGCCGTTGACTTATGTTGTATTTGATATCTTACATGTACGTATCATTTGGCAGTATCACTGAAATTATATGCAGTGTCACAGCTCCTGCAACTGATCTTTCATCTCCTCTCTCACACTTATGCAGTTTCTTATAGCGAGTGGATGGAATGAAATCCATTTGGCCGGGAGAGACATGCGGGGCTTAATTATTAGACAGTTATGGTAGTACATTTATATGAATCTATGTCTGCACACAGGATATTTTGGAGATCGGAACCTTACACATTGCAACTTAAGCCAAATCTAAGATCGTCCACTATATCTGTATGCTATCTTAGTTGCATCTAACTCTTTTTGGCGCAAAGTAGTAGTAATTCGATATATTAAAAATATCAATATATTACTTTTGATATTGATGTATCGTATCGTCGAAAGAATATTGTATAGTTTGATATATTGCGATATCTTTTATATATCACGATATTTTCGATATATCGTGATATTTTCGCCAGAAGTTTATATTTGTATTACTGCATTACAACAATAATGAGAATAAACGGAGAAAATGACAAACTAATCGAAGCAAACTAACTATAGCGTCGTAATTTAATGACACTTTTGACAGTCTATAGTTAATTTTTAAGTTCACTGACACATTTTAGTATCTACGTAAAGCAAACTGCCTTGCTTAACGTTTAAGTCTTGTTCTTGTGTTTGTATCAGATTTACATACTTTTCATGTTAAAAATATCGATATCGCAATATTTTCAAAATTCTGTATCGATTCTGTCGTATAGAAATTGAAATTCTGATATCAGATCATCACTAGTATAGCAAGAAGAGCCAAAAAGGGGATGACCTACACTCGCTGTCTGCACCGAGTAGTTTTCTTCTGTATGGTGATCATAGTGAAATGATGATTCTAGCAGCAGCAGCAGCAGTCAAGTAACATGTCGTGTTGTTACAGGGAAGCATGTGACGATCGTGTCTCATTCGCGAGCGATGGGAGTCTGCATGGAAGCGGCAAAAGAACTGGAGCAGGCTGGCATTGAGTGCGAAGTGATCAACCTCCGCAGCATTCGGCCTCTGGATGAGGAGACAATCATCAACTCGGTCATGAAGACCAATCATCTGATTACAGTGGAGAACGGTTGGCCTCAGTCGGGCGTCGGAGCCGAAATCTGCGCTCGCGTCATGGAAAGTTAGTTGTTCGGAACATTGCTGATTGCTGAAACTCTCTATACACTGTGTCCACAAAATGTGAGCCCTTTAAACCTTTTGCAATAACAGGCGGAAAACCGCACCCGTTTAAATAAAATTCTACATGCATGAAGCAACATTTATTTTGAACATTACACCTTAGTTTCACAAGAATCTAACTTGTCTTTGCAGACATATCAAATTTTAAGTAACGCTGCCAAATGCCAAGAGTTTTCAAATGCAGCTAATGTCAGTCTTGTGTAGTAGGCTTTTCACAGAAGCAGGAGACCAGTTTTTTTCTCGGAAATTTAGATGTTAATTTTTTGTCACCTTATCTTTTTTCAATTCTGAGTATTTTGAACAATCATTGATTTTCTGTTGACACCATTTGGTTTGTTTATCAACAAGAAATGATATTTCAGATGATGTCAGCCAATAAATGCAGATCTATGTAGTCGCTTTGAAAAAAGACTGAAAATCTCTTAAATAAAATGACAGATTACTATGAAATTTTGCACTCGTGACTCAAACAGATGTCACATTAAATGTGCAAAAATTTTATTATAATTGGTGAAGATTTTTGTCTGTTATTTAGGGGATTCACTTTTTTGGATACAGAGTATATGTACTCATTGTTTATTTATTTAAAGTGAAATGATACCAGAAACACTCCCTCTTGCAAAAAAATGAAAATAGCTTACACAAAACTGATGCAAATAGGCATTAACTTTTACGTATATTAACTTATACCTGCAGCAAGTGGTCTAGGTGACTAAGTTCTTTTTATGCATATTAACTGGAGCTGTCGAAGCGTTTTTTTTTAAAACACATTAACACAATGTGTAAATTTTTGTAACGCATCAATTAACACATTATTAATGCACCCAGTCCCGTCAAGAGGGAGTGTAGGGGGTTAAGTTACCCCGGGCCCTGCGATGTTTGGGGGCCCCACCTGTGGAATATAGAAAGTTAGAAACACATTTTTAAACGTATTATCAACCACAGATGTATGCATTAATTATTTAAATAATTATTTATTTACAGTAGTGATGGAACGGCAACTGCAGTTTAGTTACTTGAATTTATTCAATTGTTAAATAACCGCAGTTTAACGGAGTATTGGAACTTTTGCTTCACGGAATTTAGTAAATTAACATAAATTTACATATGTGCATTAATTTTTTTAACGTGCGTTAATTTATCAATGCATTAAGTTGTTAATTAATGCATTAATTTGACAGTTCTAATATTAACATATTAGTTCTGTGATGTAGTGTGATTTATATATTTTGCGCAAAAAATTTAACTTAATATCAACGTTTTCTGTTACTTTCTGTTTCACTACTGGCCAGTGTGATTGCAAAGTCTGAGATATGTGCGTGTCAGGTCGAGCATTTGACTATCTCGATGCTCCTATTATTCGTTGCACTGGCGCTGATGTTCCGATGCCATATGCCAAGTTACTGGAACAGAACGCTCTGCCGCAAGTCTTCAACATAACGGAGTCGGTCAAACGCAGTCTCAACATTAAGCAGTTGTCAGTCGGCAAGAAAATTTGACCGTCTTCCATTGAAATATTCTTTACAGCATCTCTGCTCACTGATTGAAGCCTACTTCTTTGTGACACTTTATGCCGAAACTGTAAACACTTCTTCTTTGGTCTTTTGAGAGTTTGGATGGGTCTTTTGTGATAACTGGCTGACTGTTGTGTGTTTCATGCTGATTTACACCGTGGGCCATAAAAAACGTGGCACTTTACTTTTGTCGATAACTTCACCAATTATTGACCACTTTTCAAAATTCTTTCACTGACAAACTTTGCAGAAAATTTGCAATAATGTGATTATTACATATCCCACCACACCATAAATGCGTCTCTACACTACCTTGTGAAATATCAATGTCAGAAAAAAAACTATTAACAATAACAAACATTTAGGTAAACAAAAACACTTTAGACCAAGATTGCGATGAATGATCTGTATGACATTAGAATGTCCCACACAGTTTGGTGTCATACAGACCATTCACCACAACGTTGGTCTGAAGTGTTTTTCTTTGATTTTACCAAGATGTTTTTTTGCTATTATCCTTATACATTCATATTTCGCTTATATTTCACGGGGTAGTTTAAAGACGCATTTATGGTGTGGTGGGATATATAAGATTCACATTATTGCAAAATGTCCGCAGAGTTAGCTAGTGAAAGAATTTAGAAAATCGGTCAATAATTGGCAAAGATATGGACAAAAGTAAAATGTCACGTTTTTTATTGGCCCACCCTGTATAAATGGATGTTTTGTCAGCCGTTTAACGGGCTGTTTTCTTGTGCATCATGAACCGTATCTGAAGCCTGTATGTGTGATTAAAGGTCCATGGCCATGGTCAAATTTACACATGCAATTTATGTAGATTCTAATTAGACATTTAACCTCGCATATAGAGTATGTTAATTTGAGCTTCATAAATATACAAAATTAATGTGCAGTTTCAAATAAAATGTGGTATTACGTTTCATTAGGCAAAAAATTCCAGTTTACCAGTTCCCCCGGTGACGTCATGAGCCTAGCCTAGAGACATCGTGAATATTAATGTCCTAGCTGGTAACATCATCAGTCTAGGCTAGAACATTAATATTCATGATGTTTATTGGCTATCATAATGACGTCACCGGGGGTGCCTACATGCCAATATGGCGGCACATTTTCTACGTGATTTTTGTAGATCGTTGATTTCAATGGTAAATTTCTCCATGTTGACAAAACGCTGGGCACTGATATTACCGTCAGAATTATCAGAACATTATGCAATTTTAGGAAAATGGGTAAAATATATACGTTAATTTTGGTGTCCATGGACCTTTAACTTTTTACCAGCAGCTATTAAACAACATGTGGTTCAATTAATACTCTTGTTATTGTAGCTGCAGAAAAGGATTTTCGGACCTAGGATTATCACATAGTATTCAAACTAGGCGAAATTTCAGAGTTTTCATGGTGACTGGATAAATGAGTCTGAGATTTCATGAGTTGCCATTTTTGTGACGTTCTGTTCATCGTGTTTTGTGTCATGTGGACGGTGTGTCTGACCACTTAACAAAATGAGTATTAACACTTACTGTACGTTCGTAAACAAAACTGAGTGCCAGGGTACGATGCATTTTCTGTTGAAATCTGAATGCTGGTAATACCAAATAGTCATGTGTCTGACAATACATTTAACCCTTTCTATGTAAGTCTGTGTAGAGCTATTGACATTTGACTGTTTTGCTGCTGTTCACTTAACATTACTACTGCTGCTGAAGATTTTTTTTGGTTTATGTCTAAATGCCAATTATCCTAAAGTTATGCAGGGTATCGATTCAGTGGACTGTGCAATTTGGTAGAGTATGATTTGTAGTCCAGATACTGATAGTTTTTCTTTACCCCAACCAGCTGCCAGAAAAGACTGAATAACAAACAGATCAGTTTAGATTGCGCTGCCCACAAAAGTGTGGATGGCTCGGTAGTCTAACGGTAACATGTCGGACTTGTAGTCCTGAGGTAACTCAGAGGCGGAGAGGTGCAGTTTCGACTTCGCACCAGGACACTACCGGACAGGAACTTAGACAAGTTGTTCACACATATGTGCCTCTGTCACCAAGCAGTATAATTTTGGTACCGGCTTCACCGCTGGGACGTAAACAGGCACACCGCATGATACACTGGCCCCGTATCTATGGTCTCGCAGTGTAAAAACTGGTGTCTGGCTGAGGGCCTTAGGAAACGGAGATCAGCGCTGCCCTATGTAAGGTAAGGCTCGGGAAGGACTTTACGTTTACGTTTTTTACGCCCACAAAAGGCTTTGTCATTTATGATATCATCTATTAGAAGATTATTTAACTAGCCAATTGCTTTCAATTCTTTCTATTTGTAATTGGTTTCTGTAATCTTTGTTGGTTCTTTAATGCTTTAACGTTTGCATGCTTTGATAGTTATCATTGCAGTACTGGTAGTATATCCACCAACTTTGCACGCTGTGATTTTTTGCAAATCTGCCATTCGTGGTGAGTACTGTACCAAAGATGAACTCATTGAGTTATGAGTAAAGTCCAAACGTCTGTAGAAATAAATGGTCACATGATAATTTAAAGTTCTGTATGTGTAGATCTGAACACAGAATGCACATGAGTGGTTTGTTGTTTTTGGTGTGCTTGGAGCGCAGTTTGCATACATTTCGTTGTGTGTAAAATGGCGTGGTTAGTAGGCGGCGAAGAGTGGGACCAATTAGCAGTTAGATTCTGTCAGAATATATCAACCAAATCCAGTTGTGTATTTGAGAACCTACTTTTCTCTATTCAATTTTTTGCTGTTAATTTTATCAGTTTGTGCTGAAGTGCAGTTTATTTTGCTATACAACATTTTTTTTTGTCTTTTTTGTTACGCTGGACCAAATCTTACACATTCTTAGTTGTGTATGCTTTTTGCTGATTCAGTTATGAATTGCTGAATTTGGCTGTCGTTTCATATCAGTTGATTGTAAGGTTAAACAGCCCTAAATACAATGCCAGTGTGTTGTAATTATTATCTGTTGGTTTGTGTGCCTGCATTGCGACTGTATGTCTCCATGGAGCACCAATATTGCAGTAGATTTATAGAATAATAATAAGTTTTCACTGCCTTATTCGTCATTCTTATGCCTTCATCTTGGCTGGCATTATTAGTGTCGTTTACAACTAGATCTCTGTTTGTTACTAGCAGTGTGTTTCAGTTTGTTAGGCAGGCCAGTTGATGAAGTTTGTATTTGGCAAACAATACAGTGTGCCGTGATAAATTTTTTGATTGGATGGTAGATACAATGGTGCCAGTCGTCATGTAGCTCTGTAATGATTTGTTGCTTTGGGAAATAATGTACTATTAAAAGGCTGTAGGCCGGAGCCGTTGATTAGAAAGGAACTGAATAGTGTCAGGCTTAGAACGTTGTCATATTTAGTGTGAAAGTGTGTCCAAGAGTGGTTGATCTCTTTCCAATGTCCACACAGTTCATGTGCTGGAATTGCCAGCCAGTCTTAGGTCGGGACAGAGATTAGGTTTGTATAGAATTTTGACAGTTTTAACTTAGCGTACAGTTGTTTAGATGCAGTCTACCTGTTAGCAAACTTGTTGCGCCATTTATCCTGTAGTAATAGCAGTGTAGCAGAAATGGTTGTCTGGTAGTCTATGTTTTGGTAACTGAGTGGCTGCTATGTACAATATTGTTGTTAGAGGATGGCATGGTAGTTGTGCACATTTTTTGTTATTTATGTGACCTTTGTCGTGGCGAGAGCATTGCGTTCGAATTATATCTCATTAAAACCATATCATGTTTACTGGCTGACATAATACGCAGCATCATTTTTTGTTACTGAAACTGAAAGCATATGCCATGTTTAGCTGTCAGATTACTTTCTGGTCTCTTGTTGAGTTTTTTTGCCGCTGGCCACTACCGAAATGCGGAGGGAGCTATGGCTGGGCACATTTTGTTATCATCAGGTCACCTACATTGAGCGTGTGACACTCGCAGTTTAACCCTTCACGCACTCACCCACATTAAGTTAATAGTCACCCGCCAATGATGAATGTCTCCCATTTTGTTGTTATTTGGTCCCCATTTACCTTTATTATTACGCTGCACTAAGTTTGGTCAGTTAATTCTCAGGAAAATAATTACAATTGTCACTAGTTACCACATTTTAAGGCTTAAAATGCATCAGTTTCAGTTTTGGCTGGGCCTCCGCTGATTGCGCTCCCTTGGGCTCCTAGCTGGATTCAGTATGGGATTCTACTTCCAAGGCATGTGGTGGGATGAAAGGAGTTGAGGGGAAGGAAGAAGGAGAGGAAAGGGAAAGGCAGAGAGGAGAGAGATGGGAAATATCACCCTCATTAATGGTATGATAACTTGGCAGACTCGTTTCATGTCATTTGCATACATCCAAGAAGAACACCGATTATCATAAATGGGCAGGTGTGTCACAGAAAACATGCTGTGGGTTGCATTGATAAACAGAAAGAAAGAAAATATATATATATATTATATGTTATACCGTGTATTATATTCGATGTGGGGTTTTTATTTACTTGCCAGCATGTTGTTTCGATAAATCAATATTACCGGTAATTATAATGAACTATCGAATCGATAGTCGAAGTAATCGAAACTTGTAGAAGTTGCAGCTTTAATAAAATACTCGTCGTTTGCTGTGAAATTCAAATAAATATTCTTGGCGTGTTTACATTCTGTAATCGCGGAAATATTATTTGCTTTAATGCTTCGTTTATATGGTAACATGTTTACATGTGTGCGAAATAGCTTTATATTTCACAAGTTCAGGACTTTCGTGTCCACTGCTGCGAATGTCAGATGCATTACTTCTGCAGCTGTAGGCATTTGCTCTCTTATTTGACGTGTGGGCGTGGCTTGGTTATAAGTAGGGTGTGGGGATCAAGTAGGGTTCGTGGAATTATGCCAAAATTTTGCAAATTATGCGCAACAATTTTAAAGATTATGCGCGCATTTTTTGCCAATTATGCGCACCTTTTCGGCTTTGTAATTGGCAATCAACAATGAAAAGACCTTCTAAATTAACTCTCGTAACTGAAGGTGATTATTCTGCAAACATTAGACTTACAGTCAACATTCACGTTCAAGAAAACAAATTATAGCAGTAAAATAGTTCTTACATTAGGGCCTGGGCCTAGGACCCCTAGGTATTCAAATTCCAATACAAAAACTCCAACGTGCGCAATGTTTCTGCGGCCAACCGGGTACGCTGTGGCGTCAGTAACTGATTGTACTTTGAAAACGAACGCTCCGCATCAGCACTAGTTGTAACTGAAAAAATGTACATCTGTGCCAGTCTTGACAATCCCAGCAGTCTGTCTGATGTGCTTTTCCAGAATGTGGTAATGTCTGTCAGCATCATACTTGTCACTGGAGAGCTTCTCACTGCTTCCAGACCAATGACATCAATGTATTTAACAAATTCAGCACTGTATAACAAAACGACATTCATAAATGAGACAGATTATGCGGAGCTAGTTGTATTATGCGGGATCTGCCCAATTATGCAGAAGGTCACCAATTATGCGCAAAATTATGCGCTCGCATAATCACATAATTCCACGATCCCTACAATCAAGGTGTCTCGGGATCTTCTCAGTTCTCACGGTCGGTTTTGCAGCTTAATAATGATTTTTCTCTGGATAAGTTGTTCACACACACGTGCTTTTTGTCACCAAGCAGTATAATTTAGTATCAGCCAAAAGGAGGTAGTGCTGTGCATTTATTTCTCATCGCACATGTAACAGGTCTATAGTCCAGGTGTTAGAACAAGAGGCGGTGGTTTCAGGCCCAGGTACAATTACACTTATTTAGACCAGCTTCGTATTTCACCAGTGAACTGTACTTGTCGAGTGCTACAAAAGATATCATTACACCACCATTCGATTCTTTCCGCAAGTAGCAGAAAAAAACACTTTGAATTACCGATCTCACTGTTATTATAGCGACCACAGAAATAAACATTCACGCGTCAAAATTGCATCATCGCCAAAAAACGTAGAATAGTTAAGCATTGAAGTCGTGAACTCTAACGTAAAAATAACTATGTAAGTAAGTAAGTAAGTAAGTAAGGCATTCCAAAAAGAAAATTGTTGCTGCAGAAATAAATTCAAAATGAAGTAAAATTTGAAAATGAAATGACATAAATTTGGAATAAGATAAAATTCAAAATAAAGTT
>Ga0056128_1008361_pt1 | contig 13037 bp, 5 predicted proteins | sample WorMetLIZISLAND2_FD_71113 | JGI IMG/M metagenome (GOLD analysis project Ga0056128, IMG submission 71113) | Marine gutless worms symbiont microbial communities from Max Planck institute for Marine Microbiology, Germany - Olavius geniculatus... ...
TATAATAGCTAAGCGGACACATAAATTTTTAACCAGTTTTGACAACTCTGACAGTTTGTTGTGTTCTGTACGCCATGCATGGACTTGATTATTTTGTTTACTTAAGTTGTGTGTTTTTTTATTATTTGCATTTAGCCTCTGTTTCTACCATGTTCATGGTGAATAAAGCTTCGTATGTTAAATTAAAAATACAGATTTTCGAATGATCAAATTATATAAGACAGTGGTAAAAAAATTGCATTAACTGTGAAGCCTAATGCAATTTATATAGATTAAAGTCATTTAATAGTTAAGCTAAAATTAGAAAGATATTGCATGCAAGAAACGAATTTTCCTCCATGAATCAGTAGGCCTAATACTAGTGTCATGTAGCCTACTTTAATCTCGAATACATTTATATAGTCTACAGTATATTATTACAAACAAATTCCTAACTTCTAGTTACTTGTATAGTTTCAGTTTGGGATCTTTGCAAATAACCTGTGCTCGCGTGCAGGTATTGAGTGCGGCTGACCTGGTCGTCATGGTTATACTGACTACTTACTCTGACCATGGCAACGTGATTGTCTCAGCCCGCAGCGTTCACCTGGTCGTCAATGGCAACGCGAGCTCGTCCGGCACGCTGATTGGTCAGACTCAGCAACAGGCGGAAGATTGTCAGACGCTATCACATGGTGTGCTGTGGCGTCGCTTTGACATAGATATACCTGGTTCAGCGAAGCAACACGAAGCATTCGATGCACTGGCTGAAGACGACAAAATCGCCGTAGGCCTATGCTACTTCAGTTTTGACTTAATTAGTGAACGTAATGCTAATTTTTTGCTGATCGGCACAAAATGAACTGGACGAAGATCAACTAGTACTGCCGTTTAACGTCGCTTTGTTATTATTATTGTTATAGTTTTCTTCGATGTATTTTTGCTATATTTTTTGCTTGTCATAATAAGCCGCATTACCAGTGGCGGTTCTAGCTCGCAACATCTGGGGGGACACGGCCCCATGGTGAGCGCGGTAGCGCGAGCCCCTAACGGGAGTCTGGGGGCAGAGCCTCCAGCGGGGTTCAGGGGAAAAGCCCCTGGTCAAGATGTTAGGGGGCTTCGCCCCCTGAAGCTGAAGCACTTTTGGTTTTTGGACGTTCAATGAAAGCCCCAAATTTGCCCACTTTTTACAATTTTAAAACGCAAGGAAATCAAATATTTGTTTTATCTTTGCAAAAAATCATGGGTGGCCACGAATCTGGGGGTGGAGCAAAACTGGGGGGCCTGTGCCCCCCCGGCCCGGGCCTAAAACCGCCACTGCGCATTACGGGCCATACCCGTATGTCTCTCTGTCTGTCAGTCTGTCTGCGAGTCCGTTCATCTGTCATGTATGAGTTCCTAACTCAAGAACGAAATTGTTGTAAACTTTTTACAGAACAGAACTAGCCAGTGTGCTAATTTTACGTTTAAAAGGTCAAATATTAAGCTTATAAGGACGTTAAAAAGCCTTCAAAATATCGCATGTGTCGCATAAGTGTGGCTTGCGCGGTAGTAATTTAAAATGGGATTTTAATTATAATTGAAAGTAAGTATGTGCATAGCTTGACCGTACGATGTGTCCTTTGTCTGTTGTCTGTCTGCAACGCGTGTACTGTGGCTAAACCGTACGTCATAAAGAGTCGGCGATTGTGTCGTTAGATAAGGCACGACGAGTACGGTCCTGTAGGCTGTCAATACTAGCCATGTCTTCATCTGCAGCGGTTTGGCCGCAATTTTGAATGCAATGTTGCTGTTTGCCGGAATCACCCAGGTGCTCCAATTGTACCGTTCGATATAGTAGCGTCACCGTAGCATATACAGAATTGTATGTTACTGTAGAAAATCGCTTTCTTTCCGCGACCGGAAGTCGGACGTTGGCCTTCGGATATAGGCGGTACGGTGGCCCACTCTAGCTACAGGTGTTTTTTTGTTGTTTGCTACTGTTTTATCATTTATGGTTAATGTAAAACGGTGTGTGACTGTAGGATGAAGAGACAAGACCGCTGGTAGTTGGAAGAACGTGCACATCATCGACACAAAGTCATCATCAGCATTACCATCATCGTCATCATCGTCGTCGTCGACGTCGTCGTCGATCAACACACCTGTGCCAGGTGGAGAAGTGTCGTCTGCGTATGCGTGAAGACGTGTTCCCGTCGGTCGTCGAGAGCGGTCGGTGCGTCGGTGCTCGCACGTGCATGTTCGGTCTGTACGAATGCGTTCCACGCCGACACATGGTCAGACTGCTGCGTCGACTGTCCGACGACGAGGCACTCGACTGTCTGCCGCCACCCGCCGTCGTCGGACATCATTCTGACGACGACGAGGACGTCTGGATCGCCTTCGACTTCCATGTCACCGTCGCCTGCGAGTGCTCCAGGCGCCGCGACTCCGGCGTCTACTCCGACTAATGCCACAACTCCACTCACTTCGACTTGTCATCGATTTGTTGACGCGCTACAGCTATGATATGGGGCGTATATGGCACGGTTGTCGTCTGTCCGTCTGTCCGTCTGTCGTCTGTAACGACGGATGTACTATGGCTAAACGATGCAAGATAAAGCTTAGGTTGCTATTGATCACTAATAGGAAGTCAGACGTTTGCTTTCAAATGACATGAAAATCATTGACCTTGGATGCCCTTAAGGGTCATAAGGCACTGTGGTATGCAAATCGTGCGGTATTATGCCTAAACGGTAAGTCATATGGGGGTCGGCGATGGTATCATCGAATAGAGCACTGGCAACTTCCTATAGGCTGTCAATAGTAACCATGTCTCCATTTGCAGCAGTTTGGCCGCAATTTTCAATGGAAAGTTCTAACCTATAAGTGGCCGTATCTCGGAAACGGTGAGAGATAGAGCCAAAATTGCTAATGATTACTGGTTGGAAATCGCATACGCCCTTTCAGATGAAATGAAAATTATCGACCTCGGATGACTTTGAAAGTCAGTACTGCAACAAAACAGCATAGGCTGCAGCGCGTCTTGCCTAGCGAAAGCTGTGCTTTTTTGTTGTACAACGTTTAAGCTTTATAACAAGCCGTGCAACAAATCCACAAAAATTCGATAGGCTATACAGCAAATTTCACAAACGAAAGACTTACCATAAGTTCACTGCCTTTTGACACGCACAGCTTGTTGTACGACTTGTTGTTCATCAAGTTCGCAAGAAATCGTAGTGGTGGAGTTTGAGGATAAACTAGTCGTTTATTCTCTTAGATATGTTTCAAGTAGCCTGCAAGAAAAGTTGCAAGTAGAAATGCAAGTATGTACACTCATCATTGCTATGACCCGGCGTTTTACCCCTGAATACTTATAATGGAGTTCTGTACGTTTTCAGTAAAAATACTCATGGCTAAATTTAGTCACGCAATTTTAGCAATCATGTCCGATGACGATATATCAAATTCAATGGTCAAGTAACCTATGAAGTCATGCGATCAGAAAAGATCGTACCTGATGATGTCACGTGACCAAAGTATAATGGCAGTGCACAGTTAAAGGTGATGTTGGGGACCAAATCGGCAGTAGGCTATGTGCGAGACTAAAAATGCAAAACCAATGAGATCGCATAGTGAAAAACGCAGGATTAGGCCCTAGAATATGACATTTTTAGCTCTGATTTTCAGTTCGTCGAATTCCAGTCGTGAATTTTTCCTTTTTGCTTTTTAGCGACAAGTCGAGATGGTTTGAAAAACCGAAACTTTTCCGCGACACCCTCGTTTCGTGGTTTGCGTCCTCAACTTTCGTGGTCTTCGTCTTCGACTTTCTCCGGAACTTTCCCGTGGCGAAGTTTCGGTGAAAGTCGGCGAAATAATAAAGATTGGGCTTTACAACACTCGTGATGTTTTAAACATTCAAAGGAACAAGTAATCGATTAATGATATCGATTAAGTATGGATTTCGAATGACGACAGTTTCGCTGTGCATCAGATGTACAGGGAGACTCGATAACTGCAATACAACGTTTCAGCACGACGATCAATCACGCTGAAACTATTGTACGTGTGATTTGTATCTAGTCTGAAGTGCTTTGTTGAATGATATATTTTTATTTTGATACTCGAGTTAAAAACTCGATAAAACTGTGGCGCTGTGTATATTTAGCATTCTTCAGACATTTTTTTTCATGACCCTAAGTTAGACGTCTAACTTAGTAATTTGCTGCTGTATTCTGCTGACAGATGTTGTGCGTCATGATATTAGGCTTACGTTGCGTCGTAACATCAAGATTGTATACATTGTTAAGCCATTCGTATTTACGTAGTGGCCCAAGAATACCGGTATACCGGTATTCCAAGTATACCGGTGATGATTGGCATAACTTCATTTAATGTTGACCCCCATAATTTCTAAACAGTTTTCTCCGACGTTTACCAAAAATATTCAATGCAGTGATCGCATCTCAAACGCGTTACTAACTAGTTTATGACATGTTTCATCATTTTAAAAATACAAGTTTAGATATTTAACAATCACTTCGTTTTAAAAATTTATTTTAGTATCTGCCCGAGAGTAGCTGTAAAAACTGGCAATATTGATGAAGTTATGAAGTTATAAAACTCGGTGCCTTATTAAAACAAATACATGTAGTTGTGTTGTGCTATTTAGGCCGTTTTTATTGGTTTGTTTACTTTTTTAAAATGTAGCTTTAATATCAATTGCACATAAACAATAACAACGTGTGTGTATTTATTAGGCTACGTCGAATAATAAATGTTTTTGTGTGTTCAGTTTTTTGAGCAAAGGAACTAATGATGCAAGACGGCATAATAAAGACGCACACATCTTAAACTCTCATCTAACGAAAAACATCATTGCATAACTAAGGATTTCTTATTATCGAAACAAGCAACATCGGGAACCGTTTTCAAAGACATTTTACCGCGCGACTCTCATACGTTCAAAATTTTAAAAGGTATAGTTTTTAACGAAAACGTATTTTAGAGCTACAGAGTCTTTATCTGCCATATGGGATAACACAGTATTACCTGCCACCTGACCCAAGTAAACGCGATCCTCTTCAACCCCAGACAGACAAGCCGGTACTCGATTTACCTACCCTTGGTGGATAGAAGGCTGAGTTCGCCTTGATGTTGGTTATATACCGAGATAATGTACTTGTCCGCAGACAGTCACTTATATAACTAGTAATTACTCTACAGCGACCTGATGGGGAGCCGAACCAACGCCCTCGCGATTATAAGTTTAACGTCTTAACTGTTACGCTATCACGCCACCTAAGTCACACCGTCCACAGCGCGTTATTGCCACTGTAAGATGTCCGTCCGTTCATCTGTCTGTCTGTTCTTCTATAACGCTGATTTATCGTAACCACGTAAGCTGGGTTATCTGGAAAGAAATTACACTGATCCTGAATAATAATTCAGAAAATCCACAAAAACTTGAAATCATTTGCAAAAATCTAATCAGTTTCTTAGGGTCATATCAACCGTTTCACAAAATTTTGCTAGAATCTGTTCATCATTATTTGGGGTTTTTAAATGTAACAAACGGCAGATTTTGTCACATGACCACATTCTTTCTTCGGCAAAAGTAAAAATAGAAAAATTTATAGTTCTGTATCGCAGTCCGGATGAGCAAAAATAGCTCTAGTCGAGTGAATTTAATAATCATTGTCACCAATAACGTGCTTCATAACCGATAACTGTTTCTGCATATTTTCTTGCTGGACCGCAGAGCACTCGTTCTCGCAGCGTGGTCAAGATTGCGTCTTACGTCTTCCACGCCGAATACGAATTAATTATTAATCAGCGTATATATACGAAAATAGCAGTCAGAAGCGATCTCAGCGACACCGGTACAATCATAACTTCTATTGCAGACTGTGTCTGGCAACCGTGCAGCGAATTGCTTCATTAATAGTAACGAGTTGCCGTTATATTATCCACAGCTTCTTAATTTATGTCAGCCAGGAAGTCAGTAAGTTCAAATCTAGGCCTACGCCTTATATTATGTGGGAAATAGGCCTCTCCGAAATTAAGCACTCTGAGCTTTTGTCGATATTTTTCGTACTCTTTCGTGGGGCTCATCGAGTGATATCATCGAGGCTTTTCCGCAATAATTATACTGTGTGTAAGTGACATGACAGGCTAATATAAATAACTAAGATACTGGAATATCGTTTATTTCCCTTGGCGTGTTTATTTTACCAAATGTGTTTGGCTTATTGCTATATCTTGCTGTATGACAAGAACAGCTCTGAATGGGTGATTCCAGACTACATTTCTCGTCTTAAAACTTCGTTTTCGTATTATAATTGCATTCGTATCGTATTTCAGATTTTTCATATTTGGTACGTTGCCCTGAACTAGTTGTGCATGCTAATAAACCGTTTAAATGCATAAAAAAATTAAAGCCCGGCCGCTATCGCTAGGCTAGATCCGTACGTGACCTCGGGGCTGCTGCAGCGTACACGCCATCGCTATTGATTGCCTCGCCCAACGCCACGCCGCATCTGCTTGACGTTGCCATGGTAACGCTATTGATCGGCAGCCACGCCGTCTGTGTCTAAGCTGCTGATGTTTTCGTCGGTCTGCTGATACTGTCAATTGATCTTTCAGCTTCACCTACCTTGCTCGTTATTAAAAGACGACCAAGAACAAATCGAAGCTGTGCTGTGACACTGTTCTTTAGTTAAGATATTTCTTTAGCTAAGATATTTCTTACTTTTTAAAGATAATTACTTTGTGTCATTTCTGTTTCTACTTATGCTTATTTTGGTATTTTTTACCCACATAGCAAATAGAGATAAACATATATTTAGCCATAAGTTAGTAAGCACATACGTGAGTAAGTATGACTGTTTTATATTGCGCCCAAAAAACAGCTAAGACTGTCGTTTAACTCACGCAACTGGTAGGCCTAGATACTGCGTGAGATCAGTACATAAAAAGAAGGGTGCTATGGGGGAGAGAAAACTTGAAGGTTTAGGATCAGAGCTGACTAATGAAGGACAGCTGTATGACGTAAATGACTAATAAGAAGCACGAAGAGAACTTAAGATAACTTGTAAATGCTAACAAGACTCCCGTAACCTACTTTTACCCTCATTTTCCAGTCCTACATTTTCCATCCATGCAATCTGGTGCGGCAAATTCCAGCTTCTGTAATTTTTCTTTCTCTCATTTTCACGGTCCCTGTCCACAAGAACTGGTCCGCAGCAACAGATGGGCGCCTGCTGTCTGCATAATTACCTCCGCGTTCCCCATGCGTATAGGTCTATTAGCGATACACTTGACTACGTCACGTCATGAATGTTAACACACCGTTGTTTGGCTGCAGTGACTCGCGACCTCGTGCTAGCATTTGCTTCTATCGCATCGACAAACAGTTGACATTTAGGCAAGAGTTTTTATTTTTATCACTTTTTCCACTAAAACAACAGAAGGTAGTCGTAAGTTGTGCTGCTGTTCTGAGAAAAGTTGGAAAACTCGAACCATAGATGTAAAAACGTTTCAGAAAAAATATGAAAAACGTTATAAAAAAGTAAAAAAAACGTAAAAATTATATTAAAAACGTTTAAAAACATTGAACACAAACGTTGGCCATAATTTGTTTAACCTTTTGCCCAATGCCTAATATGCTGTACGCTCGGTATGCGGTATATATCGTACCTTAAACTATAGTCTAGATAAAGAGAACTTTATTTAATTTCAAATTAACCGTATGGTCATAAAATTATAGCACTAGACTAATGAAATGTATTAAATACAATTTTTTTTATTTAGTATATTTGGGCTAACCAAGAAAACTACCATCACTATGACCTATTAATTCGTTTTTGTAGTTCCAGGATTGCTTCTCAAAGTTTTTGATAGGCATTTCAGTGCACGTTTTTTAAAATAAAAAACGTTGAAAAAAATATTTAAAAAACGTTAAAAACGTGAAAAAACGTGGCAGAAACAAACAAAACGTAAAAAAACGTTTTTATATCTATGACTCGAACTACAACTACCACTGTTTTATTTTTAGCATTAAGAAAGTGCGATTATGTGTACAGGAAAGAACGAAGCACAGTCAAAATGTAGCAAAGTTATCAAAGCCACAGTGAAATTTACAGACTTCGTTTACGGTCGCTGTAAGAATAGACTGTTGCTGTAATAACAGAGTAGCTAAGAGTACTGTGACTTTCTAAACTAAAATGGCAAACTAGAAGTTTGAGAATAGTCATTCAAGACTACAGTGCCGTAGTAAAAAGCGAAAATTACAAAAAAATTACTAATAATAGTAGTAGGTTTAGGCCTAAGTTACAGACGTGACAATGTTTGTTAATATCACGACACCACCGTTGCGAGAGTTCATTTGCTGAATGCAATTAATTGTACATGGCTTACAAAAAGGAAAGAAGTTGATTGCTTTTTGGACGCTAGTGCATGAATCTTTCACTTAGTTTGCTTAATTTGAACACAGAAATTGTTACTGCAGCTAATCATTGAATGTATTTAAATGTACATTAAAGACAAGCTATTTCTTTTAAACATTGGCTTTTTTGGTGCGCACGACTGCGACTATATCCGCTTGCACCCCAACGTCTTTTTGACGCACTGGCGTTATATAAGCCCGATTATCATCATCATCATCATCACCGTCATCATTATTATTTTTAGTATTACAGTTCGGTTCTGTGAAGTGAACGAAAATAACACAAGGTCGCGTGCGTCTTTGTCGTTGGCTGCACGACACAAAGGCGAGAAGCAGCAGCGTTGCGTTGCGTTGTGGCGTATTTTCCACCCTCCCACTGACAGCTTTCCACCCCGACAGCAGCAGCAGCAGCAGCAGTGATAGGCTAATGGTGGCAGCAATGGCAGTGATACAGTAACGACAGTCGGCGTCGTCTGATAGCGTGGTTCAGAGACGGCAGATTTCATCTAAAGAAACACGCAGCTTTTGCTCGGAGCCTGCCGCTACCACTGTCGCCGTCAGCACAACGTGGCATCACCTGCAAATGTCTCAGGTAGGCCTAGGCTATGCGACTGTGACTTTCCCATGCCGTTGCTCTACAAACACAGGTAGGATTTGGTGCTAAGTTTTTAACGCAGTAGCTTTTTTGACGCGCTACGGCTATGCTGCAGGCGTCTTTGACATGGTTGTCGTTCGTCTGTCCGTCCGCCTGTCGTACGTAACGGATGTATTGTGGCTGAAAGGTAGATCGTAGGGAAATTTTTTTACACGAATAATTAGCCCTGTGTCATATACCTAGGCACGCAAAATTTCAGCGATCTATATTGCAACGGAAACATTTTCAAATGCGGGCATGAGTGGAGGGCAGTAAGAAAAATGTGCGTTTTTCAATGGTAAGCTGACCATATCTCGGGAACGGTAAAAGATACGGCCAAGGTTACTATTAAACACTAATAGAAAGTGGCATATTGGCTTTCAAGTGACATAAAAATCATTGACCTTAGATGACCTTGAAGGTCACTGACAACCAGTACAGTCGGCTCCGCCCTAGCGACAGCTGGGCTTCTTGTTTTTCTATTGCATCGTGATTTTTCTTAACTTTCGTCCAAATTCCGTCCATCTACTGAAGACAATTGTAGACGCTCTTACGTTTTGTTGTGCGTTGTTAATAAACGAACATTTGATGACGATGATGGTAGGTTGTCGACTTCGCGGTCTAAACCGACTAACTGACGGCATCCACCGTTTCAGCATCTATAAATCCAGCTTCTCCGCAGCCGATCATTGATTTCAGCGACCAAATCTTACCTGCGTGTGCGTGCTGTCAACATCTGTCGTGAGTACAAGCTGCTGCAGCTGCTGCAAGCTTTACTGATCTATCACCGTCTGCCATTTGCACGCCTGTGTGGCTGTCACTCGTTCAGCTCAACGCAAGGTGAGCCAGTATACAGGATGTAATTATTGTGAATGAGTTATCACAGCGCCAAATTTGCAGGCCTGTTATTATTACATGGTAATCCTATACATAGGCCGAGCTGCGCGCCCGTTTGTTTGCCCGTCGGTTCCGTTGGTGATAAAATATATTGTTTAATTGCCATCAACGATTGTTCTATTTAAGACAATAATTGCGATTATCGAATGTTAATTCAATGACTGATGATTGGGCTAAGTATGTTACGGGGCCTTGTTAGCATATTACCCGTACGCATCGTGCATGTCCGTTTGTCACGTATAACGTAACGTCTGTTTCAAGTCGAAAATTAAAAGGCATAGATAAACAATGTAACAAAATTAGTGTGAACGTTTATAGGGCAAAAATAACTGGTGTAACAAGTTTAAAGGTCAAACGTCAAATTCGCCGGACTTTAAAAATTTGATCTCACCGGGTTCATGATTTCTGATCTGCACGGTTATTGGTTAAGAAATTTTGCACTTATATGAGAAGTCAGGAGCAAAATTAAACATTTTTACAGCATTTGTATCTTCGGGGCCCAGTCTCGAGAAGTCAACGGCTTTTAAACATTTTTGTAGAATTATTTTTTACTCTACATCTAAGCGGCGATATCCTGCTAAATGTCTTGCAACATTTATGCAACAGAAGTTTTGCCATGAAACATTTTTGAAAACAGTTTTAACTCGCAGGTGTTTATATTGATCAGTAGGCTAAGGTGATTGAGAGGAGGCTAGGAAAGCAGCGGTGGAATGATGGATCCACGTGTGAAAGTTGATGAGTCGGGCCTCTCTGCCGGCGCCGCGTCAGATGAAGACAACCAGACGAACCTCATCGTCAACTACTTGCCTCAGACCATGTCCCAGGACGATCTAAGGACGCTCTTCTCAAGCCTCGGAGAACTGGAGAGCTGTAAGCTAATTCGAGACAAATCGTCAGGTGCACGTGCTACTTTGTCCGTAAATGAAATAGACGTTTTTTGAATTTTTTAACATTTTTGCCACGTTTTTACGTTTTGTAAAACTGTTATTTTCTCAACGTTCTTTTATATTTTCTTTTGTAAAAAAACGTGCTTTGAAAATACCATCAATAACGCCAAGAAGCACTTTTGAAACCAAAGAAAGGAATTAATAAGTCATAGTGGTAGTAGTTTATTTGGTTATGGTATATTTACCTCCGCCAAGGAGGTAATGTTTTTGCCAGACTTTGTTTGTTTGTTTGTTCGTTTGTGTGTCAGCAAGATAACTCAAAAAGTTATGGACGGATATTTCTAAAATTTTCTGGAGATGTCGGGAATGGCAAAAACTACCAGTGATTCAATTTTGGGGGTAATCCGGAAGGAATACTGGATTCTGGATCACTTTGAAATTTTCGTTAACATTGCTTTCAATGGGGCATGAGGGAAACCGCTGCCAAACCGAGTATGGTGCTGCCACCTGGCGAATAACATGGCCTTGGTGGAGGTGTGCGGGCTCTGACTGCTTTCTAGTTAGATATGGTCTTATGACCACACGGTTAAATTGAAGTTGAGTGAAGTTATCCCTGTCTTAGGTTCCAGGTATATTACACTTACACATCAGGCAGAAGGTTGAACAAAATGGCTAACGTTTTTCATTCCACTTTTTAAACATGTTTAAAAATTTTTTTTTGAAACGTTTTTTACATCTATTACTTGGTCACTGCGCTGACATATTACTAACTAGAGCACTAGACGAAATACGTCGACTCACTGCCGGCATATTGTGCAGTCGTCCGTCTAGATACAGATTGTATCACTCAACCCTAACCCTGACGTTTTAGCCGACAGTACTTAAGTAACGGTCGAGCTGTTGTCATGAGTTGTCGTCCGTTTGTCCGTCTGTGCGTTGTCCGTCTGTAACAGTTGTATTGTGGCTAAAGGGTAGGGCGTAGAGGGAAAACGTTTTGTACGAGTAATTAGCTATGCGTCTTAAACTCGGGCTTGCAAAATTGTAGCCATTTGATACAAGGAAAACATTTTCAAATAAGGGATTGAATGAATGGGAGGGGTAGGAAAAATGGGCGTTTTTCTTAGAAACGGTGAGAGTTACGGCCTAGATTAGTAGGATTACTATTAGTCTGTTTATTACTAATAGGAAGTTGCATATGCCCTGTCAGATTAGATAGAAATTATTGACCTCGATGACATTGAAGGTCACTGGTAACCAGTACGGTCGGCTATTCTAGCCACAGCTGGGTTTCTTGTGTCCTTTAAGTTGAAAATTGGCGCACCAGTAACTGTTGTACAATACAATGCAATACAATGAAAAATTTGCACTCAAAAACTGACAAACAAACTGTCAATTTAATCTAGCACATAAACTAAAAAGAACTGAAACGTTTAAAAGAAAAATGAAATGAGAGATACTGAGAATAGAAATAGTGTTAAATGTAAAAATGACAAAATTCGAAAAACGACTGAAGCAAAGACAACTAAAATAAGAAAAAAACTGAAAAGGTAAGAAATAAAGAATAATAATGAAAACTAAAACTCTGAAAAAACTGAGAAGAGTAAACATAAAAACCGCGAGCAGGTCCGAATAGCCGTGGAGTCAGTCCGAGGGGGTGCCAGATGTTACTTCTGCCTTGGGGAACTTTGTCTTTTCGTTGTCGACTTTATAGTTAGGTGCCAGTACGAGACAAGTGGACAGACTGGTGCGTAGTTAAAATAGTCGCACAACAAAAATACAAAATACCGTTATTTAAAATTATATGCAACGCGATAATGCGTGCTCGTTATACGCTACATTGTGTCTAGTCACGCGGCCCGCGGGCCGCATGCGGCCGGCGAAGGCGTCATTTGCGGCCCGCAACACACTATCTGAAATTCAAAAAATTTAGGATAAAAATAAGTCGTTTTATTCATTTCACAGCATTTTTCCAGTAACCCAGAGAAACTACTATTTTTCTCATTTGCGTTCTCTTTAGTGGAGCCGCATTCTGATGCTGGCAGCGACCAACGCTTGGACCATTTCTCATCTCTTCAGGTGGGAAGTCTAAGTGAAGTTAAGCCACTGCGGCTAAAAGATTATGCAGATGTCATTTCTGGATTTCTTGCAGAGTTTGACCGATGTTTTAAAGAGTTCAATAATCTTAAACCACAGTTTGCACTCTTTGCCACTCCGT
>Ga0056128_1008362_pt1 | contig 13037 bp, 5 predicted proteins | sample WorMetLIZISLAND2_FD_71113 | JGI IMG/M metagenome (GOLD analysis project Ga0056128, IMG submission 71113) | Marine gutless worms symbiont microbial communities from Max Planck institute for Marine Microbiology, Germany - Olavius geniculatus... ...
ATGCTTCAGCGGTAGAGTTCATCAGCAATCTGGGTCAAAAAATTAGTAACCTGTCTGGCGACGACAGAGAGACCCAGTTTTTATTCCAGCGCATCTCCGTGACGATCCAACGTTTTAACTTGGTGCTTTTGCACGAATCGTTTTCCATGTATCCACCGGACCAGTAGCCATTCCAGCTTTGTTTTTAACTTTTGTTTTTAACCCCCGGGAACCTTTACTACCGGGAGTATAAAAAAAATAATAATAATACCTGCATGAGAAAAGCGATCTTGGAGTCGTCACGAAACGCGTCCTCGGCGCGACAGACATTGTGCAGTATGAACGAGTACTGGGTGTGTTCTTGACGAGTGACCGCCTCGTTGGTCTTCTTGCTACATTGGCGACATCTACCGACTGCTCTAGCGTTGGAAGACAGCTGGAAGTCGGACGACGGCAGATACTGACTGCAGCTGCTGCAGTAGTGAATGTTTCGGCGAAGGGCTAACGCATCCTGAGGAACCTGCACAACAACGTTCAATGACTGACTAATTGATTAATGCACAGCGGCACACTATGATCAGTGGTAAGTAAGTAAGTAAGTAAGTATGACGACTGCATTTAACACTTATAGCCACAATGCGACGCGCTCTCAGCACCTAAACAGAAATGTCTTCAGCATCCGTTTAAACTGTTCGAAGTTAATGTCAGTTTGTCTCAGATGAGCTGGCAGACTGTTCCACAGCCTCGGGCCTGCAGCAAGCAAAGCATCTGTCTCGTAGCTGCTGTAGGTCCTTTTGACAACACGTCCTTGAATTGGAAGAATGCAGCTGACGACGACCGTCGTCGGAGACCAGCTGACAGTCGGCGGCCAGGTATGCTGGAGCCATACCCGACAGTGACTAGTGGTGTATCCGGCTGCCACGTTATTTATAAATCTCGCTCTGCGTTTCATTCAGGTCTAGAATATTTAAACAAAAACTGCTTAGGAAGCTTGTTAGTTAGACCTACACTTAGCAAACTGCTTCTTCTTCAGATATTTCTTTAGAACAGAGCTGCAAAGTGCAAACACTACAAGAAATGTTGTATCATAAGTTGCCATTGTCAACAACGTGCAAAAGTTAAACACGTTTTAGCTGACCGTACTTAACACGTTGACTGCTAGGGCCCATGGGGTGGACGAACCCATTTATAAATAGATGCTATGGCTTAACCCCATGGGGTGGACAAATATATGCCCCATGGGGCTGACAGTATAAATGACAGCAACAAGAAACCCATGGGGCAAACATGTCAACCCCATGGCTACGTTTGTACGTTAGTAACTTATGATATTTTGTCAACCCCATGGGTGATACTCAATTTATCAGCTCCTTGGAATGAACTTGTCGGTCATCCCCGTGGGTGCTATTTTGGGGTGTTTCCGTGTTGTGAGTTATGTGTCGTACCCATGGTTGACACATAGTGTCAGCTCATAAGGCACTAACTTTAACTCTCTTTTGCGTCCACTCCATATTTAAGACAAATCGTCTCCCCATGCAGTATTTCAATCAAAGTTCATTTCAGTCATCTCATGAGCAATGGAGACGTATCGAAGCACTCTCAGATGAGCCTGTAGCAACCAGCAGCCTGCGAGTTTTAGCAGATGATCGTATGTCTATACATGCACATTTTTTGGCGTACATGTTTTGGGTCTGATGTTTTTTTTATTTTATTTGATAATAAATGATTAATTTCTTCGACAGTATACTGCCATTGTGGCAATTTTAAAGGTAATTTTAAAGTTTGGATTGCTGTTTTGTACCAAATGTAACATGCAACTTGATTGTGCAATTTTTTTACTTGCTCTCTATTTCTGACCACTCATATTTTACACAGTAACAACTAAAATTTAGGCATATTGAAATATTACACAGTCTGTTTATAACATTTGAATTACAGTATACTTCATATGAACACAGTTAAATGTTCATTAAATGTTTATAATAGTCCATGAAGATTTGAAAAAATCTAACACTGCAAACTGCAGACAACTGGTTCCGTTTCAGTTTTTAGCATCACCTAAACAACAGAACTCATGCAGATACACATGCATTTTAACGTTGTACATTTGTACAGTTTACAATCTAAAATTCCAAAAGAACAGAGTTTTAAGATGAAAATAAATCTGTCCACTCCATGGGGTCGTTGGCACCTGGGGGAGCTTTTTGCGTCGACCCCATGGGGAAGTTGGCAATCAACGTGTGGTCTAGCTTATCATGATACAGATGTCCTTTATCTGTCTGTCCGTTGTCGTCGTATGTAACAGATGTATTGTAGCTAAGCGTTAGGTCGTAGGGAAAAACTTTTTATACGAATAATTGGTCATATGTCTTAAACCTAGGCATGCATAACTTCAGCGATCTAGTGCAAAGGGAAAATTTTCAAGTTCGACGTTAAATGGAGGGGGTACGGAAAATGTGCATTTTCAACGGAAAATCGGCCATATCTTGGAAACAGTGAGAAATAGGGCCAATATTACTATTGGGGGGCCTAATCACTAACAGGAAGTGGCATACACCCTTTCAGATAAGATAAAAGTCATCGACCTTGGATGACCTTGAAGGTCACTGACAACCAGTACGGTCGGGTCGGCTATCCTAGCGACAGCCGAGCTTTACGTTGTCTGTGGCACACGCTTTTGCAAAGCTTGATGCCATACAACCACAATTTTATAACGCGTGGCAAAAAATAAACAACTGCTTAAATTGACTGCTAGACAGTTTAGTCTACAGCATGTAATCTTGCAAGCAGAAAATTAGCGAAAAAAACTAAAAACCGATTTTTTGATGCGAACAGTGCAAGATGCTTGCAGCCGAAATTACCAACTTACTAAGGCACTCACCTTAAGATACTTGCCAGCCTCCGGGTTGAATGCAGGAGTCTTAACGTACTGCAGAAATAAGATGGAGATTCTTCTGCGCAAGCCGTCCAAATTAGAATCCTTGACACCTCTAATCAGGAGATCAGCCTCGCGATCAATCAACTCGATGATCTCCTTCGTCAGTTTACAGTCGTGCTCCTGCAGTAATAAAAGCTGTTTACTTTCACTACAGTAACAACTGCCTAACGTAAAAGTTAAAAAACATAAAGTCCTTTCCGAGCCTTAAGGCCCATTTCCGTAGCCCTCAGCCAGATACCAGTTTTTACACTGCAAGACCACGGATACAGGGCTAGTGCATCGCGCGGTGTGCCCGTTTACATCCCATCTTTTGCTGGTACTCATTGCGCCTACCCACGAAGGGAAGGCCAGGCTGAGTTGACCTGGGTGGCTGGTTACATACCGAGATTGTCAACCATCCAAGTACTAACCGGGCCTGGTGTTGATTAACTTCGCTGATGCAACCAACGACGCTACCAACTGAGCCAGACCACCCACCGCTAGAAACAACTGCACTCACTGACAATGTCATGCAAAGATGTGAATGATGCGTGTATGTACGGTGCACTATGTCTGAAATGCAAACAACTACATATAAGACAATTAATTTCTGTAAATTATTTTGCGTTCATCACCTCGCTAACACAAGGAAAAAGTAATAGCAAGCAAAACTAATTTCATCGTAAATCCGTCAGTGTCTAGACGACGGTGATTTAGTAAATTGGTAGAGTATAGGAACGGGAAAGGCAACAGGAATGTAAAACTTAAATTTTGGGGACCCAGCCTGTTGCCAGGTAGGCCTAAATTTTGAAAACTGGCAGACTATACAAAAAGTAGTGATATGATGTGAACGAAAGCGGCTGAATGGCGTACACATGGTAATTAAATATAAACGAAATGCGTAAACAAAGATACGGTATTTAGGTATAAGTTGTGTAATATAGCTCTCAATAGAAAAGCCATCACAGAGCTACAGAACGTCAGCTGCTAAATGGGATCACGCAGTGTTAGCTGCTACCCGGCACAGGTGAACGCGCCCCGCCTTAACCTCAACCGGTATTCAGCCGGTACTCGATTTACCTGCCCTGGAGGGATGGAAGGCTGAGTTGACCTTGGTCTTGGTTATTTAGTAAACGAATAATCAAACAGTTGACCTTGACAGTTTGTTTCAAGGTGAGCAGCGCGTCAAGTCGTTCGTCCTGGGTCATGTGTTTCATGTTGATGATGTTGTAAACGTCACGCAACTGACGAGCACGCAGAGTGTTCGGAGTGTCCAGTTCCATGTCTTTGCCGTCTTTCGTCGTCCACTTCTTCGGAGCCGATGTCTATGCAGACACCACACTGATTGTCCAAAAATAAACTACAGTATGCATGAAATACTGACCGATTTTCACAAATTCCTTCAGTATAGGATTGTTGAAAGAATTTCGAAAAACGTTCAGTATTTGAAAAAAAGTTATAAAGTTAAAATCTTTTTGTCACGCAATTCCTTCTTTAATCTGCAAAGTAGGCCTACGCCTGTATGACGTTTAAGCCATTATGTCATTTATTCCGTCGTCGTCAAATACGTGGCCGTATAGGTAACATGTGCGTTTTTATCAATAAATGATTAAATGGTTAAATGCTATATAGCTTTTCATAAGAAACCTATCTCAGAACTACGGAGCGTCACCCGCCGTATGGGATCACACCTGCCACCCGACACAGGTGAACGCGCCCTGCCTTAACCTCAGCCAGACAGGCCGGTAATCGATTTACCTACGCCAGAAAAATGGAAGACTGAGTTGATCTAGGCGGCTGGTTACATATACCGAAATGGTTTACCTCCCCGCAGGCAGTCACCCATCTAAGTACTAACCCGGCCCGGCGTGTAGTAACTTCGTCGGTCAGATGAAACGCGTTACCGCTAGGCCACGCCACCCACAGAAATAATAGAAAACCTTAAAAAACAAAATACAGAGTTGTTTTCTTTTACTTAGCAACACTAACTAACTTACTTACTTAGGCACAGGTAGGGCGAATTACCTTTTCCAAGAACTCCTGAACGAACTTTTCCCTGTTGTCGGCGTCCGCTTCGAGCTTGTGTCTGCCGATGGAGGCGAGAAATTGCGTCTCTTTGTCGAGAAGCATGCAGAGAGCCGCTTTACGCTCGGCGCCAGACAACGTCGAGTCAATGCGTAGCAACTCGTCTTGACGCCACTCTGGACGACAGACAGCCAGCGTTAAACACGCCTTATGTCGTGGCTACACGCACCGATTTCCTCGTCCGACGTCGCCGAGTCGGCGAGCCTCCCGAGGTTAAAAACCTCGTCCTAGGAAATCGGACGGAATGTGTATGCTCTTTCGGTCCGACTTCTTTGGGCGAGGTTTTTTTGCCTGTCAGCCAAAAGACGCCCATCAGAAGCTCGGACGAAGAAATCAGTGCGTGTAACCACGGCTTTAAACAACGCAGTAAGTGGCTGCATGCCTGCAGTGCAACTGTTGCAGTAGCAACAGTAAGCAGCGTCTAAGCGTGGGTGGGTGGAGGTCGATGCGACGTTGTCGCGTACGTGCGCGTAGTCACGTAGTCGCTGACGCGGTTAAATCGTAGACAGTTGCACATGACATGGCACAGTCTAAGCGAAGGAACTGATCCAGCGGTTCGGTTTCTATTGTTTATTTTAAGAACACAAGCATTCTAAAGTTTTTAAGCATTTTACTAAAACATTGTGTTATTTAGGTCAAAAGGCCAAAATGGCAGTTACTGTGGAAAACATATATACCCCTCTTTGTAAAAAATGGCCATGAGCCTGAACTGATACAGGATATCACCGATATCATCGAGTAGAACGATTTTCCTTTGGAACTAAAAAAACAATGATAGCAGGCAAGGTTTTGAACTCGGCGTTGGACGTGCCTTTTATTCTAACGGCGCGTTGTATGGGCGATAGGAGTCAAAACTCGAAAACAGCAAAAATGGTTTTGGGGCGATATTATCGCGTGTTGAATTCCAGACAAAACCATTTTTGCTGTTTTCGAGTTTTGACTCATATCGCCCTTACATAGCTTTGTGAACCGTTGAAGTTTTTTGCTGTGATTTTTGCTGTTTTAGTCAAATTTTGTTCAAATTTTTGGTATTTGATTCTATGACAATAAACTTATTAACTGTTTTCAGAATACCTCCGGGCGGGTAAAGGAAGTTGGTGCAAGGAAAAAATTATGTGTGATGTAACAATGTCTGTTTGCAGCCAATTTTGTCTTTGAATAAGAACGGTTAGTTGCCATGGCAACAGGGGTCGTCATAGAACAAATTTAAATGACACCATCGGAAAGCCCGGGCTCGAAACAGATAGCCCAGGCCCAAAAATAGGGGGTAGGTGCAAACAGCGAGCAATTACCTTTTACAGGGACCGAGTTATACCTTATACCGCTTAGAAATCTCCATTGGCTGTGATGCAAAATTTTTCAACTTTTGAATGATTGCTATGGCAACAGGGATCGTTAGGGGTGCATTTAAATGACACCATTAGACAGCCCGACTCCGAAAATAGGAGGGTAGGCCTATGTGCAAACAGCGCGCAAGTATCTTTTACGGAGACCGAGTTATACCGCTTTAAATTTCCCATAGGCCGTAATGCAAATTTTTAAAAATTGGGGCATAAAAAGAGGGTAAATTTTAAAGATTTTAATCGAAAACATATAAGGTATGTGTCCGGCGTCAGGACGCTTCGTTTGAACCATTAGCGGCGTCGGTCGGTCCAACGGGCTGGTCTGTAGCGGTGCGCAAGGAAAAAAAATAGACGCCTAACGGCGAATTTCGCGCATGTGCAGCCACGCCCCCTTTGAACCGATTGTAACCAAATTTTGCCTATGGGGTCGGGTGGGCGATGTGATCACTGTTGCCGAATTTTACGGAAATCGGTTAAGGGGTTTCGGAGTTACAGGACCCCCCAAACACCATTTCTTATACTTAACGTTCTTCGCCCTTACAACAGTGTCAGCACTACCGTGCTGCACTGTGATATCACGTCATACTCTGAACGTCAGTGCTACAATTTTATCATGAAAAGCTTTAATTCTTACTTTCTAACGCCCGAAAAAGAAGATCAAAGTCTTCTTTGCTCTTTGGATTCATGCGACGTTCAAACTCCTTCTGAATTCGGTTTTCCTTCTCCTGGCATTTGTTCAGTTCTTCCTGGAGCTCCCAGTCCTCTCGCTCCTTCACGTTTCGACGCACCGCCGCCACGCGCTTTGTCGCCAACCATCGACGGTAATACTTCTGTATTATTATGACCTGAAAAACAAAACAAAACTAGAAATATGTGGCAGAGCCCAACGTGAGGCCGCCCGGCGCCGTAAGTCTGACGGGGGGTTAAAAGATTAAAAAAGAAAGACGCAGAGTTAAAGAACTTGGCAATTCTTTACGGAAGCAAGCAACATTTTATCTCAGGACTTCTGCGTGAACTAAAATATCCCTAAGCTGAATCTTCTTAAAATTTAATTTGTACTTTTTGCAAAGAAAAAAAACACTCCAGTCTTAAAAACTTAACTTACACATTAGCCATATGGTAGCTTTAAAAAAACCAGCTGTCGCTAGGGAAAGCCGACAGTACCGCCTACGTCTGAAGCCCAGTGTTCGACTTTTTATCAGGGAGAGAAAGCGATTTCTTATAAGTGACAAAGTTTCATGTACGCCATGTTAACTTAACGCTGTTCTCGAAAGCTATACAATCAACGCTAGTATAACAGACGTCGCACGTGGTCATCTTGTCAAACGATATTAATAGCTACTGTCGTAAATAACCAACGCAAATATCAGACCCAGGTTTCGCAAAATTTTTCTCACAATAAAAACGCCTAGCTAGGGAAGACACGCTACAGCCTATACAGTTCCTGTTGCAGTAATGACTTTCAAGGTCAACCAAGGTCAATGATTTTTTAAGTCATCTAAAAGCCAACATGCTACTTCTTGTTATTGACTGATCAATAGCAATCTAGACCCTATCTCGCACCGTTTAGCCGCAATGGTGCGCACTGACCTTCAAAGTCATCCAACGTCGATTATTTCTATTCAATCTAAAACGGCGTATGCCACTTCCTATTAGTGATTAATAGTAATACTGGCCCTATCTCTCACCGTTTCCGTGATATAGCCACTTATAGCTTGAAACTTTCCATTAAAAATTGCTGCCAAACCGCTGCAGATGGAGACATGGTTACTATTGACAGTCTATAAAAAGTCTCCAGCGCCCTATCCAATGGTACCATCGCGGATCCCCTATACGATTTACAGTTTAACCAAAATACATCCGTGACGGACAGACGGACGGACAGACTGACGACAACTGTACCATAAGCTCGACCGTTAGTATGGTCGGCTAAAAACTGACATACGATCACGTACAGACAAAACGACTGTCTCACTTTGTCGTTGATGGTTCGGTATCGTTGGTCGGCCGAAGTGTAGGGTTGCGGCTGGACAAGTCGGTCGTGCTGTGTCGAGATGTAGGTGCCAATCTGTGTCATTTGCGTGGATGTCTCGTGGGCCGTCTGTTGGCGTTCATGCCGCTGCTTTGTCGTCTGTGTGTCACGACAGAACCGTTGCACCGCGGACTGCGGTCGCGACCTGTACAGCACAGTGATATAATAACACCCTGTTTACACGATGAAGCAAACATGAAGCAAACTTAGAGCACACGTTGTGCACGTGTATTCTGAATACGTTTGCTTCAGCTTTGCTTCATCGTGCAAACGGGCTATTACTGGACTGAAGTGACCAACAGGCAAACAGGGTTGGTCAGCTCAGTTCAATTTAGTTACGTCTAGGCTCCAAAGGATTTCGTTCTTGACGAAAAACTGACGAAATGACGAAAACTGGTAGTCATGACGAAAATATTGATTTTTGACCAAATTGGACGGAGCCCGAACAAAACTGTGATGTGAAATGTAAGCATAGGCCCATTCTATGTATACAGTATATAATTGATCCTCCAGTACATAATTTGACAGTGTGTTAGGAGCTGCAATTTGGATGACCGAACAAGAACAAGTTCGGTGTCAAATTAAATAGTCTATGCTGGAGCATAAAAACAAATGTACTAGTATATTGCCTCAAAACTGCAAAACAAAACTCGTTCGAATTTTTCGTTTGCCGAGCCGTTAGCAGAAATAAAAAATAATAGCTAAAAGTATTAACGCTATTAAAAGTATTATTATCATTAGCATATCTATAATATATTTATCTATGGTACACTGAACTTCTTCGTGGCTGTTCAGCCATCCAAAATGCAGCTAGGGAGGTTGAGAAAACAGTCGGAAGAGGGTTCACCCCCCATGGCAATTCAAACACTCAATTGCTAGGTAATACGTGAATCCACCTGGGCACAGTCTGTGCCGTAGCATGGTGATAGACTGTGCCCGTCTGCTTGTGTCGGTAGCCGCCGAGAAACGGTTTCTTGACAGTTGCACGCTCGATCTCCACGACGACGTCACGATACTGCACGCTGTCTATAGGCACAGTATATCAGCCATCAGTACCACTCTACTCAAATAACACAAAGTAGCGTGAAAAATCCTTTTCTGGTAAATACAACAAAGCAATCTTAGCACGCTATCTGATCAGAGCCGGTGAAAGCTTCCCCGCACTCCCCGGTCGAGGGGGGCTCACATATGCTCAAAAGCCTCATGCTACGTATGAATAAAAAAATTCTAGTTTTTTTACAACACATATTCAAAATGCAAAATAAGTAAACATGTGAAAAGTTTTCCTAAAATAAACAATTCTATTACTTTTCGTTAATGTACAGTAATCTGTGACGTATTGCGGCCTATTAAACTTCATTTTCTGCAAAGACAACACGAACTGTATCTAATTTTATTTGTTTCCAAATTCTAGAAAAAACGGACAAATTTGCGGCGTCCATTAAACGTCCAAAAAGCAAAAGTGTTTCGGCTTCAGGGGGTTTCGCCCCTGACTCCCTGGCCAAGGCTTTGCTCCTGGACTCCACTGAAGGCTCCGCCCCCAGACCCCTGTTAATTTGGGGGGCCTCCAATTCTCAAGCGCCGGCACTGTATCTGATCACAGTACCGATTTAATCTCAACATACGGACATAAGAAAGGTAAGCTACACTGTCAAATAAATACTACAAAAATCCAAAATTTTACAGGGAACCAAGCAAAACCATATTCAGTTGTTTTCGTGATTACACCGTGTCTAACAACTAGAAAAATATGTCAGTCCAGTGCTGACATTTCATGCGACCGTCTGCCTATATCGCTAACGCTGATCCTGTCTTTTGACCTCCTAAACTGAAAATTGTCACCCTGCTACTGCTACCTTAGCAAAGGTTCCCAATTGCAAGTATTTTGGTTTTTAAATGCCTTTTTGTTTCTGATCAGTATGTGCTAGGCTATAGCTTAAACGGCCTGTCAGTTTAGCCAGATCATTCATCATATTCATACATATAATCAAATCATTGTGTGAGCAGCGGCCCACAAGGGACAGATGAACAGGCAGACAGTTGGGAAAAACCCGCAATGTACCATGTTAAGGTGGTTGCAGGACAAACCAACCGATGTGGATGCGGACCGTGATGACGTCAGGCATGAGGTATTCCTGCGTGGGTCGAGTCAACTGTGGTGGATGAGAGACTGGATCCGCGGACTGCAACTGTAGCTGTATTGTCCCGTTAGGAACGACACCCAAGTCTCCCAGACTGTAATTGTCATTCACCAGCTTGCCTACACAGACACAGACACACAGCCGGGTCAGTACTTCGATGGATGACTGTCTGCGGGCAGGTAAACCATCTCAGTATGTAACAAGCCGCCTAAGTCAACTCAGCCTTCCATCCTTCCAGGATAGTTAAATCAAGTACCAGCCTATCTGGCTGGGGTTGAGGCGGGGCACATTCACCTCTGTCGGGTGGCAGGTAACACTGTGTGATCCCATATGGCAGATGACACTCTGCAGCTTTGTGAGGGGTTTAATTTTTTTAACAGCTATACACCACCTTTACCTTTTACATAACCATCAAATGCACGCTGTTATAAAAACGTGAAACTGTCAGCATAAGTAAGTTATTTATACATTGCATTAACAGCAAATAACCTCTAACGTGCTCGGTATGCCAGCAGAGAAAGCAGTAAAAACGTTTGAGTTTGTGATAGCATCCAAAAGCAAAAACGAGAGCGCAAACAAGCATTCCAAACTTCCAAGAAAATAATTTATAAGTCTGAAAATTTAACTGACGATCTCTCCAAACTCTCTTACTATCCAGTATTCACTATGAACTCTTGGTTAGTTTTCACTTCTGATTCATCCACTCCATATGATGATATGAAAGTATACATTCTGAGTGTAATGCAAACTGTGAAATAAAGTAGATATAATCAATACCACAAGCTACAGCTGACCAATGTACAAATTTAGAGTACATAATAAACACCTGTCGATAGGGAAGATGCACTACAGCCTATACAGTTCCTGTTGCAGTACTGACCTTTAAGGTCATGCAAGACTGATAATTTTTTATCTCATCTCATAGGGTATAATTATGCTACTTCCTAAAAGTGATTAATAGTAACCTTGGCCTTATTTCTCACCGTTTCCAAGATATGGCCAGTTTCCATTAAAATGCACATTTTTCCTACCCCTCCATTTAACCCCAAATTAGAAAAAGTTTCCCTTGCACTCATCCCCAAAATTTTGAATGCAGAGAGCCTGGACATATGGCTAATTACTTATGCAAAAAGTTTTTCCCCATGACCCATCAGCCAGGGTACATCTGTTACCAACTGACGAACGAACAAATGGACACACGGCAACTTGTACCATCTGCTCAAACACTAATCAAATCACAGCGAATACTGCAATGGATACAATAAATTAATTTAAAAAATAAGATTACCTTACCATCAAATAAAAGTTGTATCAATTCATCATCCATTTTCATTTCAACAGCAAACTGATGCCTCAGTTCGGCAACTGTTTGATTAAGTAAGCACCTCTGTGTCGCAACCTGCTGGCTCGGAAGCAGACTGAATCGCACTGCAACAGTAATTATACAACTTAATGATTGGCCAATAGCCATTATCCTGCCTAATATCACAGTAAATTAAGAATCACCTACAATTGTACTGTGGACACTGCTTGGAATTCACATAGGCCTATCGTTGGTTATGCAAATAACTAATTTTCATTCAGAAGTATATCTTAATATCGAAATTTCTTAAAAAAATATTCCAACAGTATAGCTGCATGAGTTGTCAACGTGGTCAAATTTTCTAACATGACGTCTGTAGTTTATCAATCCATTCTTAGAGTGACAGTAGGAAACGACCATGTTGTATTATTTTATCACGCAAAGTATTCTGTACTTTAATATAAAAATAATTGTAACAAAATTAGCTATCCCCATTACCCAACACAGTAACAATGCACTATATAATCAATGTGAAAATAACAACAGCAAGTGTAAGAAAATGTGAATGTAATAATTACACTTTCACGTACTTTCATTTTCATCACATTATAAAAATGCTTGTACATGGTCATGGTTACAAACCTGTGGCTGCAGCATCACTGCTGTACTGGAAGATAGGACTGGAGCGCCTGCTGTTAGCTTTACTCTGCAGACTGTGTGCTTCATTTGATGCGTGATCATCAGCCTCACCGCATGCCACAGAGACTTGTGCACCACTTCTGACTTGTACTGACATACTAGTGATGCCTTCATCAGCCAGCTCTTCCCGCCTCTCCACCTGATTCACCTGGTTCTCCATCACATCGTCTCCTGCAGTAACACTTTGCTCGGAGACTGTAACATCTTTTCCTGTCTCAGTAATTTCTTCTGTCCCAGACCTCTGGCTTTCAGCCTGTTGCTCTTCTGGCTGATTGTCCATGAAAGCATCTTGTATGACCAAGCTGCCAGTCGGCACTTCTACGTGTGCACTGTTGGGAGTCAGGCACAATTCTTGTTTGTCCAGTTGCACCTCTGTGCTAATAGGTTTATCGTTCTCTGGAGTATTTGACATTTTTTCTACAATCAGTAAATAATGTCACCACTAATGTACATAGATAAGAAAAATTAAAACACACAATCGACAGGACAAAATAATTTATTATTGCAAATGTTTGCATGAACTGCTACACAGTTATTG
>Ga0056128_1008364_pt1 | contig 13036 bp, 14 predicted proteins | sample WorMetLIZISLAND2_FD_71113 | JGI IMG/M metagenome (GOLD analysis project Ga0056128, IMG submission 71113) | Marine gutless worms symbiont microbial communities from Max Planck institute for Marine Microbiology, Germany - Olavius geniculatus... ...
GATAAGCAGCATGTATGCACCTATCTGCAACCGTTTTCACATTATTCGAGCCAATAACGGCAAAATGACGTCTTTTTTAGGGGGTACCCCTCTTCGACGCCCTCGTTCGAGGGGAACCCCTGCACCCAGTGGCACGCAATTTGTCACGATAAACTAGAGACCTTGGGGCAGCCCACAGTGAAGATTTCGCGATCCTAGCTTGCACCGTTTTGATACAGCTCACGAGTGTGACAGACAGACAGACAGACGGACGGATAGACGAACAGACGCCCAGACGATGGCAAAGACGCGCGAAGCATTCTGCTTTCACGCGTAAAAACCAATATTTTGGCATTCAATGTCATCCAAAGTCATTGAATTTGGTGGCAATCGAGAGCCAGTGTACGACTTCCTATTAGTGATCAATAGTAATCTAGGCCCTATCTCACAACATTATTGAGATACAGCGACTTATTGGCTAAAAATCGCAAATTTTTCCTACCCCCTCTCATTAAAGACCGTCGTTCGAGGTGACCCCCTCGGAATTTATGGAAAAGCTTTATGGTTCCTGAAACTAGAGTATTTCAAGCAGCCGACGGTAAAAATTCAGTGATCCTAGCTTGCACCGTTTTTGACCGATCCACCCATGTGACGGACAGACAAACGAATGGACGAACAGAATTACGATGGCTAAAATGCGATAACGCGCGTCAAAACTAATATGGGCTGAGTCAAAACTTCAGGCAATAAATTCTTTGTTAGTAAATGCTCTTTCTGACGACCTAAAAACAGCGCCAAAGTAAGGAACAGACAAAACAAAACATGCACAATGGTTTCTGCAATGACCAATGTGACCACTACGATTAGAAAACTACATTATACCCAACGATTACGCTACTAAAGATAAAAGCTGACATTAACTATCACATGAATACAGACCTACCAAACCCCAAGAACGCTTCTTCTCTTAATGTCAACTAAATTACAGCTGAAGTATGGGAAATTAGCTGAGAGATGCTAGCAGCGTTTGGAAAATGTCACGTTAGAAAGCAACATGGGGACAGAATTATGTCTCCATCTCCAACCTTCCCCATCTCTGCAAAATTTCTGACCTTTATCACCATTCCCACCTCATCCCCATCATGTCTGCCCTCATCGTCATCATGACCCCACATAATATACCTCTGTCACCATCTTTAGCACATGCATTAGCCAACACAGTGTGGCTGTCCCATCAAGACACAAAATTCACTACTGAATATAATGACGAGAAAATGTGATGAAAGACATTGACATACGTGGGTGCTGCTGATGCCTTCAAGCAGAAGTCTTGTCACCTCGACCTGACGATCAAACTCCGCCTGAGCAACTCGCACTTCCGCCTCCGCCTTCAGCGTTCAACCACGCAACAAACACAAACAGTGACACATTTAGGTGCTACAATGCTATCCAGACGACCCGTCTACACCACTGTAGTGCGACGATTCGTGTACTATGCGGCGCATCTGTAAATTCTGTATCACATGTATTGCTATTTGTAATTATATTGTTGGTTCAGTCCCAAAATTTCCAGACTTGTTATTTGGTCCCTCATAGACTTCTGAGTCAGCACTATATCACGTTTTTACACTCGAGAGCTAGCATAGCTACAGCGTGTATTAAATACCGTAATTCTGTCTGTCTGTCTTGACTGTCACGTCCTAATACCGATTGGAACCCAGGCGAGATAGAGACTTCTGGTTTTCATCGTATGATAGCCTAGAGTCTCTAGTATTTCGTGACCAAATTTCATGCCGCTGGGTGAGGGGATTCCCCTAAAATGAAAGCGTGAAATAAGGGCACCCCTCATAAAAACACGTTATTTTACCGATATTGAGTCGTCTAGCGTGAAAATAGTTGCAAGCCTATCATAATAAGCAGTGGGACGGAGCTTCTTATAAATGTCAACATCGATGACCTTGAATGATTTTGAACCCCCAAAATAGGGGGCTTTAGTGAATTTTTTTGCGATTTTAGGCTGTGACATATATTTCAAGAGTGAATTGCAACAAAATGGCTGGAGATAAACCAGGACAACCTGCATATGAAATTTTCAGCATGGAATGTACATTTTAGCAGTCCAAGTGCGGATGTCAAAGAGGGGCACCGATCTAAAAAGTGGTTATTTTATTCTTATTGGCTCGTCTAGCGTGAAAATAGTTGCAGATAGGAATAGACATGTTGCTAATCACAACAAGCACTGGCGACGAGCTTCTTAGGAATGTCAACATCGATGACCTTGAATGATCTTGAATCCTGAAAATAGAAGCTTTTATTGATTTTTTTTGGCGATTTTTAGCTGCAAAAGAGTTAATTACGATGAAATGGATGTTCGATATTATTGTCTCTATAATTAGTTGCTCAACATGACATTCTCTGAGTCTAACTCTATATTTTTGTTTTTGTTTAATTTTTTTTGTCTACCAATGTTTGCTTGGTGAAATAAAGATTATCATAAATTACTGGACGAGAGCATCCAACCAATAAGACAGCTGCGGCATTCACACCACTGACTTCGCCGCTCGCTACACGGGTGGTCTAACTACAGCCATCAAAGACAGTAAATGGCTTGTTCCATAATCGTTATAGCGACAAACTGTTATTGCATTAGCTCCCATCAAGTAAGAATTGTTACTGACAATTGTCTACTTGTGGCAGACTTGTCAACAAGATAATGATTCATACACACACATGCAGCAGATAAATGAATGTGCTCATGCAATACAAAAAAAAAATCAGTTTACGGCTTCTTGATATGAGACCGTTTCCACAAAAGCTTGCAACATATCAAAATAAAGCCAATTAACATACAGAGTGACCCAATGAAAACTAAGTTCCTACGTTTTTGTCTCCACTTCATCAAATATTGACCTTTTTCAAAATTATTCCATCGATACAATCTGCAGGAAATTTGTAATTACCGGTAAACAATCATCAAAGATTCCATCACACTCCAAGCGGCTAGTTACAACTGCTGCTATAAAAACGCTGAACGTATAGCATCAAACTCACTGTAACACAGAGAAACAAAAAAAACCGAAATAAGCCAAATGAGAAAATATCCACCACTTACTGAAAAATATAAACCCATATAACAAAAAAGACAGGCAAAGACAGACATACCAAACGAAAAAACACAAACATTTCTGAAATAAAAATACACAAATAGCCACACACACAGAAAGCAGACAGATATAGTCAGCAATTATTACTTTCAATCTACGTAGCACAACCACAGGAGGGAAATGTGTACAAAATGCACATGAAATATAATGCAGCTGACACCATGCAGCCACAAACAGTCAGTGCCTCCTCACCTTGGCCAATGAATCCTCATCCTTTGGTCAGCAATGAAAACAATCAACACATATTACAATTAACAACTACTACACATATAGGAGTGAAAAAAAATAGAGAAAAAATGTGAAAAACAAAGACAGTTATGATACGTAACATCTTTCTTTCACTATCAACTTCCATAGCACTTTTATTAGATTTACCAGTACTTCGTTCTTTGGCCACCACAACCTGGTGATTATCTGCACAGATATTGAAGATTTGATTGATTTCCATTTCAGGGTACAATTTTCAATTTGCCATTATCAGTTTTAAGTGAAAATCTGTACAATTCTGCAGGAATATTTAACTGAGCAAAGTAAGCGCACAGAGCAATAAAAACGATGAAAAGATGGTTGACAGTGCAGAAGATGAAATAATGATGACAAATGGCGTATTTCTATCAATATATGCCGCGTTTCACTGACTAATGAACTATAATATACATCCACATGCAGTCTTGCATGCATCACATCACAGACACGTCTTCACTCAATCACCAACACTCACAACATCACATACCCATATCATTCGTATCATATCGTTATCACATAAAATATTCACAGTGTCACCATTACGCTGTAACAAGACCACAAGTGCATTACAACGACAATACATCAAATAAAGATTTCAAAAAATCACAACAAATCACAATCAAATGCTAAAGATAACTCTGTGACGTTTCTTTCGTGAAATCGTCCAAAAAAACTACAAGATCTCAGGGTTCTACGGAGATGCAGACCCCATCACGTCGACACTTCTCTGGCTTTTATGGAGTTCGAACATGGGCAAAAAGTACAATAACAACCATTTTGCTGTACAGTTGCATTTGCATTGCAATGTAATTATGCAAACCCCAGCAACAAAACACAGGTTCTCTGCAAGTTTGTAGCTTCACATTCTGACATTCATCGTCAGTAAAACGAGGTCGACGCGACTGTTTCCAGTTATTTCACCGTATTGTACTTTACAGCACACGTGCGAACACATCTGTAACTAAGTCTTCGTGAGTTTGTCTCCAAACAGCATGCACACCGTATCTCACAACTGACGCCACAACATGATGAGAACTAAAAACACGTCTGACCAGTGCCGACATATCATGCGTCCGTCCGCCTAAAAGTCCACTTGTCACGTTGACGCGAGATATGCGTCATTTTTGTAAGGTTTTAACGCCTAGCGACCTTGAACATTTTTCTTTTGAGATGAAAATATTCACACCGATTACTCCTAGATTAAGAAACGCTCACATCAATTTTGGTTCTGCCTTGATAGACGCGTGGGTAAAACGCGTTCTATCAGATGAAAACCGCGACCGCACCAGACATTTTGGCTTCGGTGCACGGTGTTAAAGAAGACAAAGTTTACATACACCGACACAGTATGAGAAATGTGATAATACTAATTACTGAGCTATTAAGTTAGGACTATATAAATTAGGACTATGAAGTTAGGACCAAAAGTAGAAAACTAAAGACAAAAGTTTTGCAATGGCAGTTAAGTCGAAGAAAAGAAAAACAGAAGGTCAGATATTATACAGTAAGAAAGCGAAGAAGGAAGTAGGCTAAGCCCGTGATTAAGACCCAGTACGACAGTGGTGCATTGCCGCTATAACTGATAAGTGCAAGCAAACGTCAAGACTACACTAGCTTAACAGCCGTCAATAAACAGTGACTGGTTCATCAATAATAGACAGAAACCACCTGAAAGCTATGAGCAGTTTCTCCCTGGGATGCAGTGCGCGAGTAAACAAACCACAAAACTCGTCATTAACACACAGCTTTGCTATACAGCAGTCTTAAGGTGTGGTCGAAGCGACAGAAATCAAATGAACTGGACTGAAATGAAAGCAGTTCGTTTTATTTCTGACGCTTTAAACACGGCCTAAGACTGCTCAGTGTCACCTTTGTAAACGTTTTAACTTTTTTTCATGAAAACGCGTTTTTAACGTTTTTTTTTGAAAAATTCTTTTATAACATTTATTACAATTATGGTACCAGCATTGCTAGCACTAATTCACGGTGCTGAGACTGTTCAGAATTCCGTTAGCTATTACACTTGGCTGTCAGTTACCAGTACTTAAACACACTACAGCATCTAAAAATGCGTTAATATAGCACTTAATACGACCACAAACAGTAGAATATTTAAGTAAAAAAGGAGATTGTGAATATCAGGACATGAAATGACCACTAAAAGCGATAAGTAATCATTACTGCATACTTAACAAAAATTCATTCAGGCTGAAATGTTTGAAAAGAACTTTCTTTCATCGTAGACATTTGTGTCACTCCAACCACAATTTAACGTAAACTTCATGGCTTCGAGGCACACTTCTGTCTACAAGCCGATCTGCAACAGTTAGCCTACGAGGCGATCTCATGTTTATTTCACGTGATAAGTCTACTTTAGTGCTGGTGTCCCATTATAGGATCTTCCCCTCAGAAAAGTGTCCCCAGTCGACAATTTACCGGTAAAAATCCGTCCCGCCCGGGCGGCCGCCGGGCGGGACGGATTTTTACTGGTAAATTGTCGACTGGGGACACTTTTCTGAGGGGAAGATCCTATAATGGGGAGACTTTTATATAGGGCCGGTGATATTTTAATAGGGGGAGACGTATCAAATCCGTGATTATCTCTCCCCAGGCGGATTTTTCATGGAGGACATTTTAATGTGACACCGGCTCAGATCAGACTGCAGTAACGTCGCTGAATGCTAAAGCGCTACTGAGTTGCACAAGACGAGGAGCTTCGCTGCAATAGAGGATAATTCGTATATTAAATGATGCAAAAATACTAAGAGACAGAATAAAACACCCATGTGATCTCTTTCTTTTGTGACAACTTTGACAAATGTGGTCACTTTCTGTAGGAATTCTTCCACTGCTTTGCTTTAGTATAAACTGCGGCAAAAAATTATCATCTGCTACGCCTCTCCTCAAATCCGTTGCCACATTACCGCACAAAATGTCGATGTTCAACTACACAATTTTAAGACCAGGCAGATTGAATATATAACAGACATCAACTTCTGTTTATCACTAAACATTAAACAATCAGTGACTGACAAATAACAATAACTGAAAGCAAACAAACAACAGAGAATTGATGCAGTAAATAATTACAGTGTATATAACAACACAATATCTGTGCTAATCTATAACAAAATGCATATACAAGATGTACCAATAAAAACATGACTTTAGCTTTTTTAAATCACTGTGGAAGAAACAAAATGTGAAGACAACTGCAGTGAATTACTCTAATCCTAAAATCAGAAAACATAAATGTCGTATCAGTTGGTTCAGGTGCATTATATTCAAAATGAAAATGGTTCATACTAGCTTGATATTTTTACTCCACAACTGCTACAAAAATACAGCCATGGATGAGTTGTCAACAAATGCATGGTCTTCAATCAAGCAGAGAAGCGTGTTGCAAACTGCGTGTGTTTCACATACGTGTTGTGGGGGACGACTTAAAACGCGGGACCGGAAAACGCAGGACTGGAAAACGAAAAACCAAATTGCAGGAGTGGAAAAGGCAGGACTAGAAAATGCGAACCAGATGGCAAAGGTAGAAAATGCAGGACCATCCTCCATGGAACGCCAAATGTATAAGAACGTGGTGTATGCGTGATCATGAAATACAATTAATATATGAAAAATACATGTTCCTTGTGCTTAGCGTTTAATTTACTGAACAATATTTTCTGTATTTCATTGTATAGGCTGGCCTAACCCTAAAACTAACATTTTTGGAAATTGTTATACTCGTAGTAATTTACTTCTAGATGGTAAATGTTTTTTTCTTTTTATACATTTGTCAGAATGTTGGGATATTTATGAACCAGCTTCAACTTTCAAAACTTTCAAGTTTCCAGCTATATTTGATGTGTGAATGCTTAACGTTACAGAAATCAACATTCTATCAAGTGCTATGTCATTCCTTATCTCAGCACCACTTGTTACCAGCACTACAATCGGCAGCGTTGGATCGTGCCGCTGAAGCTAACTGTCCTGATGTAATGCATTGTACAACCTGTGTAGACTACAACTGCTATAGGTAATCTGTGCTCATTTGACTGTAGGTAACTACAACACATTTCTTTCAACATTGGTGCCATCTATGGGCCATCCGCGAACTCGATTTCGTTATGTTTCGCTATCCATAATTTTATGTAAACCGTTCTCATGTTTTCCAGTCCTGCTTTTTCCACCCATGCGATTTGGTCCCTCGTTTTCCAGTCCCGCGTTTTCAACGTCCCCGTTGTAGGCAAGAAAGGTGAAGAAAAAGGACAGACAAGACAAGCCGAGCCTTAAAGAACCTAGTTCGTCCACTGCAAAATCATACATACGCTTCTAATTACTCTTTCAAACACGCGGGTTTATCTTGGACCAGTAAGTCTGCACTTAATGTTCATCTGAATTCCAATTAACCGAATAGATGCATTTCTCTGCACAACTGGTGATTCCCATTTTGGGGCATAACATTAATTTTCTGTCGTGAAATTTAAAGTGAAAATGTGCACGTGCGCAGGAGTAACTGTAATATAAATATTTATTCCAACAAATATTGGATCGATATCATGTATGAAAAGACGAAACGATACAGTGGCGCATTTATAAAGACAGCGGTTACAGTATGTGAGCGAAGTAACAGAAGGCGACGCAGCAAGCAGAGAGCAGAGAATATCCAAACAGCGGGGCAGAGAGATGAAAAGAGGGACAAAAACACACACACACAGAGAGGGGGCGGACAGACCAGCGGCGGTGCGTGAAAGAATAGCTGAAGCGTTTGTCACTAGGTACAGACAGACAGCTGCAGTCGTGCGACAGCTGCTAGCGACTGCAGCACGACTGCACGTCTCCGACTACTCTGAGTCTGAGTCAATAATCGATAAAGTCGCTGGGTTTCATTGACTGCAGGCCCGCCGACCACGAATACACGCAAGCTCGTGGCACACACCGTATACAGTGAGTGAAGGAAGCTATCAGCGAACGAATTCACCGACACGCATGCGGCTAAATTATCGTCCTGCACAGTCCAAGCTGAATCAGATGCAGAGAACAAGATGACTGGGCGTCACGTCACTCAGTCATCGACTAGTCACCACAGTCACCGCAGATTGTGAGATGTGTTCGCTAACCACAGACGCTCCGAGCAACGTTTCTCAAGATCAGGATGTCGTGTTTTCTTGGGCAAATATCGCAACAGCATTTGCCCAGTGATACGACCGTTAATATGCAGGTATTGAGCAAGACAGAAGTGATGAAATTTGGCCGAGACATCAAAGACAAAGCCTGTTACAACAATGCCGCTGTAAAGCAGTTATGATGAGCTCGGTTTTCAGAACTTAAGAGATGACAAGACAAACAGTGAGTGAATAGTTTCTTAACGCCACCGGAGCACAATTAGCAAACTACAAGTTTGCAGGGATCCGCTTGTCAGCCCACACTTGCAGCATTTAAGCGTTGAGCTCTGCTTTGTGTGTAAAACGCGACTAAGCTCTGAAACAGGACAGCAGCTCAGCGACGTAAACATCGCATCACTAGCGACGTAGCCAATAACATAAATGTTAAAAACATTTTTTATGTTTTCTTATAAAAGTTTAAAAAGCATGTTTTATTATGTTTTTTGTATTTTTTTTTCAATTTTTTTATATTTTATGTTTTTAATGACTGCACTACCGGTAAACCAACTTATCGCGTGAGGTCCAGTTAGCCGCATTAGCATCACGACTTGTTTATTAATTTCCTATATTCGTGTCATATTATGCAGATAATCTAAAGAAAATCTTAATCTTAACAAGTCCATAACAAACTGCAGGTACCGTCGTGGTGGAGTCTGGGCTAAAAGCGATCGCACAAAAGATCGATGGAGAGTAACGTTTAACTGTGCGTCTCACTGCACGGCGTTTGCTTCCGGTGAGCGAGTACAAATAGCCGAGACGCGCCGCGCCAACAGATAGTTAATAGCTTCAGAGAACGACCGCCAGCAGCCAGCAGCTATGCAGAGATACGGCGACGTGAAATCAAATGACGTCACGGGCACCACCCCACCCCACCCACATAGTCACCGCCAGCATCCCCCGCTAAATGCATCATAATGCACTGCAGGCGCCGACTTCTGGGCATCACGGTGGACAGCAACCAGTGCTACACATTCTTCTTTCTTATTTTCCTTCTGTTCTTTCAGTTCTTTTCCTCCTCTTCGACTCCGCACTTTCCTCAACTGTCAGTCTGTTACCGCCTAAATCCAGCTACAATCCACATGAAGGTTCTGAGGATTGCTGTAAGCTCAAGAGCTCATCCAGCTCCAGAAAACTATGTGCCACATTGTGCAATAGACAAACGCTGCACAGTTTCCGCTGCAAAAATGTGCCAACTGCAAAAATCGTTCGGCGGCCAGACTCCACATACGTTAAAATACTTAGCAATTCACTATAGTTTCATGCCGATGCAAAACCTATAGTCACTGGTGCTGGGGCATACAGTTCCATCATTCCAGAGCAGCTTCCGCAGTCTGCGCACGGATGTGTGGAAGGAGGATCTTGTGACAGGCACACCTGCCCACCTTTCACATTTCCAATACGCCACTTGATCAGTATCAATGTGCAAAGACCGCAGGCCTGCAGATTCCTTATCAAATGCTTCATATCTTATAGCTGCCGGCCCTGGTCGTGTGTACAGTGGCAGTGTCCGGCAGAGATTAGCCGCAGACCCTGATACACACTAGCACCTAGTAGAAAGAATTGCCATGCACGTAGACTGAGACAAAGTCTAGTGCATTACTGATGTGTGTGGTCGCTTGAGCGCTGATGATGAGCGACTGCCCCACACTGTCACCGCAACACACCTAGCCACCACGGACTTCATTCATGAGGACCAGGGCGAACCCCCATCGCTAAAAGATCAACCAATTCTTGAAAATGTTTTGCAATTGCAGAATCAAGATTTTTTTGCGTCTCGACGTCTGCATTGTTCAATCTTAATGGAAATCGCTGATTTTATACATCCAAATCAAACGTTCACTTAAAACTGTATGACCGTGAAAGTGGCAAAAATGCACAGTTTCAACTTCAACATGTACCAGTATTTCCAGTAATCATTTGGCAGTCAGCTCGACCACTGAACGATTTTTGATATATTTCGAGGCTGAAACTGTGCACTTCGTAAAAGTGACACATTTGTATTTTCGATGGGCTGGCGAAGCTCACGGCAATCCTCTTGCAGATATCGTAGCTGGATATAGGGATGGAAGAAAGGTAGAGAAAAAGAAAAGGAAAAAGGGTAGGATGGATACAACAACCCACAGCGATTTCTAGAATTTCGCGCCTATGCGGCCGCCATAAACCGTCCAACGCCGTCGCCGTCCGTCCTGGAAATCTAATAATGATTCCCATCCTGGCGCGTGCGCTGGAGAGTCTTTGTGCTCCCCCACTCTCTCCCCTAATGTAGCCGCTGATCTATGTATACAGTCTAGAATGAGTCCACACAAAGAACTACCCCACCCCACACAGCACTGACTCCAATCTCTGCATTAATTATCCCTCATCCGCAGTGCTCAGTGCTATATGGCAAAGCAAGAAGCCGCACGTTCAAAAGACCGCAGTTCACCACCGCAGTACTAGACACATCTGCGGCTCTTTCCGTTAATCGTCAAAGTAGTTCACAGTTTTTTTTTGGCTACGACATTCTCACTGTGACTTTAGTCTGTGTGCCTGAGCGCAAGTCACGCGTTTGTTTCAGAAATTGTGTTTTCCTGCCACTGACATAACCTGTCTTCGTCTTGCCAGCATCAAATAATATGTCATCAATGGCTACAAGACACAAGTGACTAGATAATAGAAATCAATGATTCACAAACATCGTAGTAATACCCTCTACGACTTTTCCATTTCCAACACTGGATCAAGACAATAACTACGATGTTAACACTTGCATTCACAGACGAAGTTGAGAAAGACGATCAAAAACTGACACAACGCTGATCGATGCATAGACAAACTACGGTACTATTCTACGTCTGCCACGCTGATCTATCTAGTCTAGTCTAGACGACATCAACATGCAACAAGTCTCTACCTCGACCATCAGGACTGGCACATGGCCCTTTGCAGCAACCACGCACCACAACATTAACTTGCACTGTTTGAACGAATACATCCGTCTCTAGTTCTCTACTATCACCTACTTGTACAATGTACATCAGCTCCATGCACAGCCTTTACCTAGTGCATAGTGCTTGATCGCACAATGTTTCAGTTATTAACAAAATGAATATCAATTCATCAAATAAACCTATAAATTGAATGAAATGGTAACTAATAAGCTATATATATATTCAACAAAATACAGCTTTAAATTAGTGAGCTGTTGACGTTTTGGCAACCAATAATCATGTTTGTTTTGGACCGTTTCCTGTTCACTGATAGATGTTGCAAAAGCAAATAATTTGTTACAAATATAGGGGCAAACAAAAATCGCTTAAAACAGGGCGGTTGCCAAAACGTCAAGAAATCAGCTAAATTAGTGGTGCAATTTGAGTAATTTATACAATTTATTGCTGATCAATTCAATAAATATTCACTAAAAAATAACATTTGAATCAACCAAAAAAAAATGGAATACAAATATCGGGTGAGAGTGGAGGTTAAACAAAAGGTTGCATGCCAACCAACAGTGAATCGTCACAAACAACAGCATTCCACATTCGGTGCCACGACTTACAGGCAGCACATCGGTTAAAGGTTTCTTCGGCACATATATGGGATTAGCTTCCAACTGAAGTTACAGTAACGTATCAGACACACACGATTTATATCAACATGAAGCAACACATTCTCCAACATTACGATTTCACAAAGCACAGATTTCACATCAACTAGCTTAACAACAGTGTTACATGTTAGAAAACTTTAACATTTACTGAGATTTAATATGTTTCTGTATGCGAATTAATAATGTGGTCATAGTCATAAGTCACTCAAAAAAGGCCAATGTTAAATAAGAGCAACTAGAAATTTGGGGCAAAGCCCAACGTGAGTCCGCCCGGCGCCCTAAGTGCGACTGGGAGAAATTAGGGGGGGGGGCAAAATTTCCCCGACATCAAAGTCACGTGGCCCGAACTCAAATGCATTGGCATACGCCAAACGCGCATTGTCGACTTAGGGTAGGTCAACATTAGCGCTTATAACTTGGTTCGTGGTGGACAAAATTTCACAAAATTTTTTTTGTTCAACGCCGAAAGGATCGCTCTCGTAACGCCGTTTAGATTATGTCGTTATCTTCATCGGTTCCAGAGATATTTGCGCTCAAACTCGAAAGTTGTCGTAAATCGCACCGTTTTTTGAACGTTTTTTGCCCTCCCAAATTTTAAGGAGGGGGCGGTGCCCCCAAAATTTGTACTTGCGTTAACACTACAACATAGAGGCACGTCAAGTGCCAAAGTTTCCTTGGGCTAAACCCCCTAACTCCGAAGTTATAAGCGCTAATTTATTACATTTTAAGCCAATTTTTGACCCCCCTTTGAAAAAAGTTGTAAGGGGGGGCCGCCGTCTCCGGTGGGGGGTGCGCTAGTAAGACTTGGTGATTCTCTAGCGCGTGTAAAAATTTGGGGGCGCAGCACCCCCTAGGGGCCGAAATATGGTTTTCCGAAAAATGCGACTTAGGGTAGGTCA
>Ga0056128_1008367_pt1 | contig 13032 bp, 6 predicted proteins | sample WorMetLIZISLAND2_FD_71113 | JGI IMG/M metagenome (GOLD analysis project Ga0056128, IMG submission 71113) | Marine gutless worms symbiont microbial communities from Max Planck institute for Marine Microbiology, Germany - Olavius geniculatus... ...
GCATGTGTTACTTTGCGAGAAATTTTAAGAACAGAGTACCAGCTGAGGTTTTCCTGTGGCACCAACAGTAGAGGCAACTGCACTGCACTGCAGTACTCCAACGAACCAACAACGTCAGTTTAGAAATCATTAAATGTTATAACGCCAACGTTTGAAGTTGAACGAACTGTTGATTAGCAACATCATAGTCGGAAGTTACAGTAGATGTTCAAAATGCTGTCCCTTTACTCGAACACAGGCCCGGAGACGTCTTCTCCATTCGTCGATTGCGTCATCGACAACGGTCTGCCGTAGGCCAGACCAGACTTCCACCAAGCGCTGCTTCAGTTCGTCCACATCTTTCCCCGTTTTATGAAATATCGTAAGCCCGTAACACACTACGATAGTGAGTACCTTTTGACGATTTTATCAGCTAATCATTATTATTATTAGGCACAGTTTGTTGGAGTTATTTCAAAACGTAATAGGGGTCCGGGTTTTTTCGAGACACAGTGTACTAACGAATGCCGTAGTATGTTTGTTAGCACGTATTTGTTTATTTTCTATGCATGGTTTGCGATATTTGTTTACCAATTTGATTGCAGTAGATGACCAGTGTTGATGGACTAACTCCTTTTCTGGCAGCCTGCCGCTGGGCTAATGGCAATAATTGCAATTAGCCTATTGTATTCTTGTTTAGGCAAATGAAAGTTTTTTTTTCAGCTGCAACAAAATCTAAGACCTTTCTTAAGATTTTTTGGGCATAGAAAGGCTGTGCATGGTTGCTTTTTTATGGTGGTTATAAGTACTCAATTTTACTATTATCGTTGATGTAGTGGTGTAGTGGTGCATTGTTTTTACTGGTTGTAGGCGTTCGTTGATACCGGTTGCATTATTATCCAATGTCGACGAAAGAGCTGTGCCGATAATTCTAGACGCAGTGTGATGTTCAATTCATTAAGTCGTCGCCTGCTGCTTTTGTTGCTGACTAACTTCGTTTACGGTCAGTCAATCAGTCGACCAGTTTAGAGTTGTATTAGTAGCAAAGCTATATGCTTCAAAGTTAGTGGCAAATTGTCCAGTTATGATGTCTGGCATGATTTTTTGAACAGCCAAGCTACCGGATGTTTTATTAAAGTCAAGTCGATACTGAAAGCAAACGCAGCCGCTTATGGCAACTTCGATGGGGATTCGGCAGTTTTTGCAGTAAAATCATGCGCTAATTGTTTTCTTTTTAGACACAGTGCGGACGAATGCAGTCAAAATGACATCAATCGGTGAGTTTAGTGATGATGGTAATAGCTGTGGTCATGTGTGAGTACAGTTCAGAGTATTTAAGTTTTTTTTCAAATTACAATTTTCTTTTTGTATTCGACACATTTTTGTCCTTACGGCAGTATTTAACACGATTTAATGCAAATTGAATTGACATGGCGAGTATACAGAGAAGACGCGTTGCCTGTGGCTGACTTAGGCTATGCTTTTAGTTTTGGCGTATGACTCAATTGCTGGCAATCTCATATCTCAGTTAATTACAGTTAAACGTTCCTGACAGACGAAGTGAAACTAGTTACTGATTTGCGTTACGCTGATTAACAAGAGCGACAGGTTGTTAATGACAATTTCATTAACAAAAAATCTATATCGTTTTGATGCCACTTTGAACCATAGATGTAAAAAAACATTTTGTATGTTTTTTTTATAAAAGTTTGAAAAACATGTTTTCATGTTAAAAAATTTTTTTGTAATGTTTTTTGTATTTTTCATGTTATTAATTTTTTGTGCTTTTTAATCTCGTATTTTTTTGTTCTTGTTAAAACCTAAACGTACAAAATTACAAATATGATTTATTTTTCATGGGCAAATTGCGTTCAGCTGTTTTTGATCTGTACATTCAGTACATTTCGGTTTTTAGTCCATGCAAATGGTAGGTTATTGTTTTTAATTATCTGAGTTAGATGTTATTTGCGTGTATAATGGCGAAAAAGTAGCGATTGGTAACATCTGCAGTTTTAATATTTTTATGCATGTTTTATAATGTTTTTAATGTTTTTATGTGCAAATCAATTTTCTTAACATCTATGCTTTAAACGACTGCATTTGTTGCACATCTTTCGCGACAGCGCGATCGATTTGCTGTGATGAGAAACAAAAAAATGATACAAATTTATTATACCTGGTAGATACCGACCTAACGAAAAGTAATAATAGTCCGCATGCAATACCGACTGCGGTCATAAAAATTAAGTTTTATGGTTATTTTTCATTGTTATTGTATATATTTCCAAGAAATTAGCATATCACGCGTTGCAGTACGTATAAATCGGTCTCTATGTGTGCTGCAATTGCCTCGTAAAACCGTCTCCGGCGCGTGTTCAATTTCAGACGTCGGCGACTGCCACGGTTACTGCCGCTTCCCCGCGTTCCTATGGCAACAACCGCTGCATCCGAGGCAGCAGGAGAGCGGGGCGGCGTCTGGAGGTTGGTTCGCCTCCTCCTCTTCCTCAATGTCTGAGGTGGACACATTGGAGGACGAAAGACGCTGGTTCCAACGCACGGTCTACAAGACGTCTCCAGGCAGCGGCGGCAGTGTGAACGCGGGGTCGTCGATGTGCTACTCACGGCGAGAGATAACCGCTCGACCGACCGAGATATGGACGGAGCAGCGTGTTCAGACGCCCTGTGCGTCAGCGGCCACAGGCCAGCAGAGGCCGGTGGCCGGCGGCTCCAGGATGGCCTGCTACCGACGAGAAACGACATCGAACGTTAGCTGTCTGGCCGAAGAACCCTCGGGGAAGTACCGAGTGCTGGTCCGACACGCCGACGGGTGAGAACAACTAATACACGATAGGCCTACACAACAAACAGCATTGATACTAATAATATCAACGCCGGGTTTAGACTATAGACGATTGCGTCGCAGTAATGCACGTTGCAATTCAGATATCGATCCACGCCTCTGTTTTACCGCGCCATCACTGTTAAAACCTGTCCACATCACGTCCATATAGTCCAGTGGCTCCAGTTCTTTCGGTGCTCTAGGCTTACATTGGAGTAATTGTGTTCCTATGTTTCTCTCTGTCGTTATGCCTGATTGTCTGCATATCTGTGTGTTTATAAATAAATAAATAAATAAATAAATAAAAGACTGGGACAGATTTATCACTAGAAAAATATACCAAAACGATTTCTGTTTGGAAACTGGATACGGCGGTTAAGCATGCATCGTCCCTTCTAAAATAGAAGCAGTGTAGCCTAGCCATGAAATATAGATAACTAACTGTAAATTAATTTCAAACCAATTAATTTATAAAAATACCAGAAGAGGCTTATACAAAATATAATGCAATTTATAAGAATTTATCAGATAACCAACTGAATTTTTGGAATGTGAAATGCCTTACTCTATTTTTTCGAATAATGGCTTTTTCGCTTCCTTTCTCTTTCGCCTCCTCGTTTTTCGCCTCTGGCTCGTTCGAACCTCGATTGTTTCGCTGTCCCACCTTGAACGATTCGTTTCAGTTGAATAACATTGGTCTAATACTTTCTGTTTTGTTTTAGTTTATAGAAAAACAACAACTACAGTGTATCGTCACACAACTGGTCAGTAATTATTTTAATTAACGTTATAGGCCTACGCGACAAAGATTCTAAGCGTAATAATTGATCGCAACACGAAAACAGAAGTTAGTCATCTCAAACTCTACAGGAGAGGCATCATGGGGTAAAAAATAGCTGCAGTTTTTTTGATAGACACGTCTGCAAATTTCTCATGTAGTTTAATTGCGACAGAGACCTGCAAATTTGTGACTGAGTTTCAATTTTCAACTTGGCCTACATTTTATTCGCTGTCAGGTACGCAAAATCTAGAGCTGTTGCATTTTTTGTTTGAAAAATTCGTATTCGAAACAATAACGTGACTTTATCTTAATGTGACTTCGTCCCGGAGACAAAAAAAAATCCCGATGCAACCTGCTGTCAAACAGGAAAGCAGCTGCATCAGTCGCACCGCATGAAGCAACAGATGTCCACTGAGACTTGCGGCTATATTCGGCGACTGTCATTTCGTATATCCAGTTATCTCAGTATAGATTATCTGAATACATTCATGGGATTATCCTCTTGGATTACACGAAACTTGCGGCATCATACTTGATACATATCTTCAACGGAAGATAGCGTTGCAAGTCAAAATGACGCGCGTTTGTTTTTTTCGATACGAAAAAAACAATTATAACCGTGTTTCGAAATTTTGTATCGTTAATTAGATATTATGTGCCAAACATTTAGTCGACCGCGTTTTCGTCAAAAGTTCACTTATTTTCATTTTTTTGTATTTTATGGGCAATATGGTTAACTGGAAAGTTGGGAACTGATATGCTGCTTAAGTGCGTAGTCCACACGTCTTAACGTTTAGACTAAAATGGCGCACAGGTTTACCTAATTTGCAAACCCAAAACATCATATAACGGTTGCAAAACACACATAATGCAGAACCGAAGCAATCAATCCATTTTTTCACGTAACTTGATTTGATTTGATAAAGTACACAGTACGTTGTATTCATTCACGTGTCGTAGTGTGCGAGAGTGCTGTTCTTGTGCGTCGAAGAGGCGGACTGCGATGCCGAACGACGGCTTTGAGACGAAATGAAACGCTTCGGTGTTCATGGGCCTAAGTTACAGAGCAACGGCGGGACATTTTTACTGCACTCCGGAGGCGATTTATATCAGTTCGCCACTCGCCATGCAGCAGCATCATGTCGCATCTATAGCGCTTTATAAACACGTCCTTTATCTCTCGGCGTTTCGTGACGTCGGCGTCACGATGACAAGTGCAGATACATAACTATATAACGTCGTAGATCTGTGGTCGGTATATCGAGCAGTTTAAATGTCACACGATCTTAGCGTGCCGTCATTTGCAGATTCGAAAGAGGATATGAAGATACACGTCTCCACGCATGCGCCAGCAGTTGCGTAATAACGGGAACAAAGTTGACGTCATTTCGTGATCGTTTTAACTGAGTATTGTTTTGAAAACATCATTTTTTGACAGAAGTTGCCAAAACGTACTAGTTTTGAGAAACTTGACACATATTAGAACAGAGATATTATACACACGTACGTGCAGTGGTTTGTGCAAAGGAAATTAAATGTTTTGATGAATAAACCCCTCAGCTCTGTCGGCTGATTGAGCGCCTCGATCGTCAAGTTTTTTTCTCCATCAGGAGTTGCCTCTGCGCGTTGCTTATTCCTAGTACCAATAAGCTATGCATCACAGGCTGAACGGTAGTTCAAGCCATGTGTTAACGGCGACTTCTCTTTCTTATGGGGAAGCCAAAAAGTCGACCCCACAGAATCAAAACCCCTGATCGGATTGAGATAAAATTTGGCGCGGTTGATTGTGTCGGCGAGGGGACCCGTCATATAAAATTTTATGCAAATTTTTTTAAGGAGGGATTCTCGGCAAATGGGTGAAATATACGCAAAAATTTTTACTTATATATGCCTTTTTTCAACGCACCCACAGGTCAGACCTCTTAAGGGATTTTTACGCTTAATACGTCAAACGACGCGGTTCTGCACAAGGAAGTGCCTTTTGGGGTTAGAAAATTGAAATATAATATTTAACATATTTATTTGCAAAAATCAAAAAAAATTACAATGGCGCCTATGGGGAAATTAAACAATTTTTAAACGGTCATAACTTTGGCTGTGTATAAGATAGAGTCGTAGTTTTTGGTTCTAGGGTATGGTTTTCGGAAATGGCCAATCTAATGGTGTCATTCAATTTTACTCCGAACTCCCCCTAGTTGCCATAGCAACAAAATTTGGGACAAAATTGGCTATAACTCGGTCTGTATAAGAGATATCTGCGAGATTTTTGCGTCTATAGAGGGGTTTTCGGAGATGGGCCATTGAATGCTGCCAATCGAATTTTACCCCAACTGACCCTCGTTGCAATGGGAATGAAATTTGAAACAAAATGGGCTATAACTCGACATATTTACGAGATATCTCCGAGATTCTTGCAAAACAAGGGGTTTTGGAGGTGGTGCAAATAAATAATTTTAGTAAGTTTACCATGGTTGACTCTCGTTGCCATGGCAACAAAATCTGTAGAATTTTTGCCAAAAGTTGGCTAGAACTCAGTTAACTAAAGTCTACGAAATGGGCTCAGACTTTAGTTTGACTTAACTTTTTAGACGTTTGTGGTCGGCCATTTTACGCAACGGTCCAATAGCTGCAATAATACGATTAGCTCTGAAACCCCTTGGCCGATTATCACAAAAAATGGCAAAAATATTCCTGTTTTGACATGACATGTCACGCAAATTTCATCTTTAATCGGCTGGAAAAGATCATGACTGCGCATGCGTGAATCTGTCGCGGTCGTAATTTATGGTCAGCCGCAGTGCACTTCGTATCTGAGCTCCAGAACGAAAGGCGACCTTGACCTTTGACCTTTTTGTGGTATGTCGAGTTTCTTGTGGTGTTTGAAATATACGTACTAAATTTTAAGTATCTATGACTGATGAATCATGAATTATAGGCCCTAGATGTTTTTACGAAAACGGTGCGCAAAAATGAAAAATTGGCCGCCATCATGTTTATGCAAATTAGATGGTCAAAAACTCAAAATTTGGCTTGGGAACCAGGATAATTGGATTCAGCATGTTCGAATTGTGTTAAAAAGTTACGTTCCCAGCCTCTACCCAAAAATGCCCTTATAAGTCACATTTTTTGAAAATTCGTCATTTTTGAAATTTTTGAAATTTTTGAAAATTAGTCGAATTCTGGGTATTGCGCGGCTGATCTTTTAAAATCTTTTTGATAGCTAAATTTAAATTATAATAGCAATGCTGATGTCTCACGCGCATCAGCTAGATGACCGGCTAAATTCGTATCAAATGTTGTAACTTTCCATCCGTCCGCAGTCAACAAATCGAACCAAGGAGTCAGCCTCGCATCAAGAGAAATACAACGTACACGTACGCTATAACTGTCAACAGCATCAGCGTTTTATTACGTTCCTGGTCTTGAGATGAAATAGCGAACAGACGAAAGTCGCGTTAGCGTTTGAGTCACTCGCCCACTTCGTGCCAGTAGACGATCGACCGCTCCACCAAAACGTCTTCCAAGCCTTTGATTCTTGGCGATTTTTACAGTAAAAAAATTGGCCAATTTTTTGCATTTTATAACCTTTGTTTTAAAGAATTTAACACAAGTAAGCTTACCGCGCTTCCTCGATTTCTGGTTAAGTTTAGGAAACGAAAATAAATATAAAGGACAAAGAAAGAAAAAAATGGGGAGAAAAGTGAAATGGAAAGAGAAAAAAAGAGACACTGGACGAAAAAGTGGGAGCAAAAAGCAAAGTCCCTTAAATTGATTACTAAAAATCGACGCCTGTGGTGGTCTGACCTTGTCACCATAAGCTGGTGTCGAAGAGCAAAACGGTGCAATCGGGAAATCAAGCGTATAGCTTATATATTGTGATATCATACGCGAGAGCCGTCGCCACCACAGCGATCTTTTAAATTGGCATTTTGACCTTTGCTGATTGTTTGCGCATGTCGTCCGATCGCTACTTATGAATTGTTTTCGCCAATGTTTTTTACCAAGTTGTTCGACCTAGTACCGCTAAGATTGGCATGTTTGCTTAACTGAACAACTGCAAATCTTTAACATTTTCATAAACAATGGCACGTTTAATCATATTCAGAAATATTTTGCAAATAGTTTTTTTGTTTCTTCTTGAAGATGACCACGTCTAAGATCTTTGCGTGTTATGTTTTACGCCAAAACGTTTAGTGCACAAATTTTTGGAACATTTCTAGCAGGTTAAAAAATGGGTATTTAAGTCTAAAATAATATTTGCGCAAAATATTTTTGTTATTTTTCTTGTCGATGTAACCACGGTCTTAGGGAATCCCAAAAAGCGTCGCCGTTGCGTGGGAGCTCATTTCTCATGTGGCAGTGAGCCCGTGTTACAATATGGAAACACCCCTCCCTCAAAGTCCAAGCAACTATTTACTGGTAAAAAAAGGCAGCTCCTGTGGGAAATCTTTGCATGGAAAAAGTCCCCCGGCGAGTTTTTACTTTTTACACGCTGAAACGTCTTCGGGGCCGCGTGATCATAAGGTTTTTAAGATGAACGCGATCGTTAGGTTTTAAACACTGACTAAACAATTAACAGTACACAATGCGTCTGAGCTTCATGTCGCTGTTGTGCGTTGCAACATGAACAAGAAGCCCAGCTGTCGCTAGGGTGGGGCCGATCGTACTGGTTGTCACTGACTTTGAAGGTCATCCAAGCTCGATGATTTTTTTGTCATCTGAAAGGACGTATGCCACTTTCTATTAGGGATCAATAGGCCTTATCTTGCACTGTTTAGCCACAGTACATCCGTGACAGACAGACGAACTACACAATATCAGACGGACAAACGACAACCACGACAAAGGGCGGACCTTTAAGCTTACAGCTTAGCGGTCGGCCCAAAAACTGTTTTTTTTGGCAAAATTTTAAATTTTCTGGATGCTTTTTGGTCAATTTTTTCGCTGACCCAGAAAGCATTTAAAGGATTTAAAACGGCGCTGGCGAATATGTAACTTTGCGAGCAAATTAATCGAGGAGAAAATCAAAGCAAAAACATTTTTAAGCAAAGTTGACTTATTGAATTGACTCTTGCAATAGAACAGAACTGGTGCGTTGTAACTTACGAGTAGGTACAGTATAGGCTGTTGATCTGTTCAGGTATACAAGATTTACATGTCTACGGTTCGTACGGCGAAACGCCAACGTTGTTCAAGTCTATAAAGGTAAATACAATTGCAAGATTAACTCGGCTCGTTAAACTGAGATTGGCGTGAAAGAGGAAAACAAGCTTTTGCTATAAGTAATTTCATCACGGCGAACAAATTTTTAACGGCGTTTGTTTATTATTGCATTAAATTTTAGCTCGCCAGCGCGTTCGTTAACGACTTATGCGAAGAAAATAATATAATCGGTGTCTGCTGATGTGTATTAGCGAGCTTGCAAGATATCAATGAAGATCGGCTCTGCTACGACGAGTCTTTACTACGTGACGACTGGCTATGGACAGGTAAGCGCTATCATTTTCATATCATCGCCACCTGCGTCATCTTTTCTCCGCGTCACGTGACCTATTTATTCTGTGTACGAGCTATACGTGTTATCTGTGTCTTATCACGCACTGTGAAGCTGAGCAATGACAATCTTTATTTCACCATAAATTGTAGCACAAAATAGTAATTATAAAGCCTGTATATTATTGTAAATAATTGTGAAATAAATTAGAAATGATCGGCTTGTCTCAACTGGTGGTACAATGGTGAAACTTCACCAGTTTGTCATGAGAGAACTTAATAAAGTTCACCGTCGAAGCAGGGCAGCACCGCAGCAGCTGACAGCATCGGTTAAGACGAGCAAACTTGTGGTCACGACACATTATGACGTCAGCGTTGCTTCAAGACTAGAAAGGAACATTCGGCGACCGATCAGATTTCGTTTAAGTAGTTTGTAACTTTGTATCAGTATTTTTTTGCCGCTACAGAGATTAAAAATTCGTGCAAATTTGTCGTTATTTGATCAAGTTATAAAAAAGAAAAGGGTGCTTTTATGAAACACAGCGTGGTATTTCGTAAGTTAGAATAGTTTTTTTCCTGACGAAGATGCGGATGTCGTGTTGCAGCGGCAGATACGGAGAAGTGGACGTTCTGCTCCATACAAGGCGGATTCGACTTTGTAGCGTCGCCCATCGACTCCGACAAGGTACTTTCATATTAATCGGTATTTATCTGCTTGAAAACCTAGATTGATTATGTGATTCTAATTATTCCGGCGTTGGGCATAGTTGTCAACAAACGCAAAGCACGCAACACAAGAACACACGCTGTTTTTAATTTGCAAAAACGCAGAAACGCAGAAATAAGAATCACAGTTCTAATTTGCGTTTTGGCTTTTGCGTTTCTTGCGTCCGGCTGCGTTTGTTGCGTGCTTGCTTGCGTACTTTTTTGCGTCCAAAAAATACGCAGAAACATTGCGTTGCATTTGTTTCGTTGGATGAAAACTAGGCTTTAGTTTATGACATATTTAGATCTAGTCGGTTTTATTTTTTCATGTTGTCGTTTCGTTAATTTTCCATCTCGTTACCTACAGTAGACTAAAGCAAAGGCTACATTTGCTAAATGTTTTGTATATTTTCATGTAACCACGCATGTAGCAAACGGTTTTTGATGATCGCGCACGACTTGGAGATAAAAAGTGGTTCCTCGTTATGAGCCTACGTTTACAAAAGATTTGCAAACAATGTTTAAGACACGTTTTTAGCTGAAACATTTTTTGCTGAAACATTTGCATTTGCTGGTCTAATGACGTAGACTAATCCACGGGAATCGACGGCCGCCGAATCATTCTTGCAAATGTTTTAAACGTGTTACATATGCAACAAAACGTCTCTACAAATGTTTTGTGTCCAGAGCCGTAGCTACATTGAGGCACGAGGAGGTACTTGCCCCCTTGTTCTCAGACCGCTTGCAAAATCGTATCACAAAAACAACAGTTTCAGCTAAGTGAATTTCGAAAGCTTTCCAGCTTCTGGGGGGGTTTCGCCCCCAGACCCCTCACCAGGGCTTCGACCCTGGACCCCGCTGGAGGACTCTGTCCCCCACACCCCCTATACTGCCTAATTGTTTTTTTCACATCCTGGCTACGGCACTGGTGTAGTGTATGTAACTGCAGCCTAAATGTAAGCTGGCTGCGGTTAAGCACATTACGTTATAATTATCTTCTGTTGCTTATTCTATTTCGATAATGAGGTCACGTAATCCCGCGCATCGTGACCACACACGCGGCGCCGGTGTCGTCGGTTAAGAAAGTGGGCCGAGGACAGACAGGAAGATGCAATTTCCCAACGGGCACCTGCAAATTTCCGACAGAAGAGATTGCGCGTGCTTAAAAGCTTAATTTGGCGTTTAATTTTTCCCAAGATGGCGATTTTTTATTCCAGATTTTATGTTTTTTTTGGATGAAAATTTTTCTTCAAAGAAAACACTTTCCGTCAGGCTGAAGTTTCAGGTGCCCCTGCCTGGATGTCACTAACACACGGCTGGCTTGTCTTTAATGATAATGTTCATCTTCGCTGCATCTTCTAGCAATTTGTTGACGTTGCGGGCATCGACCGTGTGTGCCAAAAAGGGACTAATCCATCAAAAAAAATTTTTTCCTCCGACGAAGTACCTCCTGCATAAGAAGAGGGAACCGGGAATCGGTACCATTCCAAACGGAGAGTTACCTTCCCAATTGGAATAGAAAAAGGAACTCGGCGACTGAATTGGAGTTTAGCACCACCCATATACCGACGTCCACAAAGGAAACGGTCAACGCCGACATTGAAAAGGGATCCGACACCCACCGTCGTCGACGAGATACCTTTTGCCAGTCCCACATCGAACTCCACATCGTGCTAGACCCTGAGTAGGAAGTCAAAGTGTACCGCATCGATAGGAAGGGAATACATATGTACCACCCATATCACGGCTTGTGCGGTAGCAACAAGCAGTTGTATAAGCGATGTGCCAAGTCAATGGGAAGGCCAAAATTTCGACCCACACAGCTCCCACATTTTTCAGCCGGTTTTAATGAAACTCAAAACCAAAAAAGATATTCCGGATACGACCCTACACACAAAATTTGGTTGATGTGGCCGCAGGACACCGCTGACGTATGTGGCGTCGAAATAGTTCACTAGGTCCGCCAGTTCTGGAACATCCTGCGGCTGCTGCTGTCGCACGTACTTCATCCCGTCAGCCAGGTCGTTGATCGGTAGCAGAGCCAGACCGTCTAGCATGCCGCAGAAATGTTGCGCGTCATCGCGCTGGCGATACGTCGATGGCTATAAGGGGAAGGGGTTTTGTCCTAAAGGGGGGGTTTTGTCTTAGTCTATCCTAAGGAGGTTCCGTCCTACCACGACTAGAGGGGGTTCTGTCCTAGGGGGGTTATGTCCGGGGGCACGGTCCTACTTTCGAGATGGAAGGCTGAGTTGACGTAATTAATGATATGTGCATGAGAGTAGAATTGAATTAGTCAAACTAACCACCGGTAACGGCTGTGGTGTTTATGAGCGTGGCGACAAGTAAGCGGCAACCCAAGAAGTAAGCGCAATAAAAACGCTATAAAGCTTTTTGGGAAAAGACATATTTTTATGCACAGTTGAATTCAAAGATAAGTGGTCCATGTTTTCTATAAAACGGGAACGATATAAATAAATAAATCAAACGAGTTTCATGTAGGCTTACTGTAAACCTATAAACTTACATCTTAGTGTCTGGGAAAGTAAAATGGAACCCATTGGCGAGAGCCAACTTTTAATTTTTTTCGACACTAGCTACAATCTGAAACTCCGTAGCGCCACGCAGCAATTAGCAGCATCAATTCCTGGTGGTCATAGTCATTGGATATTACTTCATAGGCTGAAGCAGATGTCCGTGTCGTATAGTGGTTACGCGTGACAACGGACCTGTGTATACATCGGCATGATGACGTGCGTTGCTTTTAGGCACAACCCTCTGTCTCATTACGCGTCCGATGCTCGTTGCTTTTAACGCTTTGCAAGCTTTCAGTTTGTCTCTGCGACGTCCGTCGTCCAATGTACTTGACTAAGTGAACAAACGCTCTCTGTACGGACAACATCGCTGGACGTCGCCAGATAGGCCTAATTTAGCAACTCGAGCTTATAATAAAATGCGTGTAAATGCTCGGAGAAAAGGGGAAAATGCGATCCGGAATGCAAAAATATACATGGTGTCTCATAAAAGGACCCCTTTTTTCTTTTTTTCATAATTCACTCAAATGATGATGGCTGTTGATTAAATATTCTTTGCTGGTCGTAACGTAACATTGATGTCATAATGTAAGTAAGTAAGTAAGTAAATGATTTATAAAGCGCCAAAGTCTCAGAAAGAATCAGGGCGCATAGGATGATGGACGCTAGGTGGCAGAAAAGGCTGACTGAAAGTAGTGGGTCTT
>Ga0056128_1008368_pt1 | contig 13030 bp, 9 predicted proteins | sample WorMetLIZISLAND2_FD_71113 | JGI IMG/M metagenome (GOLD analysis project Ga0056128, IMG submission 71113) | Marine gutless worms symbiont microbial communities from Max Planck institute for Marine Microbiology, Germany - Olavius geniculatus... ...
CTGCAGGAGTTAAGCCACGCTGCCCTAGATAGGCAGCGGTGGGCAGCGATAGTAAGAATGGCGTCAGACACCAACGGGCATTGAGCCCACGGTTGTCGATGATGATGATGATGATGACAGTTGAGCAGCCATATCATCAGAACTTCTTCTATTTTCGAAACATTTGAATAATTTCATTTCAAAGTCTTCTAACCACAAAAGCAACAAACGAAGCAGAAATGCAGATTGCTACAAGTGGTTTAGAAGATTGCACGGGACAGGAATAGTTGTTAATGAAGGTGGACACAATGCCTTGTTAGCAGTTGGCAAGGGGATGCCATAATGCCAACCCCATGTTAGTTAACTTGGGAATACGATCGCAAATACAGAAATTAAGATGATTTACCAAAACCTGAAACCACAGGCCACAACGTGAATATGAAAACAACTAAAATATCCAACAAGTGCCAATGGCTGCATTTAACATACTGCAGATAGAATCACATGGCCAAAAACAGCCATACTGTGCACGAAAAAAATCACCCTTTAGCAACTGTTCAACACAACTCACACACTGAAATTTTGGCTTAAAATACAGCCAGTATATGTTTGGCAGTAACGGCTTAAAACAAACAATAATTCGCTAACATCGTTAATAATAAACATTACCAATGGAAATTTCAACAACGAACTTTTAATGCCAGTAATCAATTCTTTGCAGTTAATGGAGAAACTGTTATCGGCAAAGCCGGCTGAGGCTAGCGTAACACAAAAGCCGAGCTGATATCTATGGTGAGAAGCTAAGAGTGGGTGGACTGCCACTGGTCAGGCTGCCACTGTCATCACTGTCGATGCTACAGCGATGACGCATCGCCTGACGACGACGTGCCAGCTGGCTACCACCTGGCAGCTGGATCGGCTTACACTTCTCCATGCGGGTCCACTGCTGGAGCTCATCATCACTCCACATCCCACGATCCTCCGCCTCGTCATTCGACACCCCCAGCTGGAACACGGCTCGCTCCAGGAATGTAGTATCCCCGTCATCGTCGTCTCCGGCTGAGATCGACGGCGGAGTGCACACGTCTTTGTCGGCCGGGTCGAAGCCAATGAAACTGTTGCGAACCTCTGTGAACGAGATCTGCTGCTGAATCAGCCGGTTCATGGCATTGGCATTCTCCGCAAACAGACCGATTTCACGCACACTGTTTGTCCTGAACATCAACACACAGCTCAGTCTAATTAACCGCTTGGACAGGAACAAGTCGAAAACACTTGCTGAGACTAGTGACAATTTTGGTCTGGAACTGAATACATCATAAAGATGACTTCAGCACATACTGATACAATGTTCAATGATGATTACGTATGTGCAAAACTTTTCATTATGTTAAGCTTCAGTCCTAGTATAACACACAGCCGTGTGAATCCAGTATTCACACAAGTGACCCTGACGAAATGTAGGAACTAATCAGTAACTTCCATGTGAGTGCTGTTAGGGGAAATTAACACCGGTAAAGCAAAAACCTTAACGGTCCATGGCCACGGTCAAACTCACTTGTACAATTTATGTAGACCTCAATTAGCCATTTCACCTTGCTTATATAATATGACGATTTAAGCTTTACGAATGTATAAAAATAATGCCTGAATATAACGAAAAATGGCGTTACGTTACGTCATGCTGAAATATCTGACCTTGGTAAGTGGCCGCAAGTGATGTCATCACGTGTACCCAGTCAGTGTTTACTAATTAATTTTAATATTTTTAATGGCAAAAATACTGTCGTATGACAGCTGCAGCAGTACATAGGTAGACAATGTGATTTTATAATGCTTATGTTTCTGTGTGTATTTTACGTTGACTACAGGTACATGCGGTGACGTTATCAGCCTGTCAACACGGCGTTTCGTTTTCTGCATCATTTTCATAGATCGTCAATTTCAAATGTACGTTTCTTCATGTTGACAAAACGCTGGGTGCCGATATAAGTGTCAACCTTCTCAGAAAATTGTGCGCTTTTAGTAAAATGGTTAAGTTAATTTTGGTGTCCATGGACCTTTAACTTGCAATAGCAGGCAAAGGCATGCTACCTGCTGAGTAGATACGGAGTAGCGAGCTGTGACTGAGGCAAGGACTCCTGCATGTGGATCCACGGATGAGCCAGGACCTCGTCTGCAGTGTAGCGCTTGTGAGGATCACGCACCAACAGATGCCGGACCAAGTCCTGTGCTTCGCTCGAGATTGTCGACCACTCCTTTTCCGGGAATGAGTACACTCCGTCCTGGATGCACTTGAACAGTAGTTCCTGCAACCAGTAGCATACGGTACACCACCGGACACTCACAGTAACAGCAATCGGTGTTTATCGTGGTGTCATCACAGCAATTCCATTTTAAAAGTGTACATCTTTCATCTGAAGAATGCAGAACAGGGCTGTGGGGCTAGCGACCTTTGGACCAAGCTGGCTGACTTCAGCCGCAGATCCACCTAAACTGGCAGCTCCTTTGCTACATTCAACATCGCCATTTATTACCACTCATCCAATACTCATTTGCCACCCTGTGAATGATAAAAGGCTGAATCGACCAATATATCCAGGTAACAGTACCTACTAGACTTAGTCGAAACCAACATGTTGATAATTACACCACACAACTCATCCAACAATAGCTGTAAATAAATAAAACTAAATAAGGCCATAATACTACACAGAACACTTCACTCCTAAGACAACTCCACTATACTAGAAGATATTAGTTTGATGACAACAAAGTGCTTGGCAAACAGTTTCCATTACATCAATCCACTACATCAAAAAATGACCAACTGTTAGCTACGAACTTGTTGAGCAACAAACTGTACAAAGTATCATGCAAGGTAAAAGTTACGAAACAGCGCTGCCAAAGCTAAAGACATCAGAGACAAAATGCTGCATATTGTTATCATACATAGAATCACTAACCTGACAATCTTCACAAGGCAGACCCTCAGAGAAGCCACAGCCCTTTCCACATGATGCATAGAATGGCCGATAACCACACAGAAGAATGTATCTGAAAACATGCAACAACAACAATACTACCATGCAACTTCAGACATATGCTAATGACAGACACTTTACGGCAACTTATGATGTGAAAATCTAGCACACACACAAACTCACAAATTGTCAGCTTTTGTTAGCCTTCATAACTTGCAAAGTCAGTCAGTTTCTGTGCCCTATATCTTGCAATGGCAAAGAATCATGCAATTTTATCTCAAATCTAGATGCTGATCCAGATCACCACCAAAATCTTACCGCCTAAGTTGGGCAAAGTCTAGCTTTCGCTGAAAATTTAACCACATCCACCTGTAAATATCTGTGAAATCTTGCTAATGAACATATCAACCAACAAGCAGATCAATAAATGCTGGCTACCACATAACTTGCAAAGTCAGTCAGTTTCTGTGCCCTATATCTTGCAATGGCAAAGAATCGTGCAATTTTATCTCAAATCCAGATGCTGAGCCAGATCACCACCAAAATCTTACTGCCTAAGTTGGGCAAAGTCTAGCTTTCGCTGAAAATTTAACCACATCCACCTGTAAATATCTGTGAAATCTTGCTAATGAACATACCAACCAACAAGCACATCAATAAATGCTGGCTACCACATAACTTCTGCCTCGATGGCAGCTAATAAATCATCATCAGCAACATCATCGCACATTCATAATGTGCAGATATACAAAAAAAGAACATGTAGTAAAAGCAAAAAACGGCCTAATTTTAAAATCACTTAAAAGAAATACTTTAAAGATAAAAATGTGTCAGACCAAATACGAGCTCACTCACAGAATAATGCCAAGACTCCACAGATCACATCGTTTGTCGTAGGACCAAGCCCGATCTAACCAGACGTCCACTACCTCCGGTGCCATGAAGTCTGCTGAACCAACCTGTCAATGGCAGCATTCAAACACATTACTTTGTAGTTCATGTCAGCACAGTTGAAGCTGTTATGTTGACTTGAATCCACTGACGGACTCTGACGAAAAAGCAGTAAAGCCTGAAGATAATGCTCCTAAAATCCGAAACTTCACATTCAGACGACCTCGCCTAACATGCTAGAAATTCAGAAAATCGGCTAACTGAAGAAATAAAAAGTACTGTAGTGAACTAGCAAGAAAAGTAGTAATACAAGCTATCTGCAGTTCACAAGGCTTGAGCTTTAGAATTTCTAAGCAGGGCAAGCATCAGTTGATTTATTTTAAGCTACCAATGAGCACGTTTAGTCTACTCACGGGAGACAGTAGTTCGGGTGTGGTGAGTCCATGACTGTGCTTGGTATCGAGAGGAACACCGCTGCCCAGGTCAAAGTCACAGATCTTCACCGGAGTCAGCTGACCGGCGTGGACACACAGTATGTTCTCAGGTTTGAGGTCTCTGTGAGCAATGCCCTTGTTATGCAGGAAGCTAAGAGCACTTGCTATGTTGCGAACAACATTCGACGCCTCTTCCTCTGTTAGATGTCCACGCTGGCGAATGGAGTCCAGTAGGGTTCCGCCCTCCATCTTTTCAAACACCACGTAGAACCTGAACAGAGAAACAACTGGAAGGTCAGTAGGAAATTAAAAAAACAAATGTGCACCCAGTGCCAACACTGAACATCTGCCTACAGTAGTGCAACCATAAACCAAATCCTGACTTTTGACATTAAACCCTCAGGAACATTCTAACTCGTTTTAGACTTCTACACCCTTTAGCTTTCGGGTTAGGAGCCTATAGAAAAGGACAAACAGACAGACAGACAGGGAGACAGATTAGCAAGGCCCATCAGGAGGATCAGATAATAACTCAATACAGTTATCACTCAGTAGTCTGGTTGGCACCGAGTTTCTTTGTTGATTAGTTTTATGGCAGTATTCATTCAGGCAGGCCATGACAACCAAACTGCTTGGTATCGAGTACACAACTGATATCCAATATCAACTCCTGATTCACTCCTGATATCTGGCACCACAGAAATGTGTTTCAACCAACATGAAATGCATACAATACTGCTGCAGTTATCTCTACATCTCTATTACAGGAACGTTTCCTATCAGCCACTGATTAGTCGGAGTGTAATACAAGCTGTGCTTGGCTCAAGTATGCAGTTAGATTGACTCTATAAAGCAAAGTGGTAACAGATGACCCCAGGTACAATTTACACAACAATACTCCACTGCTGAAGAAAGGCCCGCTGGTCAAAAAGCACAATCAGTAACTGACTGAATAGCATTAACCTATTGCAATGCATTGTAAGCCAGAGACCATCAAGTCTGAAATCCCATTTTGACAACAATGGGCTGCGGTTTGAATTCCTGAGGCTGAGATACGTGTTACCTACCAACACAGAAAAGCTTAAGCTTAATAAGCAGTGCTTATTACACATCTGCATAGCTACAGAAGATCAACAATGGACACAAAATATAGAACCTTAGCCCAGACCATTCACAGACACTAGCTAGGACAAAGTGCAGTCCATTATCTTGTATTTAATCAGTGATTAGAGGACGGTGCAAAAGCAGGCCGGTCGGGCACGGGGACAGGTGTTCACAGGGCTGGTAAAAGCGCCCACCCACACGGCCAGCTCGGCCTTGGGGAGCCTGCCGTTAAGTACCGTTGAACGCACAGCTATTACAGCTAAGCCAGTGACCGACCAACAGACCAGGCCAGGGCTGGCTGGGCCTAGCAGCAGTCGAGCGGCACGGCACGTAGACATGATCTATTTATCACATTCACAGTGGTCTGACGTCGCCCGTTAGCCGGGTTCAACGGGCGCACAGCAGGGCACTATGCTTAGCTTAAGCCACTCATAAACCAGTCCGCAAACACTGACGGCCAGCTTCCAGCCAACGCCAGCTGTTTACCAATCTCTATTCACACTGCTCTATTGACGTCATAAGCTCACCCATATGACCGGCCGGCTGGGACCGTCCAGCCAGCCGGCCGGCTTGTATTTCAAATTTTTGTTTACCCCTGTTGACTATCATGTTTTTAAGTCAATGGGTACGTTGCTGAATGACAAAAACAAGGCCAGTCTGCCTCCAGCATGAAGCCACGTCGTACCTAGCAAATGGTCCACTAACGTTAATGTCATTCATTGCATGTTTTTAGTCTTTGAAAAATAAATGTCAGAACGCATCAAAGGGAGGCGGAGGCTAAAATTGTCTGACTCACAGTAGACGTAGTCATAATTATTATTCAACAGTACACAATGTAAAAGATGTAACAATTACAACATGGGCATTCCCATAGTAATACAACGGTTTATCAGAAAATGTTACAGTAGACAAAAAAGTGCCGCATGCCAAAAAAAAACAATATAATAGCACCTTGCAAGTCAGACTCAACAATCAGAAAAAAACTGCCAAAGTATGTTAGAAAAATGAAAGTATATTTAAAACGAATTACAAATGCACTCTATTGCACCGGTAACTGTCTCCTACAAACAGCACACAAATACTCACAATTTTTCCTCCTCGAAGTACTCAATGAGCTGCAGAATATTCTCATGGCCCTGACAACAATGGAACGTTTCGATCTCTTTCAACATTTTCAGCCGACCATGCTGCCCGGATTTCTTCTCGACAATCTTCAAGCACACAAGAAAATAACATGCACTCAACTTACAGTCTGCAAAATGTTTCGTATCCACCATCAACCGACACTAGCCAGCAAAAACACTAGCACTACAGCAACTTGCACCTCACACCACTAACTATCAAAACAATCCAGCTATCCCATATATGTTTTTAATTAATTCCAATTTCCAATAAACTAAAATGTCATTCAGTGCTCCAAAGCTAATGTTGCTGGTTGGATGGATGGCATCTAACTGCAAAGTCTTCCTACAACCAGTTCCGAGAAGTTTATATTTGGTGTCTTGGGGACCCTTCAGGCCTAACTAGAGTACTGCTGGAAAAAAATGTCAAGTAAAAGAAAGCTTTACCTAGCTCACAGTAAAGCAAAATCTATTTTTTAATTCGCAAGGACTAACAGTTTACATCATACAACCAGATAAGCTTCTTCTGCATCTAACTATTAAACCAAAAGATGCATCGATGTCAACCAAATTAATGTCAGGCCTACACCATAAAATTCATCTATTTCAGTACTTCCTTAGCTTTATATACAGAAGAGAAAAGAAAGGAAACCACGAGGAAAAGAAATGAAAAAGTAGAAATGTAGGAAAGACCACAATAGTCAACCTAGAGTGGTATAAGCAGGCTAACCAAATTAACCAATACCATCAGAAAATTTTTGTTTGAAAGTATATAATACCGTGATCATACCTTAACAGCAAATTCTTTCCCTGTGTTGATATTTCTGTGAGTAATTACTTGCCCAAATGACCCTTCACCCAATACTTCACCGGTACTAACATATATATCTGTAAACAACGTTCATTCACAAATGTAAAACAACACAACATAATTAAGAATAAAAAACAAAGCTATTACAACAGCCATAAACATCTTCATTTCACCGAGTAGCAATAGCTACAAGAAAGCCTAGCTAACACAAAGGGAAACACGCAACAGCAGTACATGTTTGAAGGCCCACTGCGAACAAAATCTAAGCTCACTGATCCCACAAACTGACATTGGGTACGATGCCTTCACATACACCAGATGGAGCCACCATCTCGCATGGCTGTTGTTCGGGTGGTCAAATGAGAGTATTTTGAAGGGGGTACCCAAGTTTGATGCCCCTGTATGGAAATTACTTGAACGCAGAGAAGCAAAATTTAAACTTTGTGAAAACTACGCTTAAAGCTGAAAGTTTCATACTCATGCTGTTCCGGTCTATCTCTAGTGATTTCAACACGATTCGCTCTTGAAATGTGTGTCGCAGCCAAAAATCGCCAAAAGAACCATAAAAGCCTTTATTTTGGCGTTATCCAAGGTCAGTGCTTTCAGTGCCAATCAAAAGCCAGTGTAGGATTTCCTATTAATGATTACTAGTAACCTAGACCCTATCTCGCACCATTTCTGAGATATAGCGACTTATTGGCTGAAAATTGCAAATTTTACCCACCCCCCTGCTCATTTAGTGCCCTCGCTGCTCGGGTGATCCCTTTCAAATTTACAGAAAAGCCTTAACAGAACCTAAAACTAAGAGTCTTCCAGGCAGCTGACAGTGAAGATTTGGCGATTCTAGGTTGCACTGTTTTTGACTGATCCACCCGTGTGACAGACAAACAGACGGATGGACAAACAGTATTGTGATGGCTAAGACGCGCTACAGCAGTAGCTGCTGTCACGATTAAAAAGTGATATTAGGTCAACTTCCATAAAAATCAATCAAATAATGACATTTATGTTCAGGCCAGACAAGCCACAATGTTGGCCTAGACACTAGTCATCCAGGTTGAACTTACAACTTCAAGTGGCTAGTAACAATGTCTCAATTTCTAAAGATCAAGCCAATGAAATTCATTCCTGTAAGTTCATTTGCAAGATTTTCAACTAGGGACATCACAGCAACACTGTATATAAGTCTGACATAACAACCAGCCAACCAGGTGATGCATAAAAATGCATTATATAGATCGAGCAATTGAACAGTTGTGGAAATGATTATCCTCTACCTCTGCAGTGAAGGGTGATCAAGTTTGAGACTCGAAAACTGCGTTCAACATGACCAATCTTCACTGCAGCAACCAATGCTAATCTGTTCTGAAACTATTCGCATCTCTAATACATCTGTGTGAACCATGCTTGTTCCAGCTTTTATGCACCACCCCTTATGGCCATTATGCAGACAACTACCGGTACTTAAAAACAGGCAGATGTTGCCAACTCTGCCGTCAATCATATCCGTCCTTACTTCTCAAACACTAACTGCAGAGGTCCTAAAAACAATGCTTATTACTTAGGCCACTTGAACCCCTCTATGAAGATGATGACTGCTGTGGTTTTCAGAAGACTGGTACTAAAGAGCAAACTACTGACCACCAAATTTCTTGACCATTGCATCAGCAGCACGGCGCTTCTTGCGTCTTCTGACTATTTGCTGGCCGTGCCCAGCCTCCGTAGCAGTGCGATCTCGCAGGGCATCCGAGCCCTCAATCAACGACATCATCATTGCTGCCGAAGTCTTGCTTTCAAACACCATCTAAAACAGACACACAACACAACTAGTAAGAAACTGTTCCATTGGACATTATGTACATTAACAAAAGCAACTGTCAATAAATTAATCATAAGCTCATACAAAATACTGTCCTCTACGCTCGTTAACTGACCCTGTAAGCTCAGAGGCAACACCAAACAAAATGGTTATAAATGGACCACGGTACAAAACCCTTTAAAAAGCTATTAGATCTTACAATCACCCTGAATAACTGACAGAGAAAGACAGGCGCTCTATTTAACACAAAACGGGCATACCTTTGCAGAAATAAAATGCAGAAGATAACACTATCTCCGAGTAAAGATGCAACTGAAAAATGTTCTCATTCCAGACCCAGACGATCGACCATTAAATCCACTTCCAATCGCGCGACCAAACGACTTCGCCTTACAGACGTGCGTCTTCTTTTACGCTGTAGCTCTTCCACCACCATCTTTCCTCTCCCTGTTGCCGGTCAACTCGTCATCCTGCGGCTGTTTCAATTTGTTGAAACAACCAAAAAAACTCACAACACCATTTAACAAGGAACAACAAATGACGGCCCAGGCCGACGGCTTATATATGACGCTGGCGGTCACGTGATGCTTCTCGAAAGACGGGCCTAGTGCTGAGTCACAGCTGGGCGAAACAAATGGGCGTTCCCATAGGCCGACGTGGCATTAGCTATGGCACACCCATAGTCCCATAACTTGTCACTACTCCTAACATTCAAGCTATTTATGACATGACTATTTAGCCGTTTTGCATCCGAGGTAAATTTTATTTTAGACTTTTCGTTACATTACATCAAACCGTGTTAACATAAAATCGGTAGCCGTTCGCAGCTATACCGTTTTGATATTCAACTGAGCCACACAAGCCAACCCAGTCTGGTAATCCCTCCGTAAATAAGCAGAATGATCGCGTTCCATCTTTTTTCGTTGCCCAGTGGCAAATAAGAGAAGAAAAATTTTGAGCTACACCCTTGACAAAACTTCCTCTCCCCTCTTGTTTACTGAGCGCAAACTGCGCTTGCCAGATATAGGGATAGAAAGTTAGAAACCTGTCCCCTGGGCAGCCCTCACATAATTCAATGCTCTGCAGTGACAGAAACCGAGCCGCTATAACGGCAACAGATCTGCGAGAACGGTAACAATCTGGTCGCTACTATTCTTAAAAGCTGCATAAATTATTTTCATAAATGTATAAATCAGTTAGCCTATCTTTCGCGGAGAGGAATCACACAGAATAACGAATTATATTTAGTTACACGGGAAGTCTCGGCAGACGAGTGCGAATTAATGGCATTACGGTGTACAATAGTGCGGTGCTACGTGCACGCGTGGCCTCAGCCAATGAAAACTCGCCTCGCAGCAACGCCCGTTGTTGACGTCAACAAAATCCCCAGTCCTTTGTGTTTGTGTGTTTTCCGTCCTGCCGACCTTGCCTGGGAACGTGAAATGGGTCAGGTATCATGATGCAACTGACTATAGCAGTTGCACTGCATCCCATTTCCGTTTTTAAGCCGTTTGTGGTGACACGACAGTACCTGTCAGTACGCGATGAGTTGATGACATCGCGGAATTGATTAATTGAGAAAATATAATAGGACTATATTATGCGGATTGCTCCAAAAGTCACTCGGATGATCAAGTTAAATGTCCAGGCCAGAGACGGAGAACTGTTTGTCCAGGCACGGATCCAGGGTCCACTTCAAAGGCTTCGTTGTCCCTAAAATAACTGTCTCGGTTCTCATAAATGAACAAGAAATTTGAGCTAATGCTCACGAGACGCGCGAAAGCTTACAGCAGTTCAGGTTCAGTAGTTGCTGAAAATTCGGCTGTTCACGCTAAGTTAATATACAAATAAATGTACAAAACATCAGTTTACACACTTGTTAACGGCAACATTCAAGGACTTGCACATCGAAAACAGCAAAAATTACAAAAGGTGATATTGCCCGCATCACACTGACTGTGTGTCAATGTGCTGCTGAATAATATCCCCTTTTGTAATTTTTGCTGTTTTCGCAAATCCTTAAATGCTGCCGTTAACAAGTGTATAAACTGATGTGTTGTACATTTATATTTGCTGTTTTATTACTAAAATACTTTTCCTACTAGTGATCAGTTGCAAAGATATCGCGCTTCAGATATTTCTTACAGCAGCCAAGCCGCTTATAACTGTTACTTGCTACCTAATGGCGTGACTGAACAAAGCAGACGACGTGCGTCAGGCATGACGTCACCGCTTGCCTGCATTGCTGACAATACTGAACAAATTTTTTTTATATCCACAAAATGGCCATATAGATAAACCAACTAATATTTCACGGCGTGCACGCATCACCCGCTTAATATAGGCCCGGAAAACACTTCAATAATGCTAATTTAACTAATCGCATTATTGCACTTATTGGACCGTTGCGTAAAATGTCCGACCACAAACGTCTGAAAAGTGGAGTCAAACTAAAGTCTGACCTCATCTCGTGGTTAACCTAGTTTAGCCACTTTTTGACAAAAATTGTACAAATTTCGTTGCCAAGACAACGAAAGTCAACCATGGTATAGACTTACTAAAATTATTTATTTGCTCTACCCTCAAAACCCCTTGTTAGATGCAAAAATCTCGTAGATATCTCGTACATATGTCGAGTTATAGGGCCTAGCCCATTTTGTCCCAAATTTGGTTCCCATTGCAACGAGGGTCATTCGGAATAAAATTCGATTGGCAGCATTCGCTGGTCCATCATCCCCGAAAACCACCATACAGACACAAAAATCTCGCAGATATCTCTTAGATAAGCCGAGTTATAGCCAATTTTGTCCCAAATTTCGTTGCCATGGCAACCAGGGAGGGTCCGGGGTAAATTAAATGACACCATTAGATTGGTCATCCCCGAAAACCATACCGTAGAACCAAAAATTACGACTCTATCTTATACACAGCCAAAGTTATGACCGTTTTAATAATTGTTTAATTTTTCCTATAGGCTCCATTGTAATTTTTTGGATTTTTTTAAATAAATACGTTAAATATTAATTTCAATTTTTTTTAATTTCCAAAAGGCACATCCTTGCGCGAGACAGCGTCGTTTGAGCCATCGCACACAAAAATCCGCCTAAGGGTTTGACCTGTAGGCTTATATACAGGGTGGTCCAAAAAACCGGATACCCAGTTTTATTTTTGGGATAACTTCGGTAATTCAGCACCGATTTTAACCATTCTTTCACTGTTACAAGCAGAAATTTATAGCGCGTAAACGTGAAGTTCTTTCACCCACCGCACCTTTATTATGTGACCACATTACCTAGCAAAACAAACACTGTCAAAGCTACAGTGGTCTCGGAGAACAGGCAACATATAAAGATATCAATTTCGTAGCATAAAATAGTTAAGCTTACTTACTTATTCGTAGTAGTGCCTTGTGACGTCATTGTTACGTCATATTGTGTTTATTTGCTTTGTTTACCAGTAATAATTGTTAGAATAAATCGTTTGATATGGGCAGAATAACAAAGGATGATCGCTGTTTGATCATGGGTTTACGAACTGAGAACTGTTTTGCTAGGTAATGTGGTCACACAATAAAGGTGCTGTGGGTGGAAGAACTTCACGTTTACGCGCCATAAATTTCTGCTTGTAACAGTGAAAGTATGGTTAAAATCGGTGCTGAATTACCGAAGTTATCCCAAAAATATGTAAAGTTCGCTGGTCCCCTCGCCCCTGCTACTGCTTCTGCTTCTGCTGCTTCTACGCTCCGTGCGTCTGCCGAGGGGGCACCAGTCACTTCCGGTTCCCGATTATCTGACATGGCTCCTTGCTTAGTGGTGGAGGAGACCGACCCTTTTCAGATATCTAATGTAACAGCGGGTTCGCGGGGTAATCTACCCCTGGCCCGGAAG
>Ga0056128_1008369_pt1 | contig 13030 bp, 6 predicted proteins | sample WorMetLIZISLAND2_FD_71113 | JGI IMG/M metagenome (GOLD analysis project Ga0056128, IMG submission 71113) | Marine gutless worms symbiont microbial communities from Max Planck institute for Marine Microbiology, Germany - Olavius geniculatus... ...
TAGTGATAATTTATAAACAAAATAAATTACTGTTTGTCAAAGCGTCACTGTGACGTCATCAGCAGTAACGTGGTAACCGGTTTTTGAAAATTAAATAGCATTTTTAGCTTTAACATTTTTAATGCTGAAAAATCGGTAGGCGGTCATGTTCAAAAGTCTATAATTTCGTCGTTTTTCAACAGAATCATCTCACTCAGCAGTTAGATGTAGAACATTTCTGTAAATGAACCTGTAAAATTCCATGTTAAAATTTTAAGCGGTTGCTGAGAAAACGGCAAAAAAAATTTAGGAGGCTACTTTTTTTGCCGCACCCTGTAGGTTATCTCGGTCGGGAGGGATTAACTCAGGAGTTGACTTTTGTTGCAGATTTTCAGCCAAAAGTTTACTAACCTGCGATTCAACCTCGTCGATGTAACCACGCCGCGAATTAAGCGTTTTTGATGCGCTACCGTTATGCTGTAGGCGTCTATGCTATGAGTTGTTGTGTGTCGATCTGTCTGTCTGTCCGTAATGGATGTATTGTGACAAAGCTGATGAAAGCCGCACGCTGCGGCTTTTAGTTAATTTCACTTTGGTTCACTTCTTTCGCTTTGTACGCTCCTTAACAAAACTTTGCAAGCACACTTCATAAAATTTGTTTGCATAGTGTCGAGTCAAAATTCTGTAGGCTACCGTGAAATCTATTGCACTTCGACATACAATTAAAAACACAGACCATTGTGTATGCTACTGTTGCAGGTTCATGTCGTCCGTTTCAGCGATCAGCTCGGTTGCAGCACACGTACGAGCCAGATGACATCAAAAGTGAGTTATTTACAGCATTTATATTTAAACAAATGTTATGACCTATGCGTATGAATATCGGTGCTGTTTCACCAGTGAAATTATTGTTAAACGTATTAGTTTCTACACAATCGATCTACGGGCAGTGATAATTTGACATTCGTCATTGCGACATGCAAACCGTGAAAACTCTAAGGGGTGAAGTTGAGAAACAACAAGAAATCTGAGCTAATGCTTATGAGACGCGCGAGAGCTTATAGCAGTTTCTGTTCGCGGGTCATCTTGGTCTATCTCCACCCATTTCATCGCAAGTCACTCTTTTGCAGCCAACAATCGCCAAAAATCACGAAAAACCTCTATTTTCATGGTTGAAGGTCAACTTGATTGACCTTCAAAGAAGCTCGTCGCCAGTACTTGTTATGTTAAGCAGCATGTCTGTGTCTATCTGCAAAAATTTTCACGTTAGACAAGCCAGCAGCGGATAAATAGGCCTAACCACTTTTTAGAGGAAAACCTCTCTTTGACACCCGCATGAGCAGGCCTCCTTGAACCTAGAGGGTCCGGACTTAAATTGCTAAAATCTACATTCAATGCTGAAAATTTCATTTGCAGGTTGTCTTGGTCTATCTTTAGCCATTTCGGCGCAATTCACTCTTGAAATGCGTGTCGCAGCCTGAAATCGCAAAAAGTTATTAAAACCCCCTATTTTAGGGGTTCAGGGTCATTCAAGGTCATCAATGATGACACTTTTAAGAAGCTTGTCGCCAGTCTGGTTCCTCTAGGTTCAAGGAGGCCTGCGCATGCAGGTGTCAAAGAGCATGTCTGTGCCTATCTACAATCGTTTTCACGTTACACGAGCCAATAACGGTAGCGTAACGCTAGAATAACGCCTTTTAAGGGGGCGGGGGTGCCCCTTTTTCTCCCCCTCGTTCGTGGGGACGCCCTTTACCCAGTGGCATGAAATTTTGTCACAAAATACTAGAGACTCTAAGCTATCATAAAGTGAAAAAGATAAGTCTCTATCTCACCTAAGCTCTGATCAGTACTGGGTTGTGACAGACACCAAGACAGACACTAAGACACCAAGACAGAATTACCATAGCTAATACGCGCTATACTAGCTCGCGCGTAAAAATTGCTGCCGCAGAACTATACCATAGACAGACAGAATAATTTGCAGTATTTACTCTACTAAGGCTAAGTAGAAGTTTTGCTCTCTACTTCTCTTTAAGCAGTTTTTTTGTCAAGCTACTTTGTACGTCTACTTGAGTAGATTTTCGGGCTACTTTCTACTTTTCGTTACAAAAAGTAGTTTTTTTCTTACAACGTAATTATCAACTACTGCAATACAATTAAAACACGTTAAAGTATTTTTTGAAAAAAAATATTTATATCTAACAGTATTATTAACCAAGTTCCTTAACAGGTTGTTGCATAATAATTTCTTGCCCTTTTGTTGTATCTTGACATTTAAAACTGCAACACTTATTCTGACTGTTTCATATACGCATAGATGTGACAGTGTTTCAGAAAAAAATTTTAAAAAGTTTTACAACGTTTAATAAAAAAACGTTAGCCCTGATTTGTCCAATCTTTTGCTTAATGCTTAATGCTGTAGGCGCAGAATGTCTGAAACTTAAGAGACGTGGTCATAAGACCAAGCATCACCAGGTGAACTAAATAAACTAACACCTAAACTAATTCGTTTTTGCAGTTCCAAAAATGTTGTTTAAAGTTTTTGAATTTTTTAATAAATGTTCTTGACAAATATAAAAAAAAGTTTAAAACGTAAACACTAAACGTAACAACATGGCAAGAAAAAAATCAAAACGTTTATTACATCTATGAAACTTGGTACTTGCACAAATGTAACCAGAAAACAGATGATATTCATGCAGCTCTAGCATACGGTTCAAAGCCAGAAAAAAAACAGTAAACATTCGTTTAACTGAATGGTTTTCAGCCTGAAGTCACTTGAGTGTCTGATTTTTTTTATTTTTGCTGAATGAAATAAAACTATTAAATTAAATTATTTACGTTTTAATATTTTGCATTTTGCATAATGTACTTTTTAAAGCCCTATACGGAGGGTTTCTATAGGTTCACAAGTTACAACGGTGAATAGAGTGAATATAGGCAGAAATGCATCTTAACTATTATTTGTGTAAAAAAACTGTTCAGTTTATATACAGTGTAAAGGTGACATCGTGGTTGTAGATGTAAAACAGCACAAATCACAATTTAAAAATTCAAACTTTACCATTACACAATCAGCAAAGTTCTTCTGATTCGCTTTTGCAGTTCCAAAAATGTTGTTCAAAGTTTTTGAATTTTTTTATAAACGGTTTTGACAAATATAAAAAATTTTAAAATTTTAAAACGCTAAACGTAACAACATGGCAGGAAAAAAATCAAAACATTTATTACATCTATAAAACTTGGTACTTGCACAAATGTAACGAGAAAACAGATGGTATTTATACAGCTCTAGCATACGATTCAAAGCCAGAACAAAACAGTAAACGTTTGTTTAATTGAACGGTTTTCAGCTTGAAATTAGTTGAGTGTCTGATTTTTTTATATTTTTGCTGCAGTAAAAAATTATTAAATTAAACCATTTACGTTGTAGTTTTTTTGTATTTTGTATAATATACTTTTTGGAGTCCTATACGGAGGGTTTCTATAGGCCTACAGGTTACCAGAGTAAATAGGGTGAACATAGGCAGAAAGCATGCATGTTATTGATTTAATACTAAAAGATGCTAATAAGTTTCAAAAATAAACTACTTTCTATTTAGGCCTAAGTAGGAAAAATTTCTACTTTTACCTAAATAGATTTTTGGGGTCACTACTTCCATTTCTTTTTAAGTAAAATTTTTGGTTACTTTATCTAACAGTGGTGAATTTTGTATATATGCTATGATATATTACCATAATAATACTAGCCTTTATTAAAACGACCGTAAAACCGCGCCTAACCAGTGGATCTGACGACACGTTGTTGACATGTAGCAAAAGTAAACTTTGTGATGTTCGTTGTCAGCGAGTTGAGCCGTGTGTTGTAGCCGTGACGGGTGTGACTCAGTTACATGACGTTGTCTACATGGTTCGTTTGAGGTCCTCATCAATTGTGAGGTTCAACGCTACAACACATCAACGACTGACAGACGTCAACGTCAAGGACTTGAAAGCCCCATGTGACATCGCAGCCTGCCAGCAAACGTCTCAGCTCTATATCCCTGACTACGAAAGCAAGTGTATCTGGCGAGTGTCGGCAGACGACGCTGACATAAAGCGCTGGTGGTCAAAGTCTGAGTCGGACAGGTTCAGACCATGGTCACTGTCGGTGACATCAACTCGCCTGCTGGTGACGTCACACTACGCCAATCAACTGATGCAGTTGGACGCAGTCGGAAATGAACTTGGACGTGTTCAACTGCCGGACTACATGGAACCACTTCACGCCGTCGAGTCACCGACCGATACGTTCATCGTCAATCACAACAACACACAATTGAAACAAAGTCAGGTCAGTGAAGTCAACATGCGCGGTGAAGTGCTGCGTGAGTTCAGCGGTTTACATCTAACATCACTCCACTATGCTGGACACGTTGCCGTCGGCTCTCACGGCAACATCCTTGTAGCGGATTATTACAATTGTCGCATTCTGCTGCTCGACGCTCAGTTGAAGCTACGTCGAGTCATCATTGATGAACATCAGCTGAACCACGAGTCGCCGCGTCGTCTCTGCTACATGGAACGCACTGGACAACTCGTTAGGTTGCGGCAAAGCGTCGTCGAGGTGTTCGATGTGCTTCGCCAATAGATGTGCTGATGCATCTTAACTGTTGACATGCTGTCGTAAGCTGATTTTAACATTGTCTTTTAATTATTATTCCTGCGTCTCTTTTAAATGTACATATTAAATACGAGGGTCGTTCAATAAGTAAGTTACAAAACAGCGTCATTCTGTTAGTTTTCCAATTATCAAAAATCCAAAATATACGTTTGGTAAAAAATTTTATTTTAAACATACGTAAAAAAATTTTTATTATGAGGTCATCTGTTCATAGAACACAATTTAGGCTTTTGTGTGCATTATTTTCTCCACCATTAGTCTATCACAACTCACAACTAACAAATAGCATAGAAACGAGAGAAAAAACAAATAAATATAACAAGTTAATGTCACCTTTTCAAATGTTGAAGATTAGTGTTTTATTTTACAACGTATCGTCGAATTTAGTTTAGATTTAACATTTGTCCTATCTGTCAACAAGCTTCTTAATGCCTGATGCAAAGAACGATGCTGGCTGCTGTCAAAGCCACTGACGAACGACTGATTGCACATCTTTATCTGATACAAATTTTTGCCAACCTAGCATTTACTTACACCATCTTGTATTGCTGGTTAAGCAAAACACTTGTCACTACTGGACGCATGTCAGAGTGAATCTTACTTGCATTAAGTCTTTTTAACCCACAAGAATTATATAACGGTACGCTGTTCGTTTCCGGACGATTTTAGAGGCAACGTCGCCGTATTTAATGTTCATAGGGCCTAAATGACGTCAAAGGACGTCATTGTAATAAAACTCACAGCTGGTATTCAAAATTAAATTCCTTACAAAATGCATACCGGTATTTCATTTTTACTCCTCACGCGCTACGTTACGTTCCTAACGTAGCGAAGAGGAGTATATAAGATCAGTATAGGCCTAATACTGAGGACCGACCGACTGACGACCGACCAACGACCGACCTCTGTTCCTGGAAGAGCCTTCCAGGAAGAACTTCAAACGGCCATATCTCCATAACGGTGCTAGATAGAGGCATGGTCACTATGAACCACCCATAGGAAGTCGTGATGTCTGTAAGTGCCATTGGCTTTGATATTGTATGTTGTACTTAGTGTTTTCAAAGTTTCAAATGAAACAAGAAGCTTAGCTGTTGCTAGCGCGGGCTGACCATACTGTCCATAGGCTATCCGAAGGCCAGCGTCCGACTTTCGGTCGCAGAAAAGATTTTCCAGGATGACTGCAGTCCCATACACGCTACGGTGACGCTGCTATATCGAACGCGAGAGTCAGCGTGAGAAAACCATACGGTAATTCGGCGAACGTTGGTGATTGGCTACAGGCAGCAACATTGCATTTAAAATTGCGGCCAAACCGCTGCTGATAGAGACATTATTAGCCTACTATTCACAACCTATAGAACCTTGTCATTGCTCTGTCTAACGGTACCATCGCCAACCACCTACAACATACCATTTAGCCCCAATACATGCGTAACAGACGACGACGGAGAGACAGACGACAAAAGACACATCGCGCCAAAAACTCGACTTAACGGTCGGCCAAAAGCTGGCAATGACTTGACGAAGTTTTATTAGGCCTACAGTATGACGTTTTACATGCGCGAACGCAGTGTACGCCACTGTAGACATTTATTTTATGTAGATGTGTGCAAACACAGTGGCTTTTCTCCCCAAAATTTAAAATCAAAATCGGGCGCAAGTTCTTTCTACTTTCGTGTTTAAGCCTCCCCCTATCAGGTTCATTCGTTTTTTGTCTCCCCCTTTATCCGCCTTTTTTTCTTTTTTCTTTCTTACTTTTCTTCCGTATGCTTCATCTCTCTTTTTATCCTTGTTTTCTCTGTCTTTTTGTTGCTGAGTGAAAAATAAAGAAAGAGTTTTGTTAAGGGTGTAGATTGCCCGGTGAAAATAGGGGAAAGTTGTGATCTACATCTTTAACAAAACTATCCTTTTCACTCTGCTCAATTTTCGTTTAGCGTGTATAGGGACATAAGCCCCTGTGTAAACATCGTTTGACTTACTGCTGTTGTGCTCATGGCGTTTGACATTGTTGTTTTATAACATGTTGTTACTTTGTTAATCTGTCTTGTAAACTGACTGCAATTTTGTCCCCAAAATGCTTGAATGCTGGATTTTTGCACAAAAAAATTCAATTTCCTCTCGTCGCCTTCATTCCCAATATTAAAAAAATATTTTTTTGGCGGAAATGAATAAAAAACGATAAAAAATAAAAGCGTCCTGCCCGCCGTGAAAAGCCACTTTAATATGTAATAATTAGCGCAAGCCGGAATCTGTTAGGCATATACCGCCCGCCAGTGTTATTAATGATAGGCGATTGCACAACGTACAGGGTGGTCCAAAAATGGCACACTATTTTATGCGCCTTAATTGTATAAATACTATCGGTGAACCAAGTTTTGGTAATAAGGAAATAAGACGTTTACGGATTTAAACTGTTTTTTTTGCGTAGTCACTCATGGAAGGGCGGATGGAGAAAATCTTTTCTGCCAGTAAATTTTGATATGGCTTTTTGTAACCACCGTGAAACGATGAGCGATTGGTGACCATTAAGCTAATTGCAATATCTGACTTCGTTGCATTTATAATCTTTGTATTTAGTTAAGATGTGTAACTGAGCCACCGTATTAAATAGTTAAGAACTGTATATCTTTGAATTTTCTGTCTATCTCTGTATTCTACTTCTATCTCTGTCAGAAGGACATTTACTCAAGTAAAGTGTATGTACTTTGGTAAATTTATGATCAACTGTTGTTTTTACCATGAGCTTTGAGATTGTATGACTTTGGTGTGCAGGAGTTAGCGTTTCGTCGGTTGAGCGACGTTTTAGTTATTATTTTTAATGGACAATGAACATTCTCTTTTATTTTCGTCTTTTTTTCGTTCATCGAAGCTCAAATATTAACCGATTTTTAATTTTTTTTTCAATATTTGAACCAGGAAACATATTGTAACAACACATTATTAGAGATCTCACCACACCTCATGTGTGTCGCTACACTACCTTGTGTCTTATAAAAAGCGCCACAACGCGGCGTTTGGCCTCTAAAGCCAAGACCTGCTTTTTAAAACATTTTGCTTACTTAAACATTTTGTGTGTGTGCTTTGTGACATTATCGCTGATGTCAATGGCATTTGTTCAGTGTTGTGTGAGAGTTTTATTTGTTTATAAAAAAATTTGTGACTACGAGAGTGGGACGTTTAACTTTTGACGATCGTAAGCTGATTTCGAATCTGCTTACTCATGCACTGATATTTCACAAAGTAGTGTAACGACACACTTAAGGTGCGGTGAGATCATTAGTGATAGTGTTGTTACAAATTTTCTTCTGATTCTGAACGTAAAAAAATTTGAAAATCTATTAACATTTTATGAAATTATAAATTAAAATATGTGCCATTCTCGGGAAAAAGCGGGATTACGTGAAAGATAATAGTGTGCAGGCCGCTGGCTATAATAATAGTCAAAAAGCTCTGGTTTTATTGTTTTCGAGCCAACTTGGTTTTAGGCCTACTAGAACTGCAATGCAGACCACTGCAACAGGTTATTTATATTATCGATCATTGAACTCAAAGCGATGCGGATTTGCGTGGACCGATCCACAGTTCCAGCTACCGATCCACCCACGACACTTAGGCTTAGTTCGACGATTGTCATACGCAGTTTACATTAGCGGAAAAAGGGGAGGGCTACCTACGTACGGTATAAAACATACCGGTTATGTGTATGCGTCTAAGTTGTAGTAATTTTCTCGGTCACAGAGACTATTGTAAAATAGAATTACACAACTATAGACAGAGACAGAATAGAACGAATTAACAGGTTTTTCCTACATGTGATTTCAAAATGCTTTAAACATAATATTGCGCCTAAAGCATCATAGCTTGCATATAAGACTGTAAACTTTTCTTTTACATGGGCCACGTTTTTTTGGTAAACGCGCCTTTTTCTTCCTGGAAAATCCGCGAGGCAGCATTCCCCTCGCGTTCCGCTCCACTGCATACCTGAGCGGATCGCAATCCGAGTTGTGCGAATGTAGCCGCCCGCCGCGTTAAAAATTCCTGGAAGGTGTGTTGCAGTGTCGTTTAACTTCCGGCGGAAGTTGCTAGCGACAGCACCAGCTAGGGCGTTCTCTGCCGGCAGCCGCTCGCACTATAGTCCATTGTGTAGGCCTATATGCCTATAAGCTATCATCGATGGGCTGCTGTCACAACAAAGCTTATAATGGGAGCGGCGATCGCTGTTTATAACTGCGTCGGTAGGCCTATAGCATAACGACTGTCAAGATGACGAGTTCGTCAGATCATAGCGGCTACTGAATGGATTAAATAAGCTTACTGAATGATTGCTGAGTGGGCGTCGGAACAGGAGAGAAATTCATCATCATCATCAATCAGTCAATCAATCAATCAATGAATTATTTTTTTATTTCTTTGCTGTATACACTGTATATCTTCGCCAAAAATTAACCAATTTTCTAAATTTTTTTACTGGTGCGTTCTGTGGACAATTAACAACAAATTTATTATTGAATATTCCGCCACACATTAACTGTGTCCCTACACTACTTTGTGAAACATAAATTCAAGAAAAACTAACAATAATACATCTGAACAAAAAATCAGTGAATGATCTGTACGATGCTACACTTTGTTAGATTCTTTTCTTTGGATGTTTGGCGTATTGAACGATATGTTTGTTTCTGGCCTTTGTGGTTTAGCAAACCTACCATTTCATCCACAGTGATCACGTTTTCTTCAGTACATGGACGCTTCAGTCTGGCGGTCTCATGCTTTTGGTCGGTGCTGCATGTTTCTGAAATCAGTGCTAATAACAGTCTCGCTTTTTCTTTGTTAAAGTTTATCTTCAAAAATTCTGCCAGTATTCTCCGAAATCTGTATTTTTTGAACCGGTACAAGTTCTTAATCAGAGCCTTGTTTCCATTGCTAAATGGCACATTACATCACCGGTATATCGTCGGTGCATTAAAAATTATTATTTACGACAATATTATCTGCTTTTGTTTACAAACATCAGAAATGTATGTAAAATTAAACGTAATTTAATATTTGTATGAAAATTAGTAAAAAATTGTTTCAGAAGATGATTTGTTGCCTATGTATTATAATGATTTTGGTAATTTTTAAAAATATATGTTTCACATGGTAGTGTAGCGACAAAACAGTTAAAGTGTGGTGGAATATTTAACATTTACTTTATTGCAAATTGTTTACATTATGTGCCAATGAAAAAAATTTGAAAATTGGTTAATATTTGGCGAAGACGTGAAAAACGACAAAGTGGGACGTTTTTTGAGACACATTGTAGGCCTGAAACACCACGAATCGCCAGCGTAAATTTGCAGCAAAAATGACAATTATTGAGCAGGATATGCCATATTTACCACAGCCATTATTTTATGTAACCTTTCAGTGATTTTTATAAATATTGTTATCTTATTATTAAAATATGACAAAGGACCGAAGCCACTGACGTGCCACAATAAAATTTTCAATCAATCACAGTCTCTGATAGCACAATATAACAATTGCGCCTAGTAGAAAAAATAATATTAACAATAACTAGCCGATCAATTTTAATAGACTAATTAGTAATGCGTGTATAGCCGCGCCTACATGTACGCGTACAATTAAAACAAGTGTATACCGAAATCTGAAATCTGACACCATGTCGCTAGTAGCAATATTCCAAGGAAAAAATTCAGAAAAAAATATTGAATATTTTACAACATGTACAAAATAATCTGGGGATAAAAAAAGACTGCGAGAGAGAACGGTGTATAGGCCGAGTACGACGAATTTTTGGCGAGTGAATTTCTACCAAGCGGAAACAGTAGTTAGTTGTGCGTATCTGTGTTGACCGCATGGCAACGGAACCCGGAAGTAAGCAAGTCATTCAATTCGGTACGATACGACACGATGCAATATGGACCTTCGTTGAACAATGGCAGACAAACTGTCAGTTTATTCTAGTGCAGAAAATCAAAAAAAAACTAAAATGTTACAAATAAAAAGGAAATGAGAGAAACTTAAATAAATTTACAGTTACAATGTGAAAAAAATAATTTAAAAATAAAAACACTGCCTGAGATCAAAAATACTATAATAAAAAATAACTATAATAAAACTAGAATAGAAAGAAAAAACCGTGAGCAAGCCTCCACTGGTACTCATAAAATCAGTCCTCAATGATAGTGAAATTGTGAAAATTATTGTCTGCCGCTCTCAAGGCGTTGTCAGACGAGCGATAAAATCGATCGATAGGCAACGCGGCGTCAGACTGCACGTCGCGATACCCACACGTGACAACAATGTAAATGACAGATACATTACGAGTAGACTACGTCAATGTCGCTTAACACGCAACATTTAGGGCCAACTGCACTGTATGTTCGAATAATAAAAAATAATTTAAAATGTGTAGCTAAATATTTAGAAACCTGGAGCTTAAGCGATATACTTAAGGTAGTTCGCTAAACAATTATTTTCAATTTTAAAAAAATCGTACATATAAATTTACATCCTAATACGAGAGACGCGATCTGAGATTTTTCGGGTTGCAGCTCGACGTCATTAATTTTGACTCATGTCTGACAGTTATTGTGCTTGAGACAATTGTGCTTGAGACAATTAAAGCCCGTAGTTAAGATCTCGTTGGCCATGTGACTGATGTTTAGGCACGTATGAACATTTTGCTAAAATGCACTAAGTTTTACTGTATGTTATGTTGATTTTTTAAATTTTCTTTAATTGCTTATTATCTATTTTGTTGTGTACTATTTACTGGTGATGTTGAATACAGATTTTCAAAAGTTTTGACGCTTGTTTTTTGTTTTTCTCAATGACTGTCCACAACAGGAGCACCAGCTAGTGGAGCGTAGCAATAAATAAGTAAATACAGCTGTACCATGCACAATGTCATGGGAGAACCTGCTAAATCAGAGGCGTAAAAGGTGGAGCTACATGGCTTGTGATGAAACTGGTAGACGGATGGTGAAGTAACGTCAACGACGACGTTGACAGACTGACAGCCAATGGCGTGCGTCGACGCAACAGGTACCCGTTGTCTCGGTGTCCCGACATAACTCCTCCACCCCTCTCCCTGACACAACCCCCCTTAAGACAAAATCTCCCTTTACCGTCTGAGTATAGAACGGAACTCTCTAGGACACAACTCCCCATTTAGAACAAACCCCCCGCCCGTTCTATTTTATATAAAAGTAAAAGTGTTTGCCAGTTTATAGCATACCGTTTCTACAGTTTCAGGGCTTTGTGAATGGTAAATGAAGTTTAATACAGAAAGCTGTCCAATGTCCATCAGTCAAAAAAGACACGGGGACTTCTGTCGTAGGGGGATTTCGTTTTAATATGTCCTATTGTGTTTCGTCCTACTCCGGCGGTAGAGAGAGGGGGGTTCTGTCCTAGAGAGAGAGAGGCTATATTCAGGGGTAGTTACTTTTCGTTGTCTCAGCCTCCGATGAGCGTGGGCGGATGTCTTTCAATGTCAAATGACAATGTCTATAGCGTCGGACTGACTCGATCAACGAAAATACTGGTAATAATTAAGCACCGAATTGACTGACTGGCTTGCCGTGACTTCCGGGTTTTATTGTCCACACTCGACGGTGCACGCAAATACAGTGCGCACAACTAGGCTATCGCTTCCGCTTCTTCTTTCCCGAAATTAACGGTTGGTCAACTTGCGCTTTCCGCTCGCAACACACATCGTCCGATTTTAAAGGCGATAAATAAATACCGGCAGTATTTAAGCTCTAATTTATCGCCTTAGCGTTCTCGGCCGATCGTACGGTCGAGCCGTGTTAACACTGTTATGTTCTTTTGTCTGTCTTCCGTTTCTCTGTCGTTTGTAACGCATGTAGGCCTACTGTAGCTAAACGGTGCATCTGTTCTTCCGTAATAGAGGTATCGACCGCCAAAATTTGCATGGTATTACAGCCAAACTGCGCATTGGTTATTATTAAGTGGTTATTATTAACAAGACTACATGCACTTGCAAATGCCCTATTTAATGCTTCCATTCCCGACCCCCCTTTATCTCCATACACTGGTACTCAACCGACTTCTCATTCGCATTTGCTGGCCTTTGGACACCGACGTACCTTCGGCTTTTCTTAGTTAAAGTTAAAGTTTTCTTGTTAAAGTTTTATCATAGCGGCCAAGTACCGGACATCTGTAACCCGACAAATAGCTAAAGTTAATTACTAGTCCGCCCGTAAGCGATAGCTTGCGGAAGCGGACTTATGTTTTAGCCCAGATGTTTTATTTTTTATTTTTTTTTTCCGAGCGCGAGATCTCCGAGATGCGTGGGCCGACCGGCTTGAAATTTTGCACGATGGTCAGTATTAGGCCGAATTTTATAATGCCGGTCCA
>Ga0056128_1008370_pt1 | contig 13028 bp, 8 predicted proteins | sample WorMetLIZISLAND2_FD_71113 | JGI IMG/M metagenome (GOLD analysis project Ga0056128, IMG submission 71113) | Marine gutless worms symbiont microbial communities from Max Planck institute for Marine Microbiology, Germany - Olavius geniculatus... ...
GATAACGTGGGTGCAACTTTTGGGGGTCACCGCCCCCTTAAAATTTGGGAGGGCAAAAAACGTGCAAAAATTGGCGCTATTTACGACAACTTTCGAGTTTGAGCGCAAATATCTCTGGAACTGATGAAGATAGGGACAAAATCTAAACGGCGTTGACGAAAACGATCTTTTGGGCGTTGAACAAAAAAAAATTTGCGAAATTCGGTCCACTACGAACAAAGTTATAAGCGCTCATGTTGACCTGCCGGAAGTCGACAATGCGCGTTCGGCGTATACCAATGCATTTGAGTTCGGGCCACGTGACTTTGCTGCCGGGGAAATTTTACCCCGCTCCCCCTAATTTCCCCCAGTCGGTTTGGTCACCTTACCTTATTAATGTTGCCACACTACCTTGTGAAATTCAGAAGTCGTAGTTTGGCCATTTACAACAATGAATTCATACTGGGTAGCGCATGCATCAGCTTAGAAATGATTAAATGATTAGCGTCAAGCACGAGTAACAGTTATTATCTCTTAAGAAGTCACACATGTTACAGCACATCAACTTTATTACAGCATGTGCTCAAAATGTCCTCCTCCAGCAGGAACGCAAGCGGTAGACGTTAAAGCTGCTCGCCAACAGCATGCTCATTAACACGTGATACAAGCAGCACACTCACTGTTGATGCATCATTTCACATCGTCAACGTATGGTCTCAAAATAAATACAATTAGTGTCAAATAAATTACATATTTTCAATGATTTCGAAGTTACAGAGATTTTCTGAACTGATGCATGCACTAGCCAGTATGAATTCCTTGTTGCAAAACGGCCAAATTGCGACTTCTGCATTTTACAAGGTAGTGTGGCAACATTATTAAGGTGAAATGGCCAAAACAGTGGTCATTTACATCAGGTTGTTTCATGATTTTGCACGCCAAAAATTATCAAAATCGACCAATGTTTCAGAGAGTTATTCTAAAAATAAAAGTGGCACAGTTTTTTTTTGAGACAGTGTAAAACTTGGTAAAACAATTCAGCAAAAATAAAAAGCAAATATTCAGTTATCTGAGGCTTTAGTCTGAGTGTGAGACATTTTCTTTCCGTAAATTAAGCCTGGATAAGCACTCAGTCACTTGGATCTGCCCCACAAAATAGCAGGACTTGCTTAGGGTTGAACACTCATATTTATTCTGAAAATTTGCTAGTTAAAACAATACCAAATAAAGTAGATTGCAATTCAAAGTCTCACACAAAGAGAACATGAAAATAACCATCACCAGCTTTTCTGCAAGCCAAAACTTAAAAAAAACACCGATATCACTTCTAGAAAACTTTTCAGAAATTTTTGGATGCAAGTTTTAGCAGGCAAGCTGCACTTTGTGTTGCTCAATAACCGCAACAAAACACTGAAGACAGACCAATATCACTCATCTGTGTGACTTCCATCAAAGGGCAAACTTATGACAATTTCTTCTAACAGCTGACATCAACTACTAGCTCAAATCAAATCACATTGCGGATACTTACTCATACCACGGACACACTTCCTTGCAAAGCTCTCTCAGGTTGACGCCTGTGAGTCCAGATACTGGGAGGTAAAATATGTCGGTTTTTGGATTAAAGCCACATTTTCTTAGATACGGTGTCAGTTTGTCACGAATTTCATTGTACCTGCAATTGGAAAAATGACGACTGCATATTCTTACAAAAAAGTTAGCACATATGTCAAAACTAATCTACTCTGCATTTAAATGTTCAATATAGTGAGAAAAATGACTTAATTGCTCAATCACAAAAGTACACAATACCGACTGCAAGCAAACATTGCAGATTTCACCAACATTCTTTTTTACACATTCACAACAAGATTAAGCTCAGACTAAACAGTCAGAACTGGATGTTGTGTGTAAGGCTCTGTGCACCTGAACCTACAGTGATCTTATTCTTAACTTTCAAGTGCTTGATCCCAAAATCTAATCAGTTCAACTTCATCCCAATATTCACAACTGGCAAATGCCTGCCTGAGATAGTGTTGAAACAACATCATGGATTCAATGGAATGGACACATGGACAGACATATGCTTGCATGGGTGACATAACACAAGCCTCTGGCACAGCCTATGAGCATGGGTGGCGTCCTTACCTTACCTTACCTAAGGGATGAGTGACCACATTAGCAGACACCCAGAGCTAAGGCCACTACATGGGCCCAGTGTGCAACCCCAACGGTCCTCAAAATCAACAAAAACTCTTAGAAGATTTAGCAAACAAAGATAAGTGGTATCATAGAAAAATTTAAGTACGGAATACCGGGCTTCCTCCCACTCGACCGTTGGGTCGTCCATTTTGTTGACCACAATGACGAGGTGCCGAACACCGGCCGTCTTGACTAGCATAGCATGCTCACGTGTCTGACCTCCTCGCTCAAAACCAGTCTCAAACTCACCTCGCCGTGCCGATATCACCTGCAGCCAACAGATCCGATCATTTGTTATTATACTCTCTCAGTCCCCCAGTTTGTGTTTCTCAGATCGAATTCCTTATTAGACCAGAAAAACTTTGAGAACCATGGAAACATGTTCTTGAAGCAAATGCCGTTTCTGGTCCACCACAACAGGATCCGATTCAAAGCACTGAAACATACTGTACAGCTGTATCAACAAGAAATATGAGCTAATGCTCATGATATGCGCAAGAGCCTATAGCAGTTGCTGTTCGCTGGTAATCTTGGTCTATCTCCATCCATTTCGCCGCAATTCACTCTTATCCAGCCAAAAATCGTAAAAAAATCACTAAAAACCTCTATTTGTATGGTTCAAGGTCATCCAAGGTCATCAATGTTGACATTCCTAAGAAGCTCATCGCCAATGCTTGTTACGATAAGCAGCATATATGTGCCTATCTGCAACCACTTTCACGTTAGACAAGCCAACAGTGGTAGAATAACGCCTGATTAACGAGGGTGCCCCTCTTTCACTCTCTCGTTTATGGGGATCCCCTTCACCCAGCAGCATGAAATTTTGTCACAAAATACTAGAAACTCGAAGCTATACGCTGAAAACCCAGTCTCTGTCTCACCTGGTTTTGGAACGGTACCACGTGACAGACACCAAGACAGACAGAATTACCGTAGCTAATACGCACTATAGTTATGCTAGCTCTCATGCATAAAAAAACCACAGAATAAAAAATTTGCACAATTATTCTCCATTTTCATCACTAAACAAAAATAAATGTACAAAACATCAGTTTATACACTTGGTAACGGCAATATTCAAGGACAAACACATCGAAAACAGCAAAAATTACAAAAGGTGATATTGCCTGCATCGCAGTGACTGCGATGGCTGTGATAATGCAAGCATTTCAGGCAACATTGAAAATGACTTATACCATCCCACAGTGAATGCTGCAACTGGTTCTTCTGATATAGCAGCAAATGTGTTATAACTTCATCTACAGTAATAATTTCAGAAATTTGCGACTAGCAACAACAACTAACCGCATGATGTATTATCATAAACAGGTACATGTTTTGCACATTATTGTGTATTTTGATCAATTTTCTCATCTATGGCACTGCCGAGTTTTGGTTAGCAGCTACTAATTAAGATCTGAGTGTCAAAACTTTCTAATTAAATATCACACAGAAAATACATGAAAACTGAAGAGACTCACCAAGATAGCAACGTCTGCTTGTGAAGCACCGCCAATCATGTTAGGCACAAAACTCTTATGTCCTGGTGCATCGAGTATAGTAAAGTGCTTACTCTCGGTCTCAAAGAAAGCACGACCGACCTCGACTGTCTTTCCTTTGTCACGCTCCTCCAGATTGGTATCCAGCGCCCACGACAAATACCTGCACCATCAACAACCAATGCCTTACACTGCTTGTTGTCCGCGCATTACGGCAGATCAGTGAGTGAGTGAGTAGTAAAACAAAGGTTAGCCTTTACAATAAAGAAACAGAAAGTTTAACCTTTACAGAAACACATAACACACAAAAACGAGCTAATCTAAAATTGTAAGAACTCCATTATACGCGTGCATGTATAATTAACAAAATGGTAGTTCAAATAATCTTCCCTGTTATCCTCCAGACAGTCATTAATGTCAGAATGCTGTATATCAGAGGACAGGGGTAGACGGCAGATCATTTAAGCTTTAAACACCTAGATAAATTGATGTCATTCTACATTAAAAATCAAAAGCACTCCAAAGATCTCTTGACTTCCTTTCCTGCCATCTTGTGCCACACTGCGCTCCTTCCTAAAATTTTGACACAAAAATCCTTTAAAATTTATTGATCTGGAATATTATAGAAACCCTGGACGCAGATCAAGATACAAATTTCCACTGAAATCCAATCACTTGTAACTCAGGAATGGACCACACAGGTCTCACAGCTCTTCCCAACACTTCATCAAATACAATGACAAATTCTGCTCAAAACAGTTTTTGAGTAATCATGTAGAGTAACAAAACACACAGCAGGGGCAGCAGGGGATCCAGAACTTGGGAATAGGGGGGAGGTGGAAAGTAGGGGGTAGGGTCTAGGGAGAGGTCTTTGCCCCTCCCCAGAAAATTTTTTCAGATTTTAAGCAAAAATGATGCATTTTTGTGCAAAATTTTCACCATTTTTAGATGCATCCACTCAATAAGGGGGCGGCCCCCACCACTCCCCTTGAATCTGCCAAGTGATAAATAGGGATGCGACAAAGTGAAAAATATTCACATTCGTCGAATGTGAATATTAACTTTACTATTCGTCGAATAATGAATGCGAATACTTATTCAGCATCAAGAAAACTTCATTACACCGGTATTTTGCACCTTTGCAACACTGAATAAAGCGAAACATCCAAAGTAGTTGTTAAGTGTTCAATCAGTAAAAATCAATATCTAAGTCAAAGTTCAATCAATCAAGTTCCATTAAAAAATGCAAAATCCAGAGAGTTAATGTTCTTTTCAGTCAGTATCGCCTATCGAAAGTTCAACAAAATTCAATCATGTTGAATAAAATGAAATATTTGCATTGGACAGAAATGTTCCCAACTATTCGTCGGATATCAAATAGCTGAAAAGTGGTAGATATTCAAACGTCGTTGAATGCGAATACAAAGTTCGTCACATACCCAGTGATAAACGGGTAAACACAGTAGATCCATTGATACAAATAGAGCAGCCTAAGCAGAGATTCAAAGCACAACTCAGTAAGTACAGAGTTACAGACCAGCTCTCTCTGTTCTTCTCCTTAGCCTCACGTTCATACTTCTCAAGAGTTCGTTTGTCAACCTGGCCAGTCAAGTACCTGCAGCCAGATGCAAGTAAAGTAACTGATGTATCAATTCATATGCTGCATTATCACTATATAGGCTCTGTGTTGCATACGCATTCACTACGCCCATTCACACACAGTAGCGATGCTTCACTGTCTTGCTCATACTAGCAAGAAGAACAAAAACTGGAACGTGTTTTCAGGAAACATGCATTGCACAGAAGCTGGGGTGAGGAGAGAGTCATAAATGTCACAGCAGCAAGTTTCACATCATCAGAAACAGAGAAAGCCTGATGGTCAGACAAACTCAGCTGGTAGCTAGCTAGCACAGCTAGCACCAGACAATGGCTGGCGCAGAACAAAAATTCCGCATACAACTAAAGCATCAAGTGCCAATTATCCAGCTTTTCTACTACAAAACATAATATTAATTAATTATTAATATAAATACAACTTATCAAGAAATGCAAAATACAGTCTGAGAAACTTACATAATATGACCACCAATGGTCGACTTGCCAGCATCTACAATGATAATACTCAAGTGTGTGTCACACTACAAAATGGACAGCTCACTCCACATACAAGTTTGCTACAGTAATACATACTGCTACACAAATGCAAGAGCATAGTATCACAGTGCAGCACGGTAGTGCTGCCACTGTTGTAAGGACAATGAACGTTAAGTACAGGAAATGGTGTTTGGGGGGGGTCCTGTAACTCCGAAACCCCTTAATCGATTTCCATAAAACCTGATATCAGTGATCATATCAACCACCGGAAGCCTATTTTGTGTCAATTAAGTAAAAGTATCTACAACAAAATTTTGTTTAGGATATACACTACAGTAATATTTTTCAAGTATTTAGGATGGCTAGTCTTGTAAGGGGCAGTCTGAAATTCAACACGCGATAATATCGCCACAAAACCATTTTTTGCCGTTTTCGAGTTTTGACTCATATCGCAATTACATAGCTTTGTAAACTGTTAAAAGTTTTTTGCTCTGATCTATCTCACTGGTTATGACAGTTAGTATTGAATTGTAACACAATTGTTCCTTAATGCCCTTCACTCTCCTACTCAAGAGCTGGGACTTGATCACCTGTAGGAAACTGGGATTTTCCGAAGTATTGCAGCAATTTTAATCAGACGCAGTTGACCAATGACTCAAATATATATCTCCAGAAACTGCTATGTCTATGTGTGCCTTACCATCCAGTAACCACAGCCACTGGTACACCTGGAAGCTGATTAAACCTAGGCCTCAGCTAAGCCAAAAACTAAGGGTGGTGACACTCTCTGGTTAGAAAGGTAACCATAGGCCTGGCATTGCACTTACCAAGTTACCACAGTGGTCTATCCACATATGGGCTCAATGGATCAGCACCCCATCTACACTTGCATGGAGCAACTATACTGACGTACCGACATGGCCAATAAAGACAATGTTCAGATGATTCTTGCGAATGGCAGGGACATTCGGCGTCTTTGCAGGTTTCTTTGGCTTGCTACTAGCAGATGCACCAGTGTCGCTATCAGCCTCCATGCCTCCGCCGTTAGCATCACCATTGCTGCTGCTATTCTCAGACGCCTTATCTGACCAGTCATCTACACGACCATGCCATAACGAACACTTATCACAAGTCTAATAAATAGTGAAACTAAATCACCAAGTTACTACAAATTAGGCTCAATATCCAAATGTGAAGTTGGTAAATTGCCATATCAGGTTTTCATTTGTCAAGCAGATGGCCTTCCTTTGAGCCACACTACTGACAACATTGTGTTGCTTGGTGGCATAATGTAACATGCCAAACTTGTAACCCTGAAGTTGCAGGTTTGACTCCGAGCTGGGGCACCGCCAAGTAACGACCTTGGGCAAGTTGTTCACACAGGTGTGCCTCTGTTCACCAAGCAGTATAATTTGGTACCGGCCTCACCATCGGGAAGATATTGGAGAGATCTGGCCTATCACCCACGTAACTGAGCTGTGGCTCACTGTTGGCTCAGGGCCTTGAAACGGAGATGAGCACCGACCTACAGACACAAGAGATGTGAGAAAGCGCTGCTGACTATGGATGATTTACCTACTGACAGCACTGGATTCAGAGCACTAAAAGATCCCGTAAATTACATGAAATTCATATTTTAAACAAACACAGAATGAAATGCATGTGCACATGTATTCTCCATTTCCTTGTCAAACAATAGCTGTTCTCTGACCTCTCACAAAGCTAACAGCACAACATACTACCAAAAGCATTTACTATACACAATTTACACATATTTGTCTACTGGCACTATTTATTAATCCTATGATACTACTAATGTAATAAAAATAAACCTAGTGCATATCAGATTTATCTATGGGTGGCAACAAGCATATTGTTTAAGTTCTAACAATACATAAGCTGCAGTGCTATAATTCAAACAGAAACATGAACATTTGCTAAACTTCACAGCAGCAAAATTAAATTCAGTAAGAAGCTCACATAAACAAAAGTAAAACACTAAAAATGCCACAAGAAGCCAGCAAGAGCAATATGACATGAAACATGCCTGGCGTTTCATCTCCGTCATCTTTTGCATCATCACCATCTACAACAAAAATGTGCAAATGTATGGTACATGAAAGAAATTAAAACCTTCTACCGTACATTGCAAAAACAAATTGCTACTCCTATCTAGCTAAACCATTTCAACTTCTGATCTACTATATCCTCCACTGTGGACACAACACAACTTCCCATTCCTCTAAAACAACAGGTTTGCAGCAATACACCCTACTGCTAAATTACTATACCTTGGCTATAATGCAGCACAAACAGTAGTTGCAGCCATATACACACTTTATAAAGCATTTTCAAAAGACAAAGATGCCACCTAGAGATAAAAGTATATGAAATATGCATACAATGTACCAGAGATTTGGTTATTCAGTTTTTCACAATAAACTCAACTCTACTGAACTGATTAAGGCCGAAACAAGCTGACAACAAATAACTCAGAAAGCTAGTGTAATCACCATAGGTGAGAACAACTAACCAACATCCATGCAGGACAATGCAGCATGTTTTGATTCATCAAATTGAGCAGACCGAGAACATGGCCCCATGCTGGCTGGCCTCACCTCAGCAGGAACTGTGCAGCAAACAACTCACAGATAAGTACTACACTAAAATGTGAATGGCACAAGTTTTGCTAAAGCTGAACCACAGAACAACTACCGCCAATTTATGCTATACTAAAAGCCTAGCTGTTGCTAAAAAAGCCGACCGTACCGCCTACGTCCAAAGCTCAGCATCCCATCCGACTTCCAATCAGGAAGAGAAAGTAATTTCTCAGAGATGACACAGTTCCATACATGATATGTTAACAGAAAGCTGCTTCCAAAAGCTATGATCTACACTAGTATAACAGACATCGCACATGGTCAATCATCTTGCCAGACGATATAGCTACAGTCATGAATAGCCAACGAAAATATCGGATGCAGGTTTAGCAAATTTTTCTCACAATAAAAATGCCTTGTTAGGGAAAATGTGCTACAGCATATAAGTTCGTGTTGCAGTACTGGCTTCAATGTCATCCAAAGTCGATGATTTCTATCTAATCTAAAGAAGCATACGCCACTTCTTATTAGTGACTAATAGTAACCTTGAACATATCTCTCACTGTTTCCGAGATATGGCCAGTTTTCCTTTGAATTTCCTACCACTTTCATTCAGCCCCAATTTGAAAATGTTACCATTGCACTAGATGGCTGAAATTTTGCATGCCTAAGTTTAACACACATGGCTAATTATTCATAAAAGATTTTCCTCTACTACCTAAAGCTTAGCCACAATACATCCATTACAAATGGACAGACAGCTGAATGACAACCATGCCAATAGCTCGATTGTTACTTAAGTACGGTCGGCTAAAAACAGAGTCATTAAATATCACACAGCTTCAACAGATGTGTCCTAAAGTTGGAAAGTCAAGACTTCTACTTCAGCGGCAACAGTTCCGAGTTACATGAAATCATCCACAATGGAGTTACCTATTTTTCACAACCAGCTGACATACTGTAAGACATGCGGTGCTGTAGTTAAATATTTTGTAAGAATTGGACTGTGATGTGTATATGTTCTATTTTTGCTTTTCTTTTTTACCATTTTTATTGCTTTTATTATTTTACCTGTGTTCTATGGACGTTTCTGTCTGAAATAAACTTGATTGATTGATTAATTGATTGACTATCTACTAGTGTTCTAAAAATTTTAAAAGAATTTGTATATTGCATCATATGTGGTAAAAAACCAACTATTCCTTGTCCTAGACAGACAATCCAAACATATAATTATAGAACGAGTTCACCAGCAACAGCAAGGGCATAAAACACTTATGCGTTGGCTGTGCACCAACACAGGTGGGCGTGGTTACAAATACACATATTATGTCTACTACCACGACAACAATCAATTTCGCTTACTGGACGTAGTATCGGGCAGCACGTCAGGAAGCGTGGACTGCGGTGTTGTGAATGAAGGCACGAATTCGGCCGCGTAGACATTCTTACCCGGCACAAAAGGAGCAGCCGAAACACTAAGGCCGGCCGTTCCAGACGTAATGTCATTCATGTCCACTGAATCGCCATACGACTTGTGTACGGCGTCGCCAGGATCATTATTCCAACTGCCTGGGCAGTTCTGCTGCTCCATGCCCCTCCTGTCAACAAAGAACTGTGGCAGAAAATGTTCGACAGACGTAGTTTAGAGGCGAAAATATTACACAATCACACACCGCGTGTCTTACACAAATACGACGCAAACAAGAATCGTAAAAAGGTGTGTTTACTAATCGAATGGGACCGAGCGAAATAAGTAAGTAGCAATGTGCTTTTTCGCCGATGAATCACGTGACTGTTTCGCCCTAAACAGTTGAGTGAATCATTCATACGCTCCCGTCTTGCATTTTATGGCGGCGCCGGCTATAGAACTAACGAGTTGAACCCCCACATGCTGGCCAAGGCCAGGCTTCCTCCCTTTTTGGCCGACCGTAGTAGGACCGTTTAGATCGAGTCTGACACGATCGAGGCGCGTCCGGTAACTTAACCGCTGCGAGCGGCTGGCAGCTGCTGCGCTAGCCGCTACGACTTTTCGTCAGACAACAATCTACGTTAGCGGCTAGCGCAGACAACACGAACATGACGTTAGTTTATCTACTAAAAATGGCTGTTGCTGCTTGTAATAGGCGAGTTTCAAGTAAAAATAGTAATTAAGAAAACGATTTAGCATCAATGTTATTTTATACTGTTTGGTGGTACATTTCAGCCTAGATCAGTGATTTTTCAACTTTCATCTAAAAACTGATACGTCCAGAAGCCCGGATGTTGGCCTAAACTGTGACGTAGCGTACATGGAAGCTCCGTGCGTTAGGCCTACAATGTGCTCGTAGCGGCGCTTGCCGTAGTCGAGTGTCGGCTCGCAGCGGCTAATTAGTTACCGGACACGCATACGATGTGTCGTACATAGGCCTATACAATGTCGTCGTCTGTTTGTCTGTCGTCTGTAACGTATCTATTGTGGCTAAACGGTAAATTCTTAAAGTGGTATGTTTGGTGCATTTTTGGCACTTTTTTGAGAGTCGCATTCTTTCCATCTGTGGCGACTTCAGAGAACGACGTTTTAGCGACGTAGGCTACGTCCTGTTTTTATCTGCACGCTTTTGCGCGTTTTCAGTTGTAGTAACTTAAATTTTTAGCCGACCGTACATGGTTTCGCTTATAGTACAATCTGTTGTCCGTCCGTCTGTTCTTCGTTCTCGGTCGTCTGTAACGAAATGTAGGCTATTGTGACTAAATATGATTGGATATGGCTTTTGATTGCATATGGATATGAAATTTTTATAGGCTGTGTCAATATAGTAGGCCTAACCATGCATGTCGTTATCTGCAGCGGTTTGGCCGCAATTTGCAAGTTGCAACGAAAAGTTTCCACTAGCAGCTGTTTGTGAAAGCAGTTTGCTGCCTATTTATTACAGCCACCCCACTAAAGCGAAGGACTTAGAGAGCCTGGCCGAATGCAATTTGTTCCTGCGCCATTGCTCATGAAACCCTGGTAAAATGAACCAAATTAGTGATTTACAAGTAAAACATTTTAAGGGTTTCATGGGTACTGAAGCAAACACAAACGCATAGCTTAGGCTATGTAAATATACACTTTGACGATCTTAGTAAAATAAAACTACAGTATTTTCAGTGTAGCTGACCAGTGACCACCTTAATTGTCCGTGGTCTCCAGGTTACATTATATGATTTTAGCATCATCTGAGATTTCTGAGAAAGAATAATCCAATATTTTATAAATTCATTAATCTGGCATTGTATAGAGGCCTAAGTGTCATTTCATCCAACAACAGTCATTCCACTTATTCTACACTGTGAGGCATAAAAGCACACCAAAATTTTTTTCACCATATCGTCAAGAAAAAAATTGCAATAAGTTTTGGTAAGAATATTTCTGATACAACTGGCCATTAAATAACTGTTTAGTTTCCCACCTCACCCACTGTCTGTTTCTGCACTACCAGGGGAAAGAAAACGAACAAAATATTGCATTTTTAACCACTTTAGTGCTTAATCAAAACAACACACAAAACACACATTTTGTCCATATTTTCATCGTTTTAGCTAATGGTTTATCTAATTGTCCATTTTTAACTGCCTACGGAAATGTTTGAAATGTTGGCCAATGAACATGAGCTCGGCTCGGAGACACTTTCTCCATTCATTGATAGCAGCGTCGATAACGTTCTGCTCCAGACCAATCCAGACTTCACCAGTCTCTTCTTGAATTCATCAGTAGGCCTATTCCTGAATGTTAGGCCTATTTAATAGACGTGCTGTTACACAACAGTCAAACCTTGTAATTGATTGTCTGTCGGTGGCCACATATCCGGAAAGATGAAATTTTATACAGTTTTTTGTTGATTTTAATGCACGTTTTGTTTGTTCTGTTTTGACAGGTAGTGCGGAAGCAGACGTTGGGTAAGATGGGAAACTGATCGGCCATTTGATGGCCAGTTGTGTCAGAAATAGGCCTATATGTACCAAAAATTATTATAATTGGATAACCCTTCTTCAAGTTATGGTAAAAAAATTGGTGTGTTTTTTATGCCTCACGGTGCAATTTTTATTACTAATCAATAGCAATCACTCTTTTATCTCGCACTGTTTTTATGAAAATCTCCTTGCCAAATTTACGATATTCTTCTGTTTTAACGCTTTCAATTGAGGACAAACGATTTAGATTTTTTAATGTCTGTTTTTGCGTTGCTCCTGTACACTGCATATGTCATTGTGTAGGCCTAAATACTCTAGGTCTGTTCTAGTGTCCATAGGCCCTAGACGTTATTCTCAACATTTGACGTGTGCCTTGACGATTTTCCAGGTCCTGCATTTTCAGGTGCTGTAGTTTGGTCTGCTATTTACAGGTCCCGCATTTTCCCGCTATCTTTATTACCTCCGCCAAGGAGGTAATGTTTTTGCCAAACTTTGTCTGTCTGTCTGTGTGTCAGCAAGATAACTCAAAAAGTTATGGACGGATCTTTCTGAAATTTTGAGAGTATATCGGGAATGGCACAAACCACCAGTGATTCATTTTTGGGGGTGATCCGGAAGGAATCCTGGATTCTGGATCACTTTGAAATTTTCGTTACCATTGCTTTCAATGGGGCATAAGGGAAACCGCTGCAAAACCGAAGATGGTGCTGCTACCTAG
>Ga0056128_1008371_pt1 | contig 13025 bp, 3 predicted proteins | sample WorMetLIZISLAND2_FD_71113 | JGI IMG/M metagenome (GOLD analysis project Ga0056128, IMG submission 71113) | Marine gutless worms symbiont microbial communities from Max Planck institute for Marine Microbiology, Germany - Olavius geniculatus... ...
GAAAGCGTCATCTGCAGCGTCGTCGTTGCGAATCGTACCGTCATTGTCACCGTCATGGTCGTGATTCAGTTTGTCGTACAGGTCCGCAGTGTTGTTGGCAGCGTGGGGTGCGGCGTCCACGACGTTGAGTGCTGACACCGCGTCATCCACCTCGGCAGTGATCAGCGACGAGGACGCGTGAGACGAGGACGCGTTCGTCAGCGTGCTACCACTCGACGGCGCGGCATTCGAGTCATCATCCTGCAGCCCTGACGCCGCAGCAGTCGCCCCTCCAGTCCCCTCCGCGGCGGTTGCGCCCCAGCGACAACTGCGTAGGCTGGTCAGTCGCGACGACCCGTCGCTGCCGACCGACCTCTTGCTACCACCGGCAGCCGAGAGGTCGGCCGACGTGACGCTGTCGACGTCCGTGTTAGCGATGTACCCGGAGTCCGGGTTGCTGCGGTCGTCCTGGATGCTCGGTGGTGCGGGGAAGAACAGTTCGTAGTCGCCCTCCGCTGACGCATCGTTACACTGCAGCAATAGACACCAGAATCAAATATTTCTCCAATAAAATAATAGTCATACTTGCGGCAATGTATAAGGTAAACAAATACAATATATATACCGGTAATTTGTACAGCGTACAGTGGTCCATTTAACAAACGGACGTGTTACTCTGTGCTCGTTACGGCGACCAACTTGCTGTTTATCATTCATAAGTTAGGCCTACCGAAATTTCTTCGCTAGATTTTTACCAGCGCTTTTAAATTACGACTTAACGGGGTTATGCAAATCTACTATTATATTTTATCAGAACCAGCTCACGTCCTGCCTATCCTGTACGAAACGCGCTCGGCCGCCTAATTTTCAAGCGGAAACAAGAGGATCTATAAGTATACGTACCTGTATTGTATTAATATCTATCAGGTGTGTATATACAAACCTGGAGAAAGACGGCAGAGTCGTAGGATGAAACTGTGCTCGGCGGCAGTTGCTTGCGTCGTGCATACAGTTCCTGCATCACACATATCAACATCATATTAACTCAGATCTTTTTCAGTAGTTTCGCGTACAACGTCACTCGTAAAACTCGTTGTCGTTTAACCATAACGCTATTAAAATTAACACCAATACAGTGAGTTTTCGTAGGGTTTTTCACCTACGACTTCTTTGCACGCGTACTGCCACAAAGCAGTAATCGCTAGTAATTCGCTACCAGCATCGCTGCTGGCGCGAAATAGCCCACAAAATGAGAAATGTGCAATTTTCGAACAATATATTTGACTGTAGTCAGAAACTGATACATGTGCGACGATCGTCGAAACGGTATACGATTACTCTCCGTTTTCATGAAGTAAAAAGTAAAAAAAAACTGATTCGGTTTTCAGTGACAATTGGTAGATTTTTTCGATTATTTTCTAGTTCACTGGATGCGATGCGAACAAGACAGACAGCGTATAATCACTTGGCTAAAGCTATCCGATTCGTAAGCGAAATAACAAGCCTCTACGAACAAAGATTTTTGCATTTAAGCTATAAGTGCTCTGCAATTCCGGCCAGTTTGTAAGAAAGTGACTACACCTGCTGCTGGTACAGCATTTGGGGGCGCCGCAACACTGTACGACAGTATATATATGGAGGAAAGCTAATTTAATGAATAGCTAATTTGTATTTGGTTTACAGGGAAAGTTTCTCAAAGGTCACTTAGTGCTGCCAGCTCAGCTCCCCCACATATATTCGCGCCATATTTTCGATGTACTGTGACTAAACCTGCGTAAGGTCTGCTTGCCAAGCAGTGATCTGATCGAGGTCAAGCCTGTCAGCCACTCGTCTGTTGAGAGCTAACACGACCTCGGACTTGGCACAGTCGAGCGTCAGCTGAACGCCGTCGACCGGCTGATGACGTCGCTTCGACGAGACCGCGGGCAGACAAGACGACAAAATGTCGACCAGTCGTCCAGCTGGACCATCGGATCTCCGGCGACGTCGCGCCGGCCGCACTGTTGCTGCTAATGCCATTCTAACGGCGTATGGAGGCTCTATCTTGTGTTCAGCTCTGTCGCTAAACTAGGCTATACCGCGTCGAGTTCACTGTTCACCGAGAGAAGAGAGTTTCAGCAGATTCGAGCACACAACCGAAGACCGAGACGCAACCCGATCGAGGTTTGTTGAAAAAACTTCTAAGCTCCAAGTTTCGCGACCAAACAGGTGCGCGTTTAACGTAAATCGTCTGCTTTATCTAGACCATGAGATGTTCAACTGTCGTCTGAGGCCGATGTCACACGGTCCAAAAGTTAGCAATGTAAACCAATAATATAGCAGTTGAAAACCGACGACGACTTCTGTGTGTTGCTGCGTTTTCGAACTCCACAGTTTGAGCCGTTCTGTTTGTTGCCACGCATTAGACGGATGCCAGAAATACATGGTGTCATATCTGTACAAACTTGGAGGTGTTTTCATTCACTGATTTTAATCATTTATTTTTTTCAACTTTTGATTTGGTTATATTGCATTTTTGTAAAACACTGGTGAATGGTGAACAAACTTCTTGTAAATAGCACTCAGGATGCAACTACGAGTGGCGGTTTTCTGACGCCAGTTGTCGTCGCCGCTTTGCCTATGGTGTATCAGTGTCTTTAGGGAAGTGAGACGCAAGCAACGCCGCTGGTTTGCCATCTGCTGCCACAGACGAGATCAATTGTCGACAAGGTCCTAGGCCTGCAACTCATCAGCGATCGACACAAAGTCAGTCATTCGCAGCCTTCACTGTACGTAACATCGTAGTCACGCTTTCAGCTCTCAGCTCGCAACCATATCAGGTTACTGCTGAGTGCTGACACGGTGGTGGTCCAGCGACTGAGCATTTCAGTTCGGAAACACCACAATTATATTATAAGCTTATGTCACGTGGTCTAATAATAAAACTATGGCGACTGCACTGACGCGTAGTATAGCTGCGTAGAACCATCTTCGTCTTTAGCTGGCAAATGGACTATCCAAATGTCAGTGACGTCTTCTTAACCTCCGACGTACGGCAAACTGTTTTACATTGATCGACCAGCAGCTGAGGTACTTCGAGGACCGAAGCCCAGAGTTCTCGTCTTCAGTGTGACCAAATCGCTGAGATCAGCGGACCGCAGACGACGACACTTTGAAGATACTGGAGTGAACAGCGGCACGCTGGAGCGAACTGGTGCAGGCATTTGTAGACGAGAGACGTAGAAAGTCGTGATTATAGGCTACGGGGTCTATTGTAAGCAATCCCGACCAAGTCGCTATAGCCTGCTGCTATGTACTGTATGTTAAGATGAGAGACGAGTCGCAGTTTCTCTTACTGTAAAAACTTCAAATGTATAAACGAAAACTGATCAATTATTATCATCGCGACCGCTGGTCAAAAAAATACATCATATCGTTTATACACACACCGCGTCATCGGTGAAATGGGAGAACCAGTGATAGATGTCGAGAATCGAAATTACGAAAGAAACGGCGTACGCTAAACTTTTTACTGCACTGATGGGCTCACAGCAACAACGCAACGTTTTCTTGGTCGAACACTCTTTCAATTCAGCGCGTGTTCAGGTCGAGCAGTTTGCTTGAACGAGGTCATTTGTCATAAAGAATATTAACTGAAAAAAGCGCGATGTGACATGTTTACGTCGTTCCGGCATCGTTGCCTCTCAAGAATGTGTATTGGGCGTTCGCGCATGCAATTGCGTGGATTGGATGTGCACACTGTCATCAAATTGCAACGCACTTGGCGAGAGTCGTAAAAATATCGTTAGGCCTATACAGCACCTACCTGTACAATACCTAAGGCGCCGCCATTTCGATCACGATGTCTAGACGCAGACATATACCTCTTAGTCAAGTCTCACAGGTCCCGTGTAGATAAGTTTTGAGCTGAAGAATAGCGGCCCGCGTGTACAACACAATAGGCCTACTTCACGCATGCAGTAATACTCCTTTTACACGATCAAGCAATCATCAAGCAAACATCGAGCCGACATCGAGCAAACGTCGAGCAAACATCGAGCAATTAGAGCACACGTCGTGCACGTGTATTTTGAATGCATTTGCTGGATGTTTGCTTGATGATTGCTCGATCGTGTAAACGGGGTATAACGCTTGAAGTCGCACGTATAGCTTAGGCGATTAAACTCGATTTCGCAATGCAAAGAAGACACTCAATTACTCTTGTATTTAAATAGGTTCAAACAATATGTAAGTTACGTAAATTTTATCAACTGACCTTGTTGCTGATGCTGGCAAACAACGATTCTCTCACCGCATCATTCGTTTCTTTTTCTTCTTCTTCGCTAATTTCAGCCGGAACTACAACAACAGTAATTTATAAAAATACAGATCGCGATATACTAAACAGGATTACACCCCGTTTACACGATCAAGCAATCATCAAGCAAACATCGAGAAAACATTGAGTAATTAGAGCACACGTCATGCACGTGTATCTTGAATGCATTTGCTGGATGTTTGCTCGATGATTGCTCGATGTTTGCTTGATCGTGTAAACGGGGTATTAGCCTGTACGTTCACTGCCCAACAGATGTCAGTATTTAAACCACGGCAGTCTCAGCTTAGTATATTATGAATGACAGTGAGACTAAATTTCGTTCATTTTTTAAAAATTTTCATGTAACATCCATTTGAAATAGAGCGAAAAACTTGAAGTAAAGACATATTTACAAGAACTGCCACAATTCGCTCAATTAAGCAAAGCATCTGTTCGTTTACCAGGAAAAAGCATTCCCCGCGCCCAGTGTCAACTTCGAGTCCAACGATTTACACAAAACTGACGAAAAAATGTTTCCATTCACTCAATCACTATATATAACCATACCGACGAACTATAAAAAATATCAAGCAAAAGGCATCAAAGCACGCAATTTATACACGGTGTTTCATAAAAAGGCACCCTTTTTGTTTCTTTTATAACTCAGTCGAATGGTGATCAATTTGCATGAAATTTTTTACTAGATGTAGCTGAGGAAAAACTAATTTAAAATATTTAAACAAAATGTGATTGTTGGTTAAATATTCTTTGCTAGTCGTGATGTAATGTTGACGTCATAATGTGTCGTGAGTACCACAGATATATAGTATATACCCTAAAAGGTAAAAGGGTATATATCTGTGTTCAGTACAAACTGGCTTTTCGCAGCTGGTTCTTTCAGTTGTTACCCTGCTTCGATAGCAAACTTCATCTTGTTCACAGATGAAAAATGTTTATTGTATCAGCACTAAGCAACATAAAGGCATAAAACCAGGCGTCTTGCTATCCAAAAACTCAACCATTTCGCAAGCGGTGAGTTAGTGCACTGCCTTGCTGGAAGGTGTAAAAGTTAAGCTATCCGCACAAGTGTGTAAAAGTGATCGTTTTAGACATTTTGTGGCTACAATAGTAAAACTTTAACAGTTTGTTATCAATGAACCAGATGAAGTTCGCCATCGATGCAGGGCAGCTATTCAGCAAGTCTGTCAGCACCGGTTGCGACAAGCCAGTTTGTACTCGCGGCACATTATAACGTCAGCCTTACGTCACGACTAGCAAAGAATATTCAAGAAATAAGCCATATCTTGTCCAAATATTGTGAATTAGTATTTCTTTAGCTACATCTAGTAAAATTTCGTGTAGGCCTAAATTGATCATCATTTGACTAAATTACGAAAGAAAGAAAAAAGGTGCCTATTTTATGAAACACGGTGCAGAATAACATGTTTGCTTCTAACAGGCATGTATGTCAGCATTACTGGTAGCAGCAATAGTAAATTTTAAATTTTAATTTTAAATCGCCGTTTATTATTCAACCAACGGTGACCGAACCATTATCAGAACTCGCTACGCTTATTTACAGAGGGATGGCCACTGGCCAGGCTGAGTCACAGAGCGATATGCATATGCGTCACCTGCGTGAATACGGTTACCCATCCGAAAGACCAACGCGCCACGCCATCAGAAAGTCAAGCAACTAGGCCTACTTTACTGTTAAAGCAAGAAACAAAACAGTCGAGGCAGCAACAGAGAAAAATGCAGAGACTACAGCGCATTCGTAACTCGTAAATCAGACGAGCCATGATGAGCTGATGCATAGCCAATCGTATGGTCATACCATATTATGCCGCCAGCGAGGTCGATGTCGGTCACTCAGCGATCAAACGACCAACTATCGAACGACGTGCGGACAGCAATAAAACCGCGAACAGCAAACGATAAACTTAGCTACCTGATGTCGTTAATAAACCGAGCATTTCTCTATACGAACTGAAAACTGAAGCATAGATGTGCTCGAGGACATGGTTATGCCCAAAGAGAACAAAAAAGCCAAAGCATTATAATATGACTGAGAAATAATCGACATTGCGTCCATTGTTGCACTCGCTGTCCATACATACTGATTTCTACGTATTTTACGCCGTGCGCTTTTTGATAACAATCTTTATTCACGTGAGAAATGTGCAGAAATTAAACAGACGGAGACAGCCAGACAGCGCAATAATTTGTAGTACTGTTGTTTTTTTATATATTGCCCTCAATGTAAATTTTAATAATAAAACTAGTGCTGGAAATCGGGAAACGAATCACTGATATCACTGAGGACAGCAGAGAAACCATATTCTTGTTTTAGGAGCTGTTCGTGCCTCTGCAAAGGGCTAACGCGCTTTCATTTAAGGCGCGTACATAGCGACGTAACTGAACTAAACTGAACTGACATGACCAATGGAAAAGCAGTAATGCATTACAGTAGGCACTGTCTAGCGGTGTCGATGGCCCACATGACTACGCTCACGTACGCGTCAAGCAATGACCAATAAGTTCTCCTTGCGGTACTTGTCCGTTAATTCACTTGCACCCGAATTAACTGCTAGAGTTAGCCTTATGGGTAGGGTTAAGGTTAGGAATTGGGTTAGGGTTGAGGTTAGATTTAGGGTTAGGGTTAGGGTCAGGGTTAGGGTTAGTGCTAGCATTAGCGTTAACAACAATAATTCGGGTGCGGGTGAATTAACGGACAAGTACCCTCCTTGCTTGTTCATTGGTCAGTTTGTCAAAAACTAAGCCGTGTCAGTTCATCCAGTTTAGTTTAGTTGCGCCTTTAGACACTTTTCCGTCTGATTAGTCGTAGTAATAGTAGTAGTAACAGTCGCCAAGCGGAAAGAACTCATACAGTTGAAGCAGTATACGTGTAATGAGACCTGTCGTCATTGACTTGCGTATCTCGAGATTGCGCCCGGCGACCCTGGCGCAGGACTGCAGCGGCAGCACGGGCGACGCATCATCGTTGTCATCAACCGGTCGACTGGACCGCTGATACAGCTCGTCGACGTAGTCGTCGTCTGCATCGTACAGATCAAGCATCTCGTCCAGTGCTCCAAGACATCGCCATATTTCGTCTTCATCACTACATGATACATACACCACTCACATCACCATACCAGATAGTAGTATACTCTGCGCCGCTTCAGACTTAATTACGTGTATTCTGCCCGTTCTTTTTTCTAAACTTCAACGCTCAGCCCGTTTTGTTGACTTAATTACATCAGTTGGATTATTACTTCCGTCGTTTTTTTTTATAAAATCGAGAATTTCACAACCGATTATTGGCCTATGGAATAAACTATCATACGACGAAAATGGCCCGTTAATTTTTCGGCCCGCTCTGGTATTTCTGTGGAACGTTTAGTGATTTAAGTTAACGTAAAAAGTCGAATATATGCAGTTTGAAGTTTTCACACAAAGCTTCCCTCATGCCATGCCGACGACGTGCCGATCAACTTCAATTCTCAAGCATCAAAATTGGCGTATGTTATTAGCCTACCACTACTATTATTAATTTACTGCCATTAAATCTTGCTGTCTGTATACTGTTAGTCATCACAGCAAACACATACAGACTGCATCGCGACGGCTCGGACGACTGGCTGCGACGTTTGACGTCAGCAGTGACGTCATCAGCGGCTTCTGGCGATGATGTCACCGGACTCAACTGACGACATTGACGATAGCGCTGATGATGAGCCGAGACAGGCGGATCGTCTGACGTCGGCGACGGCAGGGAGAACTCGCGGAAACTGTCCGAAGACTCAAGCATGTTGAACCGCTGCTGGATGTAGGGCAGGTCGTTACCTCCGGCCCACGAACACGACCCGCCGCCGGCCGTACGTCCGGGCGCAGCGGCACTGGTTGGCGACAACCCAGTCCCAGAGTTCAACGTTCCCAGCCACGGCTTACTCGGCTGACCGCCGGCCCAGCCCTGCGACCGCCAGACGCGGCCGCGGCCAACGCCGCCGCCCGGCAGATACAGGTTCATCATCGCGAAAAGCTGAGGCACGTGATCTGGTCGAACCCCAGCGCTTACAGACAAAGCGCTTATAAGCGCGCCAGGTACTGACTGAAACTGAACTCTATTAAGCGACAGAAACTTTCTGTTCAACGCTTATAACGGTATCTGATTCTTGTAGGCCTATCGCACAGTCTGGCTACTCTTTCAGCAAGAGAGTTGACTTCACTACTTCCGGATTGGCCGCGGCGCAAGATCCATCCACATTCGACAGCGATACGGAAACAGTCAACGGCGACAGTGCAACAAAGTTAGACAACGTTCGGCGTGGCCACAGAAGAGCATACCGTATCCAAAACGCAATGCAAGCAAGCGAGCCTAAAGCGTTGTGTGTGGGGTCTCTCTGTGTAATAAGCTTTTAGTCGTCGGCGTTTGAGAAATGTGCGTGTCGTTGTCAGCAGCGATGCGTGAAGCAGGGCAAGCGGCTAGCCTGCTAGCAGAGCAGCGCAGCAAAGCTCTGGTCTATACTTGGCTCGAGATTGTGGTCTGGTCGCGAGGCGCCTGGTTACGACGAATTCAGCGACCGTGACCGACTCACGCAGCAATGCAACGAAGACGACCACTCCGACCGTAACTTGCTAGAGCTGCACGATATACCGAGTCAAAAATACCGCGGTATGATCACCGGCGGCGCCATCGTCACCATCACCGACGTTTAATGTGGCGTTTAACGTGACGGATCATTTCAAATCTGTTTGGAAATAAACGGTTATTCCAAAACAGATTTGAAAGCATCTGTACAGATCGCCGCCATTTAAAGGCGCGCACAGAAGGACGTAACTGAACTGAACTTAACTGACATGGTTTAGTTTTTGACGAAATGACAAATGGCCAATGCATCACAGTAGGCACCGTCTAACGGCGTCGGTGGTTTACGTGACTACGCTCATGTACGCCTTGCTTGCCCACGGGTCAGTTCGTCAAAAACTAAACCGTTTCAGTTCAGTTCAGTTCAGTCACGTCGTTCTGCACGCGCCTTAACAATATGCCAGGAGCTGCTGCCTCCGCCAATTGACCAATTCACGAGTTACTACGACGAAACGCGATAAGCACGCGTCGGTTCAACTGCAATAGACTCACTAACTAACCACTAACTCTCGTCAAACTACACACAGTATTAGGACACAGACGATTAACTGACAGCTCCAGTAATACTTAACATAAAGTTTATTGGATTATTTGAAAATTAATGCTTATTAATCAGGGATTTTCGTATTATTATCACTGTCAACATCGACGTCGTCATCGTCGTCGTCGGCGTCAATATGCGGCATATAGACAAAGCATCAGCGAAGCTGGCTATAGTGTGACACGTTACTCTCTTCACGTGGTCTCTCCGTCTGTCTATCTATTGATACCGTGACAATCTCGATACGTGGCGCATCTCGAGACGGTGTCGCAACAGCACCGTGAACGACGCGTTAGTCAGCGTGTACGATGAAACGCAACGTCATCGGAGTTCTTGAGTGTGCGCCCCACTCGCAGTCCAGGGCCTACGCTTTAAGACTAACGACCTCTCATCTGGGGAGAGGCTCTCAGAATTTGGAAAATCTTATGACCCTGAACCATTCTTGCGAGAAATAGGCTATTTGGCAAATGTTAACACGCAAAAAAGCTGAGCTACAAGTAAATTTGGCAAGGCAGCTGCTATAAACGGTGACTTATTGGCATAACGGATATAGCGTTGGACTTACGCGACCAAGAAGTCGTGGGTAGACTTTCGGTCAGGCCGCTATCAAAAGATTAGCCTTCTACTTGGATAGGATCTCCGTTGATAACCAACTCAGCCTTCTATCCCTCCGGGGTAGGTAAATCGAGTACCAGCTTCTTTGGCTGGAGCTAAGGCAGGGTACATTCGCTGGTGTCGGATAACAGGTAACACTGTGTGATCCTATACAGCAGGTGACGCTCCGTAGCTTCAAAATGGATTTCCACGAAGAGCTATACGCACCATTTAATCTTTAACCTTTATAGGCTAATTATGGCTCCGTGTCTTACATCTTAAATCTTGTTGTGCAGACCTCGTCTATGCTAAGTCTATGTAAACATTCTTTAAAGACAATCAGCTTTATCCCCTGTTTGCGTCATAATAATAATAGCCTATAGATCTATATGCTGTTACTTATAAACGCACTCGAAAACTGCATCTAACTTTGCATATGGAATTAAAACTTGGCATTAGTTTTACGAGTAACAAATCATTAAAGCAACTAACATTCAGTTGCTAATGCGTTTCTGATAGCATTATCAAGGTCATCCAAAGTCGTTGATATTTGTATTAATCGAAAATGTGATGGGGCTTCCTAATAATGAAGTTAAACGATAGCAACGTTCATCCTCACTTGCATCGTTTTTGACGCAAGATGACACTTAACCTCTACTTTGAATGCACCGTTAGACATGGCATAAGCTAACAAGAAATCTGGGCTAATTCTCATGAGACGCACGAGAGCTTATAGCAGTTCCTGTTTGCAGGTAATCTTGGTCTATCTCCATCTACTTCGTTGCAATACACTCTTCTGCAGCCGAAAATCGCAAAAAATCACTAAACTTCATATTTTGGGGTTCAAGGTCATTCAGGGTCATCGATGTTGACATTCACAAGGAGCTCGTCGCCAGTGCTTTTTATGACCATCTCCTTTACTTAACGCTCATCGCCCTTACAACAAAATGTCAACAGTGTCAGCACTACTGTGCTGCACTGTGATAGGCAACATGTCTGCTAGACAAGCCAATGGCGGATAAATAACCATTTTTATAGAAGTATCCCTCTTTGACACCCGAGTGCGCAGGCTTCTTTGAATCTAAAGGGTTCGTACTTAAACTGCTATATGTACTTTACATTCAGTGCTGAAGATTTCATAAAATTATGCAGGCTGTCTTGGTCTATCTCCAACCATTTCGGCGCAATTCACTCTTGAAATGTGTGTAGCAGCCTGAAATTGCCAAAAAAATACTAAAACCCCTATTTTTGAGTTCAAGGTCATTTAAGATCATCGATGTTGACATTCCTAAAAAGCTCGTCGTTAGTGCTTGTTATGATAAGCACTAAGCAGCATGTCTGTGCCTATCTGCAACCATTTTAACGCTAGACAAGCCAATAGCGGTAAAATAACGTCGTTTTTGCGGGGGTGCCCCTCTTTCTCCCTCTCGTTCAAGGGGATTCCCTTCACCCAGCGGCATAAAATCTTGTCATGAAATACTGGAGACTCTTAGCTATCGTACAGTGAAAACCCGAAGTCTCTATCTTACCTGGGCTCCGATCGGTACCGGGGCGTGACAGACAGACAGACGGACAGACACCGCGACAGAATTACCATAGCTAATACGCGCTATAGTTAGGCTAGCTAGCTCTCGCGCGTAAAAACCAACGGCGTGTATAAAATGTAAGCTATCCCAATAAAATTAATACAAAACAAAAAATAATGCTACATCTAACAACTGACGTCCTTATGCCAAGGAACGAACAGCAATGAGGCAAATGACATATTATGACAACAGAATTACTCTCGTGAAAGCGGAAAGATAAGCTATACATTCTAAAATCAATCAGTATGTGGGATAAAATAAAAACAAAGCGCTCGAATTTTTCGGACATTCATATATTGAGCGCTTAAAATTGATTCAACAGCCGGGGTACGTATACTGGATGTATCATGTTTAGGACTGTAGGCACATGTAAAAAAACAGAAATACAAGCAAAACAAAAACAAAACGGTATCACTAATGTTTTAGCCGACCGTACATAATTAACGGTCGAGCTATTGGCATGGTCGTCGTCCGTTTGTCTGCCTGTCTGTCAGGGATGTATTGTGGTTAAACGGTGCAAAATATGGCCTAGGTTGCTATTGATCACTAATAAGTCACATGTTGACTTTCAAATGACATATAAACCATTGACCTTAGATGACCCTGAAGGGTCATAACGCACTACGCTATGCCGATCGTGAGGTATTGTGACTGAACGGTAAGTTGTGGGGGAGTCGGCGATGGTACCATCGGATCCCTATCCGATAGCAACTTCCGATAAACTGTCAATGCGGTTTGGCCGCAATTGTCAATGGAAAGTTTTAAGCTATAAATGGCCATATCTCGGAAACGGCAAGAGATACGGCCAAGGTTATTATCACTAATAAAATATGACTTGTCAGATTAAATGGAAATTGTTGACCTTGGATGACCTAAAAAGCCGTTACTGCGGCTAAACGGAGCGAGATAGGGCCAAGGTTGCTATTGATCACTAATAGAAAATCGCATACGTCTGTTCAGATGAGACGAAAATAATCGACCTTAGACGACTTTGAAGGTCACAAACCAATACGGTCGGCTACATTCTAACGACAAAAGGTTTCATGTGAAACGCAAAGGTTCAATGCCATCATTAATTATGCAAAGTTTTTCAAAAGCTTTCAATTATATTGGCTGCGTTAAAAAGTTTCATCAAAACCCCCCCAAAAGTTCCAAATATTTACCAAGACATGGAACTTTTGAAGGTTTTAAATCGAACTCTTTGTTGGGAGAGTGTATCCTAGCGACAGCTGGGCTTTTTGTTTTGTTTTATTTGAAACGTGCAGACAGCTACGTAGGCCTATACGTGACACGATCGGTTCGCTGACAACATACAGACCTGGTGCTATTGTCGCTGTAGTCGACGACGTCCGCAGAACGTTGTCGGCGACGTCGCCG
>Ga0056128_1008373_pt1 | contig 13025 bp, 4 predicted proteins | sample WorMetLIZISLAND2_FD_71113 | JGI IMG/M metagenome (GOLD analysis project Ga0056128, IMG submission 71113) | Marine gutless worms symbiont microbial communities from Max Planck institute for Marine Microbiology, Germany - Olavius geniculatus... ...
GAGCGCACTCCAAACTTGATAGTTAACCGGGTTTAAGTCCGGGCTGTTTGGCGGCCACAACGATGGTGCAATGAAATCAGGAGTATTGCGAGACAAGAATTCCACTGTTTCCCTGGCTCAATGCGCTGGGGCATCGTCTTGCTGAAATGTAAAACACTAAGATCCAGAAATGTTACGAATAGCTGGAAGAAGATGCTAACTGAGCAGGTAATTTCGAGTTTGTGGGTGCTTGTGTTTAAAAGGGCATATCTCTGCAACTGTACAGCAGTTTTTCTTAAAAATTTCAGCTTTTACGTAGAATTGGCTTAAAATTTTTTTGGTAAAAAATTCGCTTAATTTAGTGAGCCTGAATCCGACTTACAATCACTTTTAATGGGGTCCCAGTTTTTTGAGACACAGTGTAAAATGTCCATGCCAGGAAGTGCCGATTAAGCCGATTCAGCAATTAGTGCTACCCCTCTGAAGCAATTTTCTGAAGCGAATCACGTTACGTTTGTGAAGCACAACACTAAGACGTAAATCGCGAATTCGTGATCATAGATGAACGTCGGCAGCGATCATGGCCGCCAATCGCCTATGATCATGGTTGCATTTATGCAATCGGCATCGCGATCGCGAATTCGTGATCATAGCACCGGTCTTAGCAATTATATGATCTGTATGCAAAAACAATGCTGTCTGGCTTTTTCGCCCCTTTGCCGTTGTATTAGCATGCAGTGTTAGTAGTTTTAAGAGATGTTTAGATTTGATCTGGCATGGTTTTAGTTTGTATTATGATTATAAATCCGTCACCTAGTACTGGAAGTCAATGTAAAAACAGTATTAGTTTAGTTTTGTTGATATTTGTGTTAAAGTTATCTACTTCGGATGAAAATAGAGGCCTTCGGCCTGCTTCCATTGACGATGATGATGATGATAAAATCATGGCAAATCGCATCACTCGTCACCTGCACAGATTTCATCTAAGCTGCAGCAGCCAGCGCTGGTAACGAAAAGTTTACTAGAACTCGGAGTTAAAGATCCTTTTAATATTTTTCACTTTGGAATTAGTGAATCTGTTCACCATCTCTAATGCAGTGTACTGGTGGCAGTGTGAAATTGACAGCAGCACGGCCAAACTGATTTTAGTAGCCCAATTAGCTGTATTTCAGACCGCCAAACTGTTTTAGTAAATAAATTCTGATTCTTTCAATTCAGTCCGGCGAACTGACGAACTGACGATCAACTAAAGAGTGCACGCAATGCGCGCAGTGCCATCAGTGCGCGCAGCCGTTATCTGCAGGTGGCCACCAGCGTGCGACGTGCGTGCACGGGGAGATGAAAGGCACAGCACGCACGCACGCACGCACGCATGCAGCACGTCGCATGCTGGGAAGCAGTCAATAGTGCGATCAGCCAGCACTGCTGCTTACGTAATAACCAGTGATTACTAGGAAGTGCGAACGACCGTTACGACATGCAGGCACCAGCATGAAGCGGCAGTACTGTGAGAGTCAGCTTCTCACTGTGCTGCTGTTTATAACTGCACAGGGCATACACAAATAAAGCGCCGACTTCAAAGTACTTTAAGTGTGGACCAAGCATGAATGAAAAGTGCACATAAGTAAATCAGAAGCAGTAATTAACTGACCACAAACGGTATATATAGGTTGCTCATAGCAGTCATTCTTGGTCTTTCTAGCAATGCAGAGGTCTAAACGTGTTAGGGTATACTGGCCATGCAGGGCCTGTCTGCAAGAATGCAGTGCCAATGATATCTGCATTTGTTGCGATGCATGTCAAACCTGGCTCCATGCCGAATGCATTAATATGCCAGAAGAGCTGCTGCAGAAATATGGACAGAACACAAACCTAACGTTTTATTGTGCAGACTGTGCTCTGGATCACAATAAATGGTAAGCATGTTATTTGGAGGGGAGGGTGCAGCCATATCAGGTGATGAAGCCACACTGGAGGGAAGAATCAGTGATGTGCTCCAGTACATCAGGTTTTCTGGTGTAGACATATGCCAGTATTTAAACGCACATGTTCTCCCAAAGATTCGATCAAACTGCCACCTCATGTGGCAGGAAAAATGGCTTGGGCAGACTGCATAGAACAATAACAATGCAGAATCAATCAACCATCAACTGAAACTGACAGTTGACTGGAAGCCACAGAGGCTTACAGATCTGGTTGATCATTTGCGCGATGCTGTCAACCTGCAGTACAGTTCCCTCCGCCGAGCCTTGTTTGGGCAAGGAGATTTACAGTTGGTGCCACAAATCTCTAAGCACTATGTGCCCTTTGTCAAGTGGAATGGTCTGGCACAAAGCAAACAGGACATGCTCTTCCAAGCTTTCTTGAAGGACAAAGGGGTGCGGACAGTAGAATCAACAGTGACGTCTAGTGACGGGCACTTGACCGTTAAGGGGCAGAACCAAATAAAGCGAAAACCAAATCAAAGCAAGCGCCCCAGGGCTGTACGCACATCGCAAAAGCCCAAGTAAATGCATGTACCGGTCGCATTTGCATTTATGTATGACCAATAATTGTCTCGGTGATATGTAACAGTGTTTGTTGTATGATTTGCGATCATGCAACAGCTTCATGTGGCAGTGACAGTATCATGCCATAACACTATTTGCCATTTGTCTTTACACTATACTACTGATTGTGTTACTAGTATTTTATTTTATTTTATTTATTTTGTGCAGAATGAGAATGTTTCTTATTACCTCCACCAAGGAGGTAATGTTTTTGCCATATTTTGTCTGTGTGTATGTGTGTGTACAAGATAACTAAAAAAGTTATGGACGGATCTTTCTGAAATTTTGAGGGTATGTCGGGTATGGCATAAGTTACAAGTGATTAAATTTGGTTTACATTGTGCTAATTGTGCTAATAATAACCGCACTTATGTTGCTGTTGGACATTATGCTTTGTATATATGTTGTGCTCGTATGTCTATTATTACTACAAATGTTAGCATGATGCGAGTAATTTAGAGTCTGTGTATGTATCAGTCAAACCCAGTGTTTACTTGTAACGTTCACTTGTAATGGTGTTGACAATATCTGCATGTATTGTGCTGTTGGACAATATGATTTGCATTTTGTACTTGCATATCCATCATTAGTATAACTGATGGCATGATGCGAGTAATGAAGAGTCTGCGTATGTCTTAGTCTAATCAAGTGTTACCTTGTGACAGTGTTGATAATTACTGAACATGAAGGAATACTCATCAGTCATTCACACTTTTTTCTCAGGGAATAAACAGGATTTCAGCAACAGTAGGACCTATTTTATTTAGCAATAGCTTGATATTTTGACCCAGGCATTCTACAGTGCAAGAAGAAGAAGAATTTAATTACCTAAAGCAAATACTCAGATGAAGTAAACAAAACTAGGCCTACAGGACTAAAAGCTAAACATGGAAAACACTAGACTGTCAGTATGGATAAAAGTTTGCATAGGGGCTTATAATAATAGCAGCAACATTGATTTAGTCATAAGCTACAGGCTATGAACTGTATTGTATATTTCGTAATTTTTATTTGTTTTCTTTAATTATTTTATTATTATACTGCTACCAGTGGTAGTGAATGGAAATTTTTAACCAACACTTTTGGGTTAAACTAACACGTAATTGGTTTAAAAATTGTATGCAAAAGCAATGCATTCTCATGCAAAATTTTCACTTGTCTTAAGATGCATCTAGTCAGTAGGGGGCGCCGGCTTCCTTGAATCCGCCACTGCATTGGCAGTGCACAGAAACATAATAGCATAAACCATATAAATAGGCTTACATGACTAAAAGCTAGCCTAATTGCTGGTAAAAAGTGCGGTAACAGAGCCGCTTCATACCCCTTAGTGACCTTATGCATCACAGCAATATACCACTGACGTTAACAATCTCCTGCTGCGCGTGTTCTGCTTGCCCCCTGTCGCGTGTACGGCACCTATCGACGTCAATTAACGGTCGCCACCGCTGCACATCAGATCAAAGCAGGCCGCCTGCCTGCAGGCATTGTTCGCCGCTGTCGTATACAGTGCGGGCGGCCGGTTAAGGACAGTGGGGAAGGCTGTAGTAACGGGCTGCGTGCACTGATCGCACTGCGTGCACTCTTTAGCACGACCGGACGATAGTAATTTTGGTCACAAATCTTTCAGTTCGCCCAACTGACCGTAGCACTGAGCGACAAGTATACCAGTTTACAGCAATGACAGTTCCGTACTGCGTTTTCACAGCATAACATAAAAGTTCGCAAAAACAAAGGACAAAATTTCAAACCACAAGAATTATTCAACGACGCTAAATTTATGCCTTTACATTCACAAAATAACACTTACTTCGAGCTGCCATATTTACTTCCGGCGGCAAATAAATAACATAACGTAACGCAACATTGATGATAGCCGAACTTAGCATCAGGGCTGGAAAAACCTAGGTTTTTAATCAAAAAGTTTAGGTTTTAGGTTTTATAAGTTTTTAAAGGTTTTTTTAGTTTAATGTTTAATAAACACTGTACACAAAATTACGACCCAGTAAAAACATGTTATACACTCTATTATGAGTTATGAGTGAAGATAATGACATAATTGATGTCATAACTAAAAAAAATTTGGCCTACAATAAAAGTATATATTAAAATATGATATGTTGTAAAAAATTTAACAACAAATAAAAAACCTTAAAAAACTAAAATTGGAATTTTGAGTTTTTAATAGTTTTTTAAAAACCTTGTTTTTTCGGACTAATTTTCCAGCCCTGCTTGACAGCTTTTCGGCCGACCAATGTATCGTCTGTCCGTCGTTAGCCTGTCTTTTTACGTCATCTGTAACACATGTATTGTGGCTAAACAGTACGTTGTAGGGGGTCGGCAGTGTTAACGTAGGATAGGTATGGCGATCCACGAGTTCCTGTGGGCTGTCAATAGTAGCCATGTCTCTATCTGCAGCGGTTTGGCCAGTTTTAAATGCAAATTGTTGCCTACAACCAATTACTCAGATGCGCCGAATTACCGTATCGTATTTTAGCGTTGATTGTAGCGTTCGATATAGCAGCGTCACCATAGCATATGGGCTCCGGGAAATCGCTGAAAACGTACATTTTTGCGAAATATTAATGACAAAATGTATTAAGCGCATTAGACATCTTTTTGAGCATGCACTATATAAATTTACACTCTACTTACTTACTTTGTCCGTCACAGTCATATGACTGCAGCAAGCCTAATCTGTGCATTTGTGCAACGGAAGACAAAATGATACGTAATGTATGAACGGTGTTTTGAAGTTGGTGTCAGCAAGCTAGGAAACCCACAGTCATACACGGTGGCTTCGAGTACTGGAGGCTTAGAAAGAACAATATTGGACAGGTCACTTGGAGATGTTACCATCAAGCAATGAAGTGTCCTGCGACAATTGAGACAGCTGGCAATTACGTGATAATGATTTTGATTTTATGCTTTTTTAAATTTGGCTGCTGCATCAATTGTTGCATACTTTGTTCATTTGTTGCCTACTTGCTTGCGCAATTATATCTGTGTAGAGTGATTTTATGATGATTTTAATTTTAAAGTTCGGCTCAAGACATTTTCTTGATAACAATCACATAAACATTTTCCTGATAACAATCACACGTGTCATGTATTATACTTAACGATATGTTGAAGACGATTACAACTGTGTACACTGTGTCTCAAAAAAACCATCCGCCGACATATTCGACTGTAACTTGAAAACCAATTATCAGATTTTGATAATTTTTGGTTCAATACGTGTCTTGCTTATCTATTAGTCCATCTGTCCTGCGAGGCCTCCATGGCCTGAAACCCTAACACAAAAAGCACAGAAAAACTAAAATAAAACTGAAATTAATGCAGTCTCAGATGGCACTACGACGACAAATTGCACAACATTAAAAAATTATAACAAACAAATAGACAAACCATTAAACATTCAAGTCGACAAAATGTGCAATAAGGCAACAACTTAATAAGCTATACACACCTAAATTCGTTGACATAAGACATACAACATTTATTACTGTTAAGTAGAGCTAGACGAAAATCACGAATTCACGGAATTCACGGAAGCCATGAATTTTGATGCTTGCCGTGAATTTTTGCACGGGTTGCATTTTTGTGTCAAAATCCGTAAAATTTGATAGTTAAACATTGAAAGTTGACCCCAATATGACCTTGTTGATCATTATAACTGCATATAGTTACTAAAACTGTTCCTGAAAGTTACTAAGAACGATTAATGTTAGTCATTTTGTGAGACGACGATACATGACTGATTGTTCACTAGGCAGAGAACAAAAATGTTTGCCAATGAGACGTTTTTTAACGCTATATATGACCGTGAATTGGCACCGTGAATTCGCCGTGAATTTTGCGACTTTTCTAAAAGTATGCCATGATTTTTTCACTTTTGCACCGTGATTTTCGTACAGCCCTACTGTTAAGTTGCTGACCCCTCATATCGATGACAGTTTGATTGCAACATCCAGTGGCAAAACGAAACTATCCTAAAGAGACGGGAAACTTTACAACAGACAACTGCAAATACCCAACAGCAAAATTTGGGATGGGGCAAAAGCATCACCCTTCAAACAACTATAAAACTGATCGTGAATATCCCTACAATGGGGCAAGACATCGACAATCCGAAAATAGCATTGGAAACCACGACTGCTTTGCTAGACTTCTCCGTAACTTGATATACTTTGGAAGAGTGAGAAATGAGTTATTGACCAGAGGTGCATCTAGCCCTATAACAATTTTGATACAGGTGCCGTAAAAAGCTCCAAATTTTCGGACAAAAAATGTTCCCACAGGCTAATCAATTTGGCCGGGAAAGGGGCATGGATGCTACTGGTCCTACTAAACCAATATAAGTCTGATGAGTGTCGATGAAGGCAACTGTTTTCACTGCATCTTGGACAGCTGATAGCGTCTGTCTTGCAGTTCATCGTCAGAATCCAGCAGACCGGGAAACGTTCTATTATCACACAGCACAATGGACTATCACTACAGGCTGCGTTTGATCAAATTTCACCAAATATTTGCCACTTGTGCATCTCAGAACAAAGACTCAGCCAAAAAACTGATACTTGTTCTACATCCCACAAAGGGGAGAAGGCTGAGTCAACCTTGCTGGCTGGCTTCAAAGTGAAATGGTTTACCTGACCACAGAGTTGGCGCAGACAGTCGTCGACCCATGTACTAAATAGGCTCGTCACAGAGTAACCGCGCCGATTCAAATCAACACATTACCACTATGATACGACACCAAAAGGTCAGTAAGGTTATTGTAAACACCTCAGGCCAAATCTGCCGAAAGCATAAAGAAGCATCTGGTCTTGCCACTGTAACTTTAGAATACAAGGGTCATTTGATAAATAAGTTTACAAAATAGCGCCAATCCACTAATTCTTAAATTACGAAAAACTCGAAATACATGTATACGTTTTGTACAGAATTTCATTCCGAGTTCCAGCTGTGAGTTTTATTATGGTGACGTCATTGTGACACATTAAATTCAGCGATGTCGCCACTGAAATCATCCTGTTGCAAACAGCATGCGGTTATTGCTTTTTTGTGAGCAAAAAAACTTAATGAAAATTAGATTCACTCTGAGATGCATCCGGTGTATGGCGACACGATATTACAAAGCCAACAGTAAAGGTTTTGTGTAAGAGAATGCTAGATTTGCAACAATTTGCATCAGCTACCGAAGTGCAATAAGAGTTTCGTCAGTGGCTTGGACAGCAGCCAGGATCGTTCTTCACATCAGGCATTCAAAAGAGTGTTGACAGACAAGACAAAATATTTGAAAGAAATTGGGTAATACGTTAAAAATAAAACATTAACGTTTAACATTTAAAAAGGGGACATTAACCTAAGTTTATTCATTTTTCTACTTCATGTGAATTTATAGAGATATCGATAAACTGAAAATGGTGATCTATTCCACGTCGAACGCAAAAAAATTCGGTAAACTTGGGTTCACTAACATAAAGTTCTGTTGTCTCACTTCAAATCAGAAACAAGTTCAACATTGCACTTGCCGTGTAGGACAATGCAATTGCATTCGAGCTACGTGACTGTTGCAAACTACTGCAAACGAAATTTCAACCCCCTAACTGTCCCCCAATTGAACTTATGGCACCGGGCTGCCTCACATGGGCTCTGCCCCAAATTTCTAGTTTTTTTTGTGTGTGCATTTATAAAATCAGTGACTGGCTGTTGTACCTGCTGCTTTGTAACCTTTTAAGCACTCACGGCTGCATTTTTATAAAATATCTTAATGTCTGAAAGAACAACACTGATACGTAGGAACATACACATCGATGCCAGCCGATGAAGGAATGTTTTCATCAACCCATTGAAGAGCTTCGTCCTGCAGAAACAGATATATTCAAGTTAACCGTTACGTCTTCAGTCAAGCACTTACAATAGCTAAGTGAGCAGTATTTTTGCAGGGTGGGTTGCCAATTCAAGTTTGGTGGGCCAATCAGCCTACTTTAGGCCTGCCCCAAGTTAGTTCTATGTTGCAACAGTTTTTCAGTGAAATTCAGTCTGTAAGTTTATCAACTTCAAAAACATGGTAACAATAACAACCCAATGACTAGTTTTTTTTCTACTCACTTACGGTCGTAATTCAATAACCTTGAATGCGTGGCGGTAGCCATGACTCATTGTGCCAACCCATGGAGGGATGGCCAGGCTGAGTTGGCCGGAGTGGTATGATTAAGTATGCCTGCAAAATGTGTCGGCACTAAGCCTGTAAGCTAAACTGCCACCAGGAAAGAGATTATGTTACATAATAATCAGACAGTGGTAACAAGCAACCACAAAATGTACAACACAACAGGATCATTGAAATAACAGTCCACGCACTAGTTGATCTGGAGAAATGACTTAGACAGACTTACTACTTGAGACGATTTCTGATCCATGTTCCGAGAACTGCGGACTTTTTTCACATCTACGCACATTCCACCAGTACGGAACGACTCAAAAGTATCAGATGCAGAACAATCGCAGAGCAATCTTGTAATAAAATGCCATTAGCATTCACCGGCACAGATTTGATGTAGCTTATGCATGTCTTAGCATGAATCATTTGTCCGCACAAATGATTACTAGTCATCACGTTTCAAATCAATAACAAACTACAGTGTTAGTTTTAACTAATTTCTACTACTCAGCTATTGACAAATAAACGCAATGTTCCACATTAAAAAAGCTTTACTGGCCAATTACCTCCGTTGGTTTTGACTAAAACTAACAATTACACTTAAAGGTGCAACTCAAGAGATGTAAACAAATCGGATTATTGTTATGCATTTTTTCTTACATCAGTTTACGCTAAAAGAAAGTTGCCTACAAACAGCTGCCACGGAAGTTAATTTCTAGAAGGCTTTCACTGGTTTGGCCCACGGCCTACCTTTGAGATCTGGGGCCAAATTTTCGAAACTTTCCTAAGACATTTTCCAAAGATCTTCCTATGTCAGATGATTTAGGAATTCCAAAAAAGTTTTCTTATCCGAATTCTCGATGGCTTTCTTTGCATTTCCAAAGAACTTCTTCTTTTCTTATCTTCCTAAACTAGTTCAACCAATCAGATGCGCTTATACCAACCATGTGACGTAATCAAAACTTCTTAGAAAAACTGCTTTGGAAAACTTCTTATCTTAGCACGTCCATGGGAAACGTATTACACACCGCTTCATTTTTTTAAGTTGACCAAACGTCAATTTCCTTTACTTACTCATTGTTGATTTTACCGCAGCATTACGCAAATAACCTATGACGTCACATATGACGTCTAAGCTAAGTGTCAACATTGTGTACTTTTTTTGCAAATTTCGTTTTATTACACAGCTTTCTCCGTACAGGACAAGTTTAGTGCTTTCCTATATATTTGCCTAAATTCTTCCTAAGAAGTTTCCAAAGAAGTTTCGAAAATTGTGCACCCTTTCTCGAAATCTTCTTTGGAAGATCTTCTCAAATTCTTCCAATGACATTTTTCTAAGAAGTTTCGAAAATTTGGCCTCTGATCTCCAATTACACTTAACTGCACAACTAGCTGAATAATGCAGCATGAAATGCAGAAAAGACTAGCATTAATTGCAATTACTATAAAATGATATCTAATTATTCACAGCCTCTAAAAAGCCTCTGAAACTGAGGCAGACAGACAGATACAAATACAATCAAAGAGTATCCAGAAATACAATGGCACCTGGTACACAAGCACTTGGACACTAAGACAGACAAACAAAAGACAGACAGACAGACGATAAATAGAAGCAAACGAACAGACTGATAAATAGACAGGCAAGGAGGCAAACACGCAGACGGACAGACCTAACGATGACGACAGTAGGATATGTTCAGTGGAGTCTTCATTGGCTTCATCAACAGCTGGCGAATAGGCATACCTAGCCACATACAAATAGTGTTCGAAAATTACCGGTAAGATTGGGAATGTTACCGTTACCGTAAATTACTGGTAAACCACTAAATTTCCGGTAAATTACCCATATTTTACCTTTAACAGAAGTGCATCCCGCTGAAAAAGTCTCTGAATAGCTGTTAACATACGTAAGTAGACGACTTTGGCGCTTTAGTTTCAAAATCAAATTGATTGGACTATTATGGCACTTAATGTGTGTAAAATAAAATGAAAAAAATAAAATAAAATAAAAATTCGTAATTTACCGGTAATTTTGCAATTTTACCTTACCGTAATTTACTGTAAGTTACCGATAACATTACGGGAGCTTTAAACCCTACATACAAACAAGGTACTGGTAATCCACCAATTCCAGTGAAAAAGAGTTGCAATATTTCCATGACGAGTCAGAGACACTCATGAGAGAAGTGCGGATCCCAAAATTATAGGTCTGCACCAGTCCATCGATTATGACCAAGGATCCACGTTTGCAACCGCAACAGGAGAAAAATATTGGATCCGCCGTTAGTCTGCACCTGCACTGAATAGGCCTAGTCTTAACTAGGTAAGGTAGGCCGCTAGGCCTATAGCAGATTTTGACAGAATAACACCGTGAAATGCATGGCAATGCATTTTGCAAAACAAGATAGAAATTAAACATGCTTTTCAAAGCTGGCTATCAGCAATTTAAAAAAATATAGGCCTACTAATAGCAGAACAGGATCTGCATCAGTCTGCATCTGCAAAAATCCTGCCGATCTGCGTCTGCAAACAGATGCGTCCGCATTCCACACATCTCCAACACTCTTCTCTATTTTAATCGTCACTTAGTTCTGCACTGGGACATTTTTTTTGTTTTTCCGCAATCAGAGCTGATGGCATGTCCACAACCACAACTGGTTTTTCAGTTTGACCCATCACCAAGTCATAAACGACATACCGCTGATTATTGGCGGATGGTCGCCATAGAAACATGACAACAGCCAGCAGCAGGGAGAAGAGAACATGCCAGAATGCTTCATCCAACCACAGCGTCTCCCACTAGACAGAAAGACAAAGGCAGAAAGGTAAAAACGTACAAACAGACAGATGACAAAATAGTAATTTATATGCATTTTAATCACTCTGTTAGTCAACAATAAAATAATAATGAACGTACAAAAATGCGTACAAAATTTAAGTCTGCTAACCTTAACCTCTTCTGAGTTATATGCGTTTAACGCCCAAAAATCTAAGGGTCACATGAAACTGGCCACGTCCCCTTTTCAAAAATTTTAAAGGGGATATGTCAAGTCTGAACTGTGGAAACACGCGTGTCAAATTTGAAGTCCATAGGCTTAAGCTTGCAATAATGTAGAGAGCCACGACCTTGGTGACGCCAACTTTTCAAGAAATATTTAAGGGGTCACGTCCAGACTGTCCCAAGGAACACCCACACAAAATTCAAAGTCCACAGCTTTAATCACTTTGTAGCTACGAGCATTAAATGCACAATAATGTAGGGAGCCACATCATACTGGCAACACCGGCCTTTTCGGAATATTTTTAAAGAGTTAAGTCCACTGTCCAGACTGTCCTTGGAAATGTGCACGTCAAATTTGTAGCATTAATTGTTTTGAAGCTATTGGCAATTATCGCGTGCACTGGTCTGACAGACAGACAGACAGACAGACAGACAGAGAAAGAGACATTAATAGTGCAATTACCGTGAGACACTGTGGGAGTTTATGTTGATATGTCGACCACACCAGAAAGAGAAGAGAAGCTGCCAAACAATACACAACACCAGTCAGTTTAATCAACATGCACATCATCAGAAAGAGCCTACTATTATACCCAGTATTCAAAACAAGTAATTTGAGCAAAGCTCATGAGACGTGCGACAGCCTTAGCAGTTCCTATTCGCAGGTTGTCTTGATCTATCTCTATCCATTTCAATGCAATTCACTGTTGAAATATACGCCACAGCCACAAATTGCAAAAAAAACATCAAAACCCCGATTTTAAAAGTTCAAGGTCATTCACAGTCATCAAAGTTGACAAAAACAAAAAGTTTGTCACTATTGCTTGTTATGATAAGCATGTCTGTGCCCATCTGCAACCGTTTTCATGCTACACGAGCCAATAGCGGCAAAATAACTACTTTTTAGAAAGGTAACTGTCTTTGATGCCCAACTGTGCTGGCCTCCTTGAACCTAGAGGGTCGGGACTTGGACTGCTGATAAAAAAGTGCTAAAATCTGCGTTTAATGCTGAAAATTTCATATGCACGTTGTCTTAATCTATCTCAGGCCATTTCGTTGCAATTTACTGTTGAAATGTGCGCTGCAGCCAGAAATTGCTAAAAATTCACCAAAACCCCCTTTTTGCAAGGTTCAAGGGCAATCAAGGTCATCAATGTTGACAAATCTAAATAGCCTGTAACCAGAGCAGCACTACAAACAAGAGGGTGCGGCCGTTGAGGGGCCGCCCGCTATGGGGCCGTCCTTGCAGTTGAGTACGGGCGTATGTAACAGGCCGTATTCACGGGCGCCACCCGGTGAATCGTTCGCGATGGCAGAGTAGCGTTCC
>Ga0056128_1008374_pt1 | contig 13025 bp, 12 predicted proteins | sample WorMetLIZISLAND2_FD_71113 | JGI IMG/M metagenome (GOLD analysis project Ga0056128, IMG submission 71113) | Marine gutless worms symbiont microbial communities from Max Planck institute for Marine Microbiology, Germany - Olavius geniculatus... ...
CCCCTGCACCCAGTGGCACGAAATTTTGTCACGATAAACTAGAGACCTTGGGGCAGTCCACGGTGAAGATTTCGTGATCCTAGCTGTGTGACGGACGGACGGACGGACAGACAGACAGACAGACAGACGGACGCCCAGACGATGGCAAAGACGCGCGAAGCATTCTGCTTTCGAGCGTAAAAATTGGTGAACTTTGGTCCACAAACACTAGAGATTACGCGGTTAATGTTTACCCACCCTAGATTGACACTGACATTGTGCGGGATGTGTGAATTTCTACCCATAAATTTATCTCCCAATCAGACTAAGAGCGCCGGGCGGCCTCACGTTGTGCTCTGCCCAAATTTTTAACTTAGTTTTATTTCGCACGCAAGCGCCCTTATGCTATAAGCTTCATGAACAGGGCGGCAAAGACCTGAAAACGCGTGCGTTCTCGGACGTATTGTTGAAAGTGAAGCATTGCTTGGAGGACTCGCTTGTGACCTCCCGGCACGAGGCACATTGCGCCCAGTATTTCCAGTGCTGCGACCTTCGTCCGTGAATCACTTGCGCTGAGACTTTGCGCGATCACGTTGACGCCTGACGGGTGTGCCAACACATGAGATCGACCTTCCTGTATTCACCCACACACGATCTTACCAGTGTCAGCTTGCCAATCACTCAATCTATCATTCAACTGATTGTTTACTACACCAAAAAAAGCACAACATACACAATACGCGGAAAATTACACAAAACAACAGCATGAAGGCTAAAATTTAGATGTTCACAGTAAAAAAAATATCCAAATTGACATTTTTATGTTTGTGACTGATTGTATTGTGAACAATTATATTTCGTATTTACTTTCAACATCAGCAAAAGTATCAAGCGCCAGACTGTGACAAGGAGTATACGGTATTAGATTATCACTAGTGTAAAACATCTTTTTCCTGAAGAGTAAGTTTATTTAATGATTTAATAATGTATTGTATGACGCTATATCCACCGGTGCCGGATAACTAAGTTAGTAGCTGAATTAGACTGCCAATTAATTTTTTAAAAAACATAGAGGCCTACTACCAATACTAATGTTAAAAATTATCAGTTATATAGCTGGAGCTGATTTTGGTCGTGATAAGCTGGCAAATTTACTAGTTCCAATTGTGATTTTAATTGGCTTGGTTAATACAATGCATCTCAAAAAATCCCAAAATTATCAATATTGTAACCTGAAAAACGGCAGATTTTAATAAGTTTCAAGTATATTTCTGGCACCGGCACAAATGGCCACCTAATAACCGTTCAATTAACCACCTCACTCAGCGTCTGCTTCTGCACTACCTAGGAAAACGAAACACACAGAATGAGCGTTAAAACGAACAAAAAACGTCAAAAGTATCCTCGACATTATTGATTGTAACTTGAAAAAAATGACCAAGTTTTAATCGATAATGTCGGAGATTTTTTTTGAGACACAGCCAATGGCGGATCTAAGCTTCAGCTAAGAACGGGGAAGCGGAATGTCCCCCTCTTTCCTTCCCATTTTTCCTTTTCCTTTCCTTTTTTCCTTCCCTTTCTCCGTTCCTTTTTCCTTCCCCCTTTTCCTTTTCCCCTCCTCCTTCCCTTTAATCCAGCTAGGGGGTCGGTGGAGCGCTGTGAGCTCCCCCAGCGGGGTCTAAAACGGAGCCACAGCCAAAATTGAATGTGATGCATTTAAGGCTTTAGGCTGGTGGCAACAATTTTAATCGTTTTCCTGATACACAAATTTATCAATTAACAGTTCGGCAGATCATGTAGTGTTTACTTATGCATAAGGCTCAAAAAGAGGGGGTGACGGCACGTCCGCCCCCCTCCCTTGGATCCGCCACTGGACACAGCGTATATATCTGCCGTTGTCCAGAATGCTCAAAATTTGCACTTCCGTGCGCAAGAAACGAAAATTTGCCACTGACCGTGCTGTTCATGAGAGCCTTGAGACATCCGAGCACAGAAGTGTGGACCGTGCTGCTCGCCTCGGCATAGCTCATACCCTTCAGGAAGTCGAGCAGACAGTCGAGACCATCAAGGTCGGTGAACCGCAGCACGAAGCTCATCGGCTCTGTTCGTAGCGACATCTTGAGACCGTCGATCAACTTGGTTCTCGACTCCACGTCTTCGTCACCGTTCTGAATGAACGAAGCCTGCACCTTATCACACGCAGACCCACGTACATTCAATCATACAAACCACGCCACTTTCTCGACATAATTATAACTGGCAATTACCTAACCATCCAGGAAACGTGGCATCTGTACGTGTTACTCCGCTGCAACATGTACCGGTATGCATAGGACCTAATCTAAAACAGTGTACATTATACAAGTTACACCCCATAGTTGAAAAACGTGCAAACCTTCGGTGTTAGGGTCGTGAATAGACATGTTACTCGTTCCCAGATTTTTAACACAACTTAACATTTATATGCATTATTAGATACGTTCTTAAAAATATCAAATTCAACAGCGACTGAGACAGACTTAGCTTAAAAACTGTACAACAGCTGCTGGCTTTAAAACCGCAGTTTTTCCGCGAGAAAAAAATGTTAGGAAATTAATAAAAAAAGACAAAAAAGTGAAAGACATAACACGAGATAAGAAAAAGCGGTATTAATACAGACACAATTTGCTAAAGCTTAACGTAAACATCATTTTAAACTTACCGCAATCATTTTCTTGACACCATCGACGTAGTATTCCGGAGACTTTGACGAATCTTGGTCCTGAAACATACGATCGACACCGTCCATCGTCACTAACGAATATCAAGACTAATATTATAACGCATGACAGAAAAAACGCGGCCAACGTTTTTAAGCAGCACGCATCTTCTATTGTTTATGGATTAAACTATTTAAACTATTTTTAGACAAACGCACAAGCTGCCACAAATCCACAAAAATAACAAGTCTGTAACAGATTACTCAGCAGCAGTTAGTTAATGTGCGTTCGGATTTCCAAGCGTGATGTATTTCCTATCGGCCGAAAATCAATAGTATGAGAAAAACCAGAAAAATAGACAGTACGTAATAAATGTACGTGACAGCTTGTGCTCAACCGTTTCTTTAGTGAATACTGCCATATCTGCTGATTATAGAACGTTCAAGTCACCTTTCTGTTGTTGCAGTAGATCTGCCACTTCTTAGCAGGCGGCAAACTGAACATGGCCTCTCGATGTGTTTCGTCCAGCCCGAGTTCATCCTATATTATACAACATTATATGCACTCGAGTGAATCTATACTAATTCTAAATCTTTTGAAAATTTTCTGCATAAAATACCAACGCCAGATAACTGAGATCCGGTGGAAAGATCGCCATCACCTCCCTAACCAGCTTCAGTCAAAGTCATTGACCCTCCTCTAGTGCTTAGTATACGTGCTGCCAGTTGGTCATCCTCCCGGTCGGGAGTCTCAAAAATAAAAACAATGGCAGGCCGTCTTCAAGTTCAAAGTTCAAAGCTTAGCACGTGGCTTGACCGATACTACTACAACGTTACTACTACCATTACTACTACTAAGCTGGTTTTTGTGTTTTGTCATATATTTCTAGCGGCATTAACCAGTCAACGCACAGTCGCATAGGTCTACGATACGTCGTTGCATATACCACGTCACGCTAGACTGGACATAATGGCTAAGTATTTTGTATATATTTGCTCTGAACCCAAAACTATAATACATAATACATCAGTTGCAAACTTGACGCGTTTACGGCATGCGTGTTAAGTGCTGAGTTGCATTAACGTTGCGTCGTGCATGAGGCGCTCACGTAACAATTCGACTGAATCTGACCGCAGGTGCCCAAGTACGAAACAATAACTTCATCATTCACACGCCACGATTTGCAGTCTACCAAGCCACAAAATGGCGACGACGACCATGAAAAGACGTTCCAAGTATAATGCACATTTATGCGGTTTATGTCAGCGTCATCTGACTGGCAATATATTTACGACTGAGCTAGATCTATAGAGGGCCGTCTACGGTAGCTATATTACTTACGACACTTAAAAAATTCAAAAGTGATTGAATGGTAGCGCAGCCGAAGCTCATATACACAAGAAACCTAGCTGTCGCTAGGATAGCCAACCGTACTGGTTGTCAGTGACCTTCAAGGTCATCCAAGATCGATGATTTTTATGTAATCTGAAAGGGCATATACCACTTCCTATTAGTGATTAAAATAATAACCTTGGCCCTATCTCTTACCGTTTCCGAGATACAGCAACTTATAGCTTGAAACATTTTATTCAAAATTTCGGCCAAACCGCTGAAGATGAAGACATGGTTACTACTGACAACCTATATAAAGTCGCCAGCGCCTTATTCGATGGTACCAACGCCGACCCCTTCGACTCACCGTTTAGCCACAATACCACACGATTGGCATACAATAGTGCGTTATGACCCTTCAAGATCATCCAAGGTCAATAATTTTTATGCCATTTGAAAGCCAATATGCAACTTCCTATCAGTGATCTATAGCAACCTAGGCCCTATCTTGCACCATTTAGCCACAATACATTTGTGACAGACAGACAGACGACAACCGTACCAATAACTCGACCTACGGTCGGCTAAAAAGAGAAACGTTCGCTTTCGGTTTTTCTTCTTTGTAAATACCTTTTCGCACAGCACAGCTGTTTTGCTCCATGCATTTAAAAAGTTCTTACGCACGCAATAACTTCAATAGTTGGCAGACTATCTTACGTCTGTACATCGTTCGTTTGCCTAGAGCAGTGCTAGTATTCGACGATGACATGCGCATTGTGCAAGCTAGCTAGATCTATCTCAGTCTCATGCAAGAGTGCTAAAGTATAAAGACCGAACTTATTCACAAGATCGTTTAACACCTTTGATTTTAAAAGGCACGAGTTTCTATTACAGCAGAATGACATTTCAGTTTATTTTTGCATCTTAATTCTTCAAGCAATAAACTGCTGATACTTAAAGAGAAAAGAAACAACGTGATACAGAACCATATGAACTACGACGACAGAAATTACTAAATGAAGACAAAAAAAGAAAACAATTTCAAATGGCATAAAACAATTTTGTCTGCACTGCAGTGTCGTTTATTATAAGCGTCATGCTCGTGATGGCATATACGACGGTCGTGACTTATACCGACTGACAAACCCAGCTGGTGCTCATTGATTGCTAGTCAGGAGGCGAAGAGAAACGTGATTTCACTGAGCTGTCCGATGTGCAATGTGTAGCGTCATATTCACTGTTGTCAAACAGCCGAGAAAAAACTGCAATGATGACACTTTTTACCATTTCTCCGCCCTATCCTTTTCAGTTCCAAATTTTTTCTCAATGCAGACCCATTTTTACGCGCGACAGCAGGTACTGCTATAGCGCGTCTTAGCCATTGCAATTCTGTCTGTTTTTCCGTCTGTCACAGGGGTAAATAAGTCAAAAACAGTGCAAGCTAGGATCACCAAATTTCATCGTCGGCTGCCTGAAAGACTCTACTTTCAGGATCCGTAAAGCTTTTCCATAAATTCGAACGGGGTCACCCCGAACGAGAGCGCTAAATGAGAGGAGGGTAAAATAAATTTGCGATTTTCAGCCGATACGGCGTTGGCAGAGCGAAACAGGTCACGCCCCCTGGTGAGCACAAATAAAACACTGTAGATATTTAGCCGCTGGTCGTCTGGCGCCCTCTGGCGACTGATTTTGTTTTACTGGGCTTTCAAACCTGCACCAATACTGGAATTCATGCACTGGATATGGCGCTAGGCGTCATCCGCCGTCGAGTCAAAATAAAACATCGATGCGAGCTTAGATTTCGTTCGCACCGGGCCTTCACACATGCATCGCTGTCGCGCGTTCCCTTTTGCGTTAGCTGGGCTTTTCTTCTTTCTATCACTTTAACAGCACGAGACCAGTTAAGCCTGCAGCACAAATAATGTGCGTTTAATAATAGCAACTGCACTGCACCATAAGTCAAAAAACGGAGCAAAGACAATGCAAAACGCCTTACGTTTCAGTTTTCTGCTCATTTGTGGCGAAATAGTAGCGAAACTGCGAAAGTTCTTAACATCGCAGATACTTCTGTTATCTACTGACACAAAATCGTGCATGTCGTAACGTGAAAAGCATTCGATTTTAAATGTTGCAGAAAATACGGCAAAATCTAAATGACAGGTCGCATTAGAGCATATGCGTTTCTCTGGAAATTCTGGGAAAACGCGTCATTCGTTTTCCACAAATACTTACTTACTTACTATAATGTCCACACCTACAGTAAATCGAAGTTGGTGAGCAGAAAGCAGCAGTAAACCACACGCAGGCTGTTCTGCTGCAATTGCTACAGAGCGACGTCACGTCATTAACAGACTCTCTTCCTGGCCGCCATCAGCGCCTTGATTCTGACTCACTCGAGTAAGCAACGCTTCCAGATGTTGCGAAACAACACCGCCACTTAGCACAAACATAGGCTACACGCTGGCGCGTAACAGTTGAGATCTGTCGACGCCGCGCAAATGTTCCGCGATTACACTTGTGTATATATTACATATAGGGTCGCCCTGCGAAGCATCAAACCTCTAATCGCTCCATACTTTGCTTCTAACTTTTGTTTTAACCCCCGGGATCTTAACTACCAAGTGAAAATATATAAAAATAATGAAAATATTATCACTATTGTTACATCGACATCGTCATCCTCAGGTGGTCTTCCAATTACTACTGCTGGTTTCAGTTTGCAAATTGGTGCGTCTGCATTCTGCAGTCCGCTGTCAGTTATCAGAAGTTTCCGTGCCGTTGCTAGGCCCGTATGCATATACGCACAAAAGTGTGCGCATTGCTTTTTGTCAAGCAGTGATGACAGGTGTGCTTGCCTCTGCCTGCCTTCCACGGTAAAGAGCACCATGCGCTCAGGAATCGACAGGAAAAAAGTTTAGCACGCAACTATTTCCGGCCTTTATCGGTTACTCACGATAAGAAACCTTCCGCTCCCATAAATCGCTCTTTCTATTGTCGACAGTGTGCGTGACAGTTCGGGAATTTCGTTGTAATCTGTCAAACTTCAAAGTTTCGGCAAATGAAAAACCAAATCTTCACGCTGTAAACTGCTGACTGAAAAGGATACACACTTTGGACGTACTAGACACGCGTATAGACGTATTATACGCGTAGTACGTCCGTAATACACAGGTATACGCTATAGCCTAATCGATCACGTTCATTCGTATGGAGACATTCACCCACATTGCGTACTATATGCGCGTATACGGACGTGCGCAGTCATCAACGCGTAATAGGTCCGTCCGTCGTATGGATGCAGGTTAATGTTGCGCCATTCTTGTACGCCTTAAACTACGGCACTGTCATGATAATCACCCCCACTTAGGTCTATGTCTACCAAATATTATTGTTCGCCGGATGAAGATCTTTTTAGCACAACACACAAGCTACAGCGTCAGCAGGAATGACGGCTGGGTCTCCAAAGTAGCGTCGTGGCGGGGGGGGGGCAAGGCAGGGCAGCAGCCCTTTCCTCCAAATTTTAAGTTGTTGAAAAAGTGTCGGAAAATCTTCATCTTGTCGAAAATAATTTTATCCAAAAATGCCAAATTTGGGGCTATAAACCCGCATTTAAAAAAATAGGGGACCAATTGAAATTTTGAGCAGCCGTGATTTCTTTCATCTGTTGGAAATTTGCACTGTCTATCTAAGAAGTGCAATTTTCTACTCCATCTATGCTTTTTAAACCCACGACGTTCCCCGCTGTTCCCCACGCACATCACACGAGACCGTCTTTAGGTTCTTTGATGCTGGAATATCGACTCAGCTTACCACGAGCTCGGTGAACTTGGCGTCCAGCTCAGCGGCGTCAGTCGGCATCGGTTCCGCCACGTCCATAGGCACGGGTTGTAGACCGCCGTTATCAGCCGCATTGTACGATATTTCCGGCTTACTGCCACCGAGACACCAGCACAAACGGTGACGTGACGGCATCACCTGCACATACACGTAACGGCACCCAAGGTAATAAATTGTAACAAAGACCAAAGTAGTCTGGTAAAGGTTGGAATCGCTCTCCTTATTAGTATTTGCCGGATGGCAGCATATGGAACTGATGGTTTGGCGACAATTTTGCAGTTGCATGTTTTGGCTCAGAGTTCGACTGCCAAATCTACTGGAAAGTCAGGAATCCCATCTCACGTAATGTATCATTGGCATCCAAATCTGTCAAATGGAATAGTTTAAGCAGGGTGCACGAGGTGACAGACAAACAGATAGACAGACCAAGCTACAGAGAAATGTGTCGCAATAGGCGGAAACGCCTGCGCTGAAAAAAGCGATTCCGCCTAATAGCATGCAAAGACGTCAGCGCATAGTGCCGACACGTATGCGGCCATCCGTCCAATTGCCGAGACACGAGAGTCTTAAAACTAGAAACCGATCGTAAACTAAGCCAAACAAAATTTATTTTTGGCTTGCAGCCCGACGCGCCTGAGCCGACAGACCTGCAAACAAACGCGCGTACTGTAGACATATGCGTCATTCTGTCGAGCTTAGCATCCTTTCTTCAATAAAAAAAACGCGGAAGAAAATCTGGAAGACATCGCAATATCAACAGGCTGGCTCAGACTTTGTATATGTGTTTTGCAGCTGGGCGTGAAACGGAAGCTGCGGTATACGGCCGCCAGTAGCAGTAGGCGCTCGTAACGCTGACGGAAGGTACACACCTGGAAGCCGTGTTCATGTAGTTTAACTGTCCAATCCATGCGATAATGAGCGATCTTCTAGATTAACGGGATTTAGTAGTCAGTAGGCCCACACTATAATAATTCATGTATTTTGACACATCCAACCGAAGTTTTTTGGCGGAGTTTGTGCCCCATTGCGAAACCAACAAGGACGGTATATAACGTGCAACTTCCTGTAACATACATATAAGCGCGGAACATTTTCGCATTTCAACAATCAGTCTTCAGTCCTAAAGACCAATCGCCGTGATGACATTTTATGAACCATTTGCACTGGCGTTAACTAATGCACCCAGCCAGATATTTCGGGATCTCGTAGCACAGTAGCAGTTAATCCAGCGTCACTCTAGTGTGACCGCAACGCTTGTGTAGGCTATTTGTAAACAACATTACGATTTATGACAGTGCTGAATGCTGATGTCACCGTTAGCGTGATACTGCTAGTCTATACTTGATAGCGCTGAGCGGCAGACGCCATAAACATTCACCGACGTTCCTGTGTGCTGAGTGAAGTTCGTCGATAAGAGTCTGGCCGAAAGCAAAAAAACTTTCGTCTTTTGTACACGGCACAACAAAAAAATCAACCTTCGTAAGAAAAATTTCATACGAAAGCCTGGAGGCTGTGGCAAAAAGCAAAACTTTGGTTGGATTGGCCATAAAAAGTTGAAACGTTGGCTATCCCTGAATCCCCTATGGTATCAGTGGTTTGTGATCGGAGTAATAATTACGAGCCTGGTCTGCGGGTGATGCAATCAGCAATGATTGATCGTTCGGCTTCAGCGAACTGGATCATAATGTCACTGACTGACCACGGATCATACTAATTAAACTCGTGCCCGTTATCTGACGACCACACTGCTAACTAATTTTTGTCGAGGTGGGACGAAGAAGCTGTAGCATGCTGATGTCTTTACGAATTACTGCTGACAACTAATACTGTAAGGCAGTCACTGAAATTATTTTGCTATATACCCGACAATAAAGCAAGTAAACAGAACGTATGACAGTTTTAAAAACTTATTAGTGCATTGGTCACAGTAGTACTGGCAACAGACGCTAAACAGGTGTCTTAAGAAATTATCCAAAACTAGGACCTCTGAGCTCATCAGGAACGAGTTTCAGACCCTCGCACCCGACGCCTGTAGTCCATATAAACGTAATGCGCGAAAGCGGTTGGCCAATGTATAGCGCTTGAGAACTATTAACTAAACTGCTACCTTGTTCCAAAATAACTAGGCTAGTCTCAACGGCAGCCGCGGGAACGGCCCGTATAGTTTGAGAAAAAATCACTTAAGCCACACCTAACTTTAACCAGATTATGAAAAGGCACAGATATTAGTCATAGCCGCTTTACCTTCCCTTCTGTAACTGTTCGCAGTGTTAATACTTATTGTACCTGAGCGAACTACACTGCGTGTCTATTGCAAAAAGCAGAGAGACTCGCGTCAAATGGCAATTGGTTCGGTCTGAGGATTGGCATTTGCTCGACGCTGTTCAGCAGTCACCAGAATGAACTAGTAACTTCACCACTCAACGGCGTCCTAGGCTAAAAAGTAAACAACAGAGTGTTGCAATTTTCCGACAGACAGCTGAAAATTTTCGATGGAAGGGATTATGGGTGCGCACAATTTCAACTTAACGCCTAAATTTTTCAAAAAAAAAGATTTTTTTTCTAGCCAAATGTATTTTTCGATGAAAATTTTGCGACAGGCTAAAATTTCTGGGGATAATTGCCACTATCGTCAATATCGTAACAACGGATTGTTCTCAAAACTATTCTGATAGCGATAAAAAAAACACTAATAACAACGTGACTACCGTATCCCACAGACAAAGTTTAAGTTTTCTCAATTGCTACTTTCGAACTTCAGAGAGAATTTGTTTTTTAGGCTACAGTACTTTGCCGGACCGATCTCCTGGCAGCCTCTTCCATCGTTCGCAAGCGAAGACTCGGACTGTTTGGTCATGTTGCCAGACTCACAGAGGACGTTCCAGCAAACCAGATCCTTCGGACTTGCTGTGATGCCCAAGACGGTGCCCGGGATGATTGGAAACGCGCTCGTGGTCGACCTCCCATCACTTGGATCCATCAGATCTGCCGGGACACGGGAATATCAGTGACCGACGCTCTGCAGCTGGTAGAAGATTGCTCGTTTTGGCGACAAATCGCAACGGCGGAATGCTACGGCTGAACGCTTCGCGTCATGATGATGATTTTGCCAACGACAAGTTACAACATCCTAGTGACGAGCGAAGCATCGCAATGACTAAGGCTAGAAGAAAATCACGAATTCACGGAATTCACGAAAGCCGTGAATTAATTGGCGCTTAAATTGCCGTGAATTTTAGCGTTTGCCGTGATTTGCCGTGAATTTTTGCACGGGCTGCACTTTTGTGTCAAAATCCGAAAAAATTCGATTGTTAAACATTGAAAGTTGAGCCTAATATGACCTCGTTGATCATTATGATAATTATTTCCAGCCGTTCATATTTTACTTACTTATTATATGTTAGTCATTTTGTGAGACGACGATACGTGACTGATTGTTGACTAGGCAGAGAACAAAAATGTTTGTCAATGAGATGTTTTTATTGCTATATATGACCGTGAATTGGCACCGTGAATTCGCCGTGAATTTTGCGACTTTTCTAAAAATATGCCGGGATTTTTTCACTTTTGCACCGTGATTTTCGTACAGCCCTAGCAATGACTATCAAATTACAGTGAATGATACTAATGACCAACCTCTGATGGTTTCTAATCGCGTTGTGACGTAACTGGCAAACTGTCAATACGACCCAATAACGGTAACGAACATATGAATCTTGAATTATAAATGCACGTCTCGCAAGAAATCACAGGCACAGAGTTGAGCTATCGATATCGACTGGCACTAAGTCGAGGACAGCCAGCCTCCGTCTTTCTGTCATTCATGCCTGCAGTCGCTACACACATTGAGATAGTGCGTGAATGAATGAATGTATATAGCGCTTCCGCCGACACACGTCACTTTTCTTAAGCGCTGGCACATGTAAAATAAAATGCACGTAAACTAAAACAAGCCAAAACTCTGTAAAATAGTTTTTTTTTCTTATTGCAATGCATGCGAACCGCTGGGATAAAACACGACGTTTCGCTCTGTGATGAACAGTAAACGGAGTCGACGGCGACCGTCTCCTGCAGGTGTATTAATTTGTTTTATTTTACTTCGCCGCGCATGTGCAAACCACAGCAATACAACTGCCGTAAAAGTACTGTGCAAGATTTCACAAACTTTAAGCGAACTTTTTTTATTTTATCCCGGGGATTCGCATTCACCGTGACAAAACAAAATACGTTGCCTTACAATATCTATTGTTTTACCTTGTTTTATTTTATGTTATATTATTTCATCGGACGTGTGCGAGCGACGTTTGGCGTCGTAGCCAATGAATACCACGCATCACGGCTGCGCAAATTTTCGAGACGCGCAGAGCGTGAGTCGCCTACCAACGCTGCCGTGTGTGCGGTCCGACAATACACAACACCAGTGAGTAGTATAGGCTTATTGTTAGGCCGAAGACCAGCAGCGAAAAGACCGCAGCATGGGTCCGCGGGTCGTCATATTGTGAATGATAAATTATCAAACGTTGGCGACTTTCACGCGTCGCCGAGCACAGGCCTAAGCCTACATTGGTCCACAAGAACGAGACTCAGGAGTTGAGATAATCGATGGCGCCTGGTTTATTTCCTTCAGAACAACAAATAAGAAACCCATATCAATTACTCCTGTTCTCTCTCGTTGTCTTGAAAAACACGTTGTCCGTTCCTATATATACACAGCACTTCACCTGCCGCACCCAGGACTGAGGTTTGATGATCAGTTTGCCTTCAGGCCTTCCGGATCTACAACAGCTGCCATCGTTGCGCTGTTGCACACCGTGCGCGTGCTGCTGTCACCCAATCAGCTCGTTCGCGTCTTCTCGTTCGACTTTACAAAAGCATTTGATACAGTGCGACACGCAGCAGTGATAACAAAAATGGCTCAGTTGCAAATTCCAGATTGTGTGTACAACTGGATCAAGGCCTTCTTTGATGAACACTACCGCTGCACGAGATATGCAGGACAGTGTTCAAAAGTCGCGGAAGTTAAAGCTAGTGTCATACAAGGCTCAGGCCTGGGTCCAGCGTCACAGCGGCAGACTTACATCCCATTACAGCTGGCAACTACATTTTTAAATTTGCGGATGACACGTACCTAGTTATTCCCGAGAAAAACTCAGATACCTGTGATGGCGAAGTCTTGCA
>Ga0056128_1008378_pt1 | contig 13023 bp, 12 predicted proteins | sample WorMetLIZISLAND2_FD_71113 | JGI IMG/M metagenome (GOLD analysis project Ga0056128, IMG submission 71113) | Marine gutless worms symbiont microbial communities from Max Planck institute for Marine Microbiology, Germany - Olavius geniculatus... ...
CCGCGACTCAGTGTTCGACGCGGTGTCAGCTTCTCGTCGGCGGCGGCACCGTCGTTGACGACCAGCGCCGGCTTGGTGTAGTACCCGGCACGCTTCATGATCTCGGCGTGACGGCGCGCGTAGCGGTGCAGTCGAAAGTAGAAGAACGTCATGGCGATGCAAGGCAGGTAGAAGCTGATCATGGAGGACACGACTGCGTAGACGGGACTAAGATCCAACACGCACTGCTCGTCGTCTTCGTGGACTTCAGCTGCCGGCGTCGGCGTCCTCCAAGTCTCGTTTACGCCGTGCGAGAGCGAGATCTTGCCCGCGGTCTGGCTATAGTTCGCGGTGGAGTTCTGGTCCCCCAGCTGCCCGTCTGTAGACGTCGCCGGTGGCTCTGAGATGCCCAGTCGATGCCAGCCGAGCTGAATCGGTAGGAACGAGATGAGAGCGGACATGATCCAGACCAGAGCGATGACGGCCAGCACTCGTCGCGGCGTCACCCGCCGGTCGTAGTGCAACGGACTGCGACAGCCACAACGCACAACACAACACACGTAATGAGTAATGACCATCACGAACTAATGCAGATTATTTCAACCTTCAACCCGTACGGTATTAGAACGGAGGACCACGTAACTCGGTGTCGTGTTGCAAACCTTGCCATTACCCAAGCTGTTTATTTACATGATCAACTGCGAGTTTTTTAAAAACCTTTCTGTTATTTTTCATGGTGTATACCGCGTGACTTAAAATTAAATGTCCCGATGTACAAACTGCAATCTATCTACAACCGACTGAAACATTTTGGCCTATTTTCAAAATTTACAGAAAAAATATCGCTCAGTGTTTGAAAAATTTAACGAGATATTTTCATTGCTTAAGAAAAAAAACAACTTTTGTAATTTATTCTATTAAAATAAAACCAGTCGATAGAAAAGATTTGCAGCGTTTTAATGCAAAGTTTCAATGTAACGTTCAGCGTTTGCTTTAATTTAATTCGAAGTGGATGACATTGTGACCATTTTATTTTGGCTGTTACGAAAAAAATTCTCCATAAAACGTTTAAAAAATAACAAGTGCTAAGAAGTTCATCTGCACATATATTGCATTAATGGCATAGATAAAATTAAACGTTTAAACTTATCCAAATTTGTACTGTCTTCAGTTTTACCTGAAAAAATCTTTAACTTTAACTCTTTTAAATTTGGTTGAAAAATCTTTACCGGTTGTTCAGAAATAATGTATGTTGCTCGGTCGGTCATTTTATTTTGAGCCACCCTGCATATGCTGCCACTTAGCCGTTTACTGTATTAAAATGACGAAACAACCCCTATGGTAATTCGCTGCTGGTGTGCGAGTTGCGATCTCCTGCAAGTTCCATAGCCTACGCCGACGTAGGCCTATAGCTACAGTTATAGGGTGTTTACACGATCCAGCAAACTTACAGCATTAGCACGTGTATTTTAAATACATTTGCTAAAAGTTTGCTGGACATTTGCTGGATCGTGTAAGCACTCCATTACTGAAACTCAAGGCCAGACTAGTTCTATGCTAGACGATTATTACAAGTTCAGGCGATGTAATAAAAATATTCTCAGTTCTCAGTGTTGTGGATTCAATTACTACAGCTATGATGTAGGCATTTATGGCATGATGCGTAGTCCGTCGTCTGTCGTTTGTCTGTCCGTCTGTACCGGAGGTATTGTGGCTAAACGGTAGGTCGTAGAGAACAAAATTTTATACGAATTTTGTCATGTGTCTTGAACGTAGGCAAGCAAAATTTCCGTGCCATTTTTGCATTTTCAAATTTGGGTTTAAATGAAATGTGCGTTTTTCAATAAAAAAAATGGCCAAATCTCGAAACTGGTGAGAGATAGGACCAAGAATACTATTAATCATTAACAGAAAGTGGCATACACCCTTCCAGATAATATGAAAATCGTCGACCTTGGATGACCTTTAAGGTTAGTACTGCAACTGTATAGGCTGTAGCGCGTCTTCCCTAGCAACAGCTGGGCATTCTGGTTTTACAGCTGTGACAGAAATGTTGCTGGTTACTGCAATACGTAGCAAACTAAGCTGGCTATTCGTCGACTCCAAGCTCACGCTAAAATTATTGTAGGCCTACATTAACATTACATTACCGTGTTTTTTAATCATGACCCGAGCTAAATTAAGATATAATAATCGTCTTACGTTCAAGCTGGCTTGCGGAACATCATTGCTCTGTGAGCAGTAATATGACTAGGAAAGATTTATGTTTAAAGAAACACAGTGACCTTAAAATAGACTACCACAGCAGCCATTACATTTTAGTATAACGCCTTTGCTGTTACCGATGTGAGTAAGTAAGCAAGTAAGTAATTAAGTAATGTGTAGCTGCATCTAGCAATTCCAGTCTGCCGTTGTGACTACTCAGCATAAAAAATAATCAGTGTCTGTGGTTGAAAATAGTTTTTGCATAACAAGCTTCTGTTTGCGTGTTTTTCTTTGAAGAATAAAGTCCATGCCCGCAATTCACTGAATTCGGGAATCACTCATTGAATGTGTTTTAGTAAAGTGCATTTTATTTAGCACACATGTTGAGGTGGTTTTGTAATATTGTGATGGTTTACTACAATGTAAGTGGTCTTATGATCCTTTTGATGACAAAATGACTGATTCATTGATTAATTATCTATGTTACACACAAACGCGATAACGCGATACATACAAACGCAAGTGAAAATGCGAAAAAGTCCTCCAGAATCATAAACGGTCGCAGTCGTCAGACGACTGAGACCTACAGAACACTACGTCTGCATGTGACGCTACGCTACGGAAAAACTTTATTGGAAAGGGAGTGGTGCAATAAAGTGTTTCAAACGGCGCGAGAATGTGAAGACTAGTGGATATACATGGAACGAATATCCAGCCGAACGAAATACTGTATCTTACGTCTTAAAAGCCTTCGGGCTCAGCAGTAATCCTGATATATGTTTAGAGGACAGACGGCTGGCTACGGGTTTAGATAATTTTGCACACACAGAATGAAAAGTGCTCAAAGCTAAACAATGCAAAACATGTTTCTTCGCGTTCAAATGCGTTCAAATGCGTTCAAGGACACAGTCTGAAATGTTTAAAATTCTGCATTTAAAATAAAATCGAAGTCGGTATCATAATAAATTGATAATGTACGCTTTCGGAGAATCGGGCGTTTTCAACTTATTGTCTGCTGAATTAGTTCACCATGTGCTGCACCAACAAGCAGTAGGCTTACCTTTGTCACAGTAAGTGAACCCACGGGGTTTCTAGGGCAAATGTCGACACATGCTGCATGTGTTGTCAGAACAATGTGAGATGTATGTAGACTCTAACTATTCTTGCAGTGTTTGCCATCGTGGACTGAAATCAGGCTTGTTCAACAGTTTCGATCGCATCGACGGGTCGCAATAAATTGTGGAAGCAGCTGATCATTATGACAATATGTCGATGTTGCAGTCGTCCGCGTATCGACAAAATGGGCGTAATTCTGAAATTTAGGTCTACTCAGGGGTGGAATGGTGGATAGCGGGCAGCGGGTAGTGCTAAGTTAGTGACGTATAATAAAGAACGCACCCAAAACAGGCAAAATATATGCGTCGTCAAAAATGTATATTTTTATTTTACACAAAACCGATATTGATAAGATGTGGACGTTTATGGAATTTCGTGATACAGCAACAAATATAATTAATAAGTCAGTGACAGGGTAGTAGATTTTTTACACATTATGCGTCATTTCAAAGACAAGTCTTTCGAAGCACTCATTTGCACTGCTACTGATAAGACGCTGTAAATCACCAAGAACAATCGCGAATCCAGAATTTTGAAACAGAGGGGGGGGCGAAAGCGTATGGGTCTGGAGAGGGGGCTGTACCTGTGCATCCAGTCAAAAAGAAGGAGAAAGGAAAAGACAATCGCCTTCTTTCCCTTTGAATCCGCCACTGGGAGCAGAAGCAAACGAAAACAAGTAAAGCTATCCTACTGGTTAGTGTAAAAATGCTGGCAACGAAAAGCACCGGACCTTGCGCAAATTTCGATCAACTCGTTTTGGTTAAACACAAGAAAAATCAGGTGTTATATACGACCGCCTAGAGATCGAGAAATGTACGAATGACAAATGAAGAGAACAGGAACGAGCAAGAAAGCCAACCACATCTGAAGGCGGGCGGGTCCCAATCACGCGACCCTCATTTCGGCGTCTTTTTTTTCTCCGTGCGATTTGTTTCTGCGCCGTTATTTTAACGTAAGGTTTCTTTTATAGCCGGCAATTTATTTTCTCACAACTCACTTCCGGTAGACCGACGAAAAAATACTTATTTCACCAGCAGACCTATACAGTTTGATTAAGTGAAGGTGCACAGATAATTTTTTACGCTAAAAACTCCATACCGCTAAAGACGTCCATACCGAACGAGCAGATTAATAGACAGAAGTAAAGTTGAAACATAACCTCCTATCTCCTAAAATGTCATACCTATATTTTAAAAAATCTAAATAAAATTTTGTACACTTAATCTTTAATAATTTGCTAAAAACACAAATTTCGTTGAAAAATATTATTTCTTAGCAAAGTTATTAATTGTTGAATATCGGTAAAAAAATAACCCCTTTACCAATAGCCTATGGCGTTACATGCTGCAGTCGCTCGATTGGAAGTGACGTTTGTTAACGCAATCAACGTAAACAACAACAAAATGGTATTTTGTGCAGACAACAGTGTTTTAATTAAACTGTTGAAACAACAGAAAGAGCATGATGCTAAAAAGTTTATCGCGAAATTTTCCAGCAAACCGCGGACACTGTCAGGATTGAACAAACTGTTCGTGCGGTTGCTTAATACTGGACATTTCACGTTTTAAAGTGTAACAATTGTTTACCTTGGCAGATTTAACTGAAATTTGGCGCTCTGAATGCCAATAGACGGCGGATTGTTGAAGTAGAATTTTGCTAAAATTAAACGTTGTTTGTTGGAGTAACGCAAATGTACACACTACAGGGGGTTTACTAATGTAACGCCATATTGGTAACGGAGATATTTCATTATCGATATTCAACAATTTATAACTTCCCTAAGAAACCAAATTTTTCAACGAAATTTGGTGTCTTTCAGCAGTTTATTGGGCACTAAGTGTACGAAATTTAATTCAAATTTGTTCGGATGTGACATTTCTATTGTACAATGTCTAGGGTTTTATTATTTTCTGGGCACAGTGTACTAGAAATGTTGCGAAGCGGCGGAGACCTGCGAATGTGGAGGTAGCGGTCGAGGCTGACGGCGCAGAGGTTGAGTATAGACGCCGTCGAGCACATGACGTCGGCCGACAGCCAGACGTCACAGAGAACTCTCCCGAACGGCCAGCGTCCCATCACATCATTGGCGACGGCGAACGTCATCACGGCGCCGGCGACGAGCATGTCAGCCAGAGCCAGCGAGACGAGGAAAAAATTACCGGTCTGACGCAGCGCCCGGTCCGTCATGATGGCCGCTATCACCAGCAGATTGCCGGCCACGGCGAAGACGACGATGAGAGACAGGATGATCGCCATGGTGATGCCTGCTGCCAGTCTGCCGCCACCACTGCTGCCGCCGCTATCCTCGTCGTGGTGTTGGTGGTCCGCCGTCAAGTTCCAGAGCGGACTGACGACGGTGGACGCGTGGTGCTCGGCTAGAGTCGCCGTGTCCGGACGCAGCAGAAGCGCGGCGCCGGGCTTCAGACTCATCGATAGATCCACGACGACGACTGACTGACTGTGTTTGTGGGTGGTCCGAGTCTTCCTCGTCCTATTATCAGCGGCCGTTCAATGGCGACGTCATCACACGGCTGTCTCGCCCGTCAACCACCGCTTTACGTCATCATAGCGTCATCATCGCCGCCGGCGGTGGTCATTTCCCCTCTGCCCGGGAGGGGGACTTGACGTGTCTTGAGACAGCGCCGCGGAGAGCAGTCGACCCGGGGGAGGGGCGTCTGGAGGGGAAACGACTGGTGCCGGTGTCAAGGTGACGTGCCCTGATGAAGTCCGATGATGAACGACTGCGCACAGCAACGGATGTCGTCGACACGACACGTCTCGAATCGACTTTCTCTCTCTCTCTCCTGAAACGTAATGAAATTGGATCACTCGCTCTCACACACAAGCAGCAGCATGCAGCCGCGCGCGCTTTTCAACGCTTCCTTCTTAATGCTTCCCTGAACCACCGACACCCACCCACACGCCGTTAAACGCAGCCGCGACTCATATAGCCTAGGTCTACGACACTGGCACGCGAGAAACAGCAGGGAGTGACGGGCATAGCATGCTATGAGCGAAGTGACTTATTAAACTGCAAATCTCCGCATAGGTTTATCGCGCAAGTTCAGTTTTTACTGCGCGAAGCACGCAGCGCAAAGCGCGATATTGACGTCGTAAGTCGTCCGTCAGTCCGTCCGTCCGTCTGTCTCTCTGACTGTAAAGTAGATTTATTCCAGCGATCCAGCAATAACGCGAATAATTCGCTTAAGTTATTCGCTCCTCGAAGCTACAACGTCGACGTCATATTCGTAAGGAAACCTTCTATAATTTCGCTGCAAGCTATATACTCTACGGCCTAGTTTCGTTACTTATTTATCATGCGGTGACAACCAAGAAGCAAAGCAGTAAACAAACACATCGCACGGCGTTAATTCGTTTTATTCAGACAGCAGTTCACTTTAGTAATCTCAATGTTTTGCTTGATTCTTGTTTTGCTGCATGACGAATATATCAACAACATTGTTTCCCCCCAAACTTTCACAATGCCCGCATACGTTCATTCCCTGTAAAATACAGTAGAAATGTTACGTAATGAAAAAAATAAACTACACGGCAAAAATAAACAAGGTCTAAAAATTATTACGAAAAAATCTGGCTTTGGATGATAGCAACATAAAATTTCATCGAGCATGCGTTCACATAGTCCCTTTCATCTATCGTATATAAAAACAGTGACAAAAGTCAACGATCATTTTCTAGCGTGCGTAAAAATCTCAAAGCACAGTACCCCATAAGGGTCAAATTATGTTCTTCCGAAAAAATCGATTAAGATGGGCATGATTACACATCGAGATATCGGTAGTTAGTGGACCAAAGTTCACTAGCTTTATTTAGCCAAACGCAGGAGGAATCGCAGTAGATCACATATTGATATTGAATAGATTTACGTAAAAACACAAAAAAACATTTACGACATGCAATTTACACTGTGTCTTAAAAAGCATACCCGACATTTTCAACTGTAACTTGAAAACCAATTACCAGATTTTGATAATTTTGGTACGAATATTTCTGATACAACTTGCCATCAAATGACCATTTAGTTTCCTATTTCAAGAAACGTTTGTTTCTGCACTACCTGGGGGAAATACAACCAGCGAAATATCACTTTTATCCAATGCGATATAATTGCTTAATTAACATAACGCGTAAAAACACATTTTGTTCACATTTTTGACACTTTGGCTGACATTTCATCCAGTTGTCTATTTTTTAACTGCCTGAGGTAAAATTGCTTGAATTGTTGGCCCACTATGCGAACACAGGCAAGAAGACGCTTCCTCCATTCATTGACAGCAGTATCGATAATGTTCTGCTCCAGACCAACCAAATTCAGGCTGTACAAGTCGCTTCCTGACTTTACAAACATTCCTAAACTTTATCTGGTAGACATACTGCTGCATGAGAGTCAAATTTTGTAATAGACTGGTTGTTAGGGGCCCACAGATTAGGACAGATAAAATTTATTGACGTTTTTTTCATTAATTTTAACACGTATTATGCTTGATCTGATTTCCCCAGGTAGTGCAAAAGCAGACGTTGAGCGAGGTAAAAACTAAAACAATTATTTAATAGCCAGCGGTGTGCGAAATATTTCTGTCAAAGATTATTAAAATCTGCTAATCTTTGTTTAAGCTACGATCGATAATGTCGGAGATGTTTTTTCAGGTTTTCTGTTATTTTAACACATATTTCGCTTGATCTGCTTTCCTTAAGTAGTGCAAAAGCATACATTGGGTGAGGTGAAAAACTAAACGGTAACGCTCTGCGTGATGTCCTTCACAGGAGTTTGCAGAGGATACGGACAGAAACAGAAACAGAAACAGAATTTGATCGCAAGTTGTGTCAAAAATATTCTTACCAAAAATTATCAGAATTTGATAACTGATTTTCAAGCTACAGTCAAAAATGTCGGGGATGCTTCTTTGAGACACCGTTTAGAGTCTAGACGGTTTTATGGTATGAGCATATAGGCTACGCCGCGCAGGAGTAGAGTTGGTACAATAATATATTGTGCGGCGTCAACGGCCAAACTACACCGCACAGTCGGCAGAATTGTATCGAACAGTAGGGCTTACATTCTATACTAAATCTGCTGTATATACTATAGCTTTCCACTCCTCGGCAAAAACGATCAACATTAATTATTAGTACGAAATACAAAAATAATTTATCACTACCATATAAACTTCGACGTAGAACTCCGCCAGCCGCAATAACATTCGATTTGACCTTGCTTTGACATTGACTTTGACCGCACGCAATACAAAACCTAACCAATCAATGCACACGCTTTCTGGCTGTTGCAGGCGATGTTGTTTGCAAATCATTTAAAAATTATTTCGTAAACTGTACTGACTGGTTATAGTGAACTGCTATGGTAAATACCGGTACATCAAAATAAAAACAGCTTAAAAACGTTTTGCAGTGCAACTATTATTTTTCGTTTTCACTCAAGTGAAACTCTGTGACAGACTCTATAGACTGATTTTCAGTCGACGGGGCCGGTAAGTTCTGGGTTTTAATTTGGTCAATTTAAATTGTATTTAGTGTCTTCTAACAAAGAGAGTTTCCTGCTCTACTGCTAAGCCGAGCTGTGTTTTATGCATAAGCCTATGAGTTTGCTGGTCATCTTTTTTTGTGCGTTAATATTTGTGCAGTATTTCTATAAGTCAGAAAAATATGTGCTATTATCTGAAAAAACAATGAAGCTGTATGAGTGAGGTTTATCAACAAATGAAGAACTGTACGGCGCTTGCTTTTGTTTGCGACCGATATGAAAAAAAACGTCGACAGCTACAGCTACAGCTAGACCTCCAAGACCTCCATATCACCCCACGGAGTTTACGCTCTGCAGCACTGCATTGGAGCATCTAGGGTCAAACGAATCATAAAACACAAAGCACACCGGAGTCGCGATAAACCGATTTGCAACGACGGACGAATGCCGACCGCTGCCTGCAACGTGCATTCAGCATCTGCAACTGATGCTGTGACGGACGTCGGACAGCGAGATCCCATCACTTGGTCCACAACGACGACGATTGCCGTCCTAGCCACGTTGTAATCAACGGCGTGCCAAACAGCAGCAGCAGCAACTGAATCATACAATATCTGCATCTGTATCTTGTGAGTCTGAGATAACCAGAATGCGAAGCGCCCCTTGGGGGGGCGGATATACACTGTGTCCCAAAAAACGTCCCACTGTGTCATTTTCCATATCTTCGCCAAATATTAACCGATTTTCAAAATTCTTCTACTGGCACATACTGTGGACAATTAGCAACAAAGCGGTTGTTAAATATCCCACCACACTTTAATTGTGTTACTACACTACCATGTAAAACATAAATTTTTAAAAATCACTATAATCATTATAATACATATGCAAAAAATCATTTTCTGAAACAATTTTTACTAATTTTCATACAAAAATTAAATTATGTTTAGTGTTACATACATTTCTGATGTTTATAGACAAAAGCAGATTTTTAATGCATTGACGATATACCGGCGATGTAATGTGCCATTTAGCAGTAAAGACTCTCTAATAAGGAACTTGTACAGGTTCAAAAAATACAGTTTTTGGAAAATACTGGCAACATTTTTAAAGATAAAGTGCAACGACAAAAAAAAGCGGGAATGTAATTAACAGAGATTTGGGAGACATACAGCATCGACCAAAGGCATGACACCAGCAGACTGAAGCATACGCGTACTGGAAAGAATATGATCACTGTGGATAAAATGGTATGCTTGTTAAACCACAAAGGTCAGAAACAAACATCGTTCAATACGCCAGATATCCAAAGAAACGGATCTAACAAAGTGTAGCATCATACAGATCATTCACTGCATTTTTGGTTAAAAGTGTATTTTGCTTACCAACACGCTTGCTGTCTATGACTGCTAGTTTTTCTTGCATTTATATTTCACAAGGTAGTGTAGCGACATAGTTAACTAGCGGCTGGATATTCAATAATCACTTTATTGCTAACTGTCCACAGAATGTACCAGTGAAAGAATTTTGAAAATCGGTTAATATTTGGCAAAGATACAGATAATCACAAAGTGAAACGTTTTTTGAGACTCAGTGTAGTACTAGACAGTGACTGAGTCGAGCGTCACGGTCACCACTACGAGGCTACCACAGACGTCCATCTAAAACTCCCAAGTGCGGTACGTTTACACCGTGCTCACTTCACCCACAGATATACGAGGTAGCATACTGAATAAAAAGCTCGACTGTTGTCCAGCTGACAGATCAATACCGTTAAGAACAAAAACGTGTTCTCGGTTCACACGAAGGCGTGCAGGTGTTTTTCTTTCTTCTTTGCGCGTCATTTGCATTTTTTTGAAACAACATAATCTCACTAAGACGCAGGCAACGGCTTAGATCAAACACGCCCACTGTTGTTTGACGTGCCGTTTCTAAAAAAAAACAATGTAACTCAGCAAAATCAGCATCTCAACAAAAAGCAGCATCCATGCTTAGTATTTCTCTCATGTCATATACGATAACTGGCTCATCGCGACTGAAGCCACTGAAAAATTGCCGAATTTTGACATCACGCCGTTATTTGATGCCTTTTCAGCTCCTCTCCAGAGAATCCCCGCGAATACTCATATAAGTTTTCCATCGCGAGAAACTAGAGTTCCTGGGCGACATTTAGTCTACTTTGTAAAAACTAGCGACGCACCAAAACGCACATTGCGACGTCGTCCGCTTCCCCTGAAGTCATGAGCGAGGATAGCTATGTAATTAACCGTGCAATAAAATTCGATGTAGCCCAACTTATATATATGATCAGCGTACATCAACGTTTCAAACAGACGGACGGACGGACAGACATCGAACGTTGGCATTACCCGCCCATGCTATGAACGGCGCGGGTAAAAAAAAAACAAGTAGCCCATATGTGCAAGCGCCGTATGAATACAGAATAGTACTGAATAGCTGCCGTGCACAGCAGAATGACGTGAGGGCAACGCCTAACAGCATAGGCCGAATGTTCATTGTGATGCACGACGCCACTGAAGGCCGACGGCGCCGATAAACTATTTTTAGTACTTGAACAAGTTCCGCGTGGACCGAAAATGACCGCAGATAAAAATTCTTACACGCTCTACGCGGACCACACAGGCGACGAACGCAAGCCTGTCCGCCAAGTCACGCAACTCGAGAGGCGTAGTCCGACCGCGACTTGACGTCATCAAATTATTATCAACTTATTATAGTAACTACACATACGTGGCTACTTAGAACTCGCTATTGAGAACCAGTCAAACCGAAAAAAACGAATAGAGTGGTTTCGTTAAGCTTAGGCTAACTGGAACCATGCACATAGGACCTACGTTCATTCGTGGCAAAACAGGTCAAAGACGCTGTGGTCGTTGGAGTAATGACTAAATTTGCCGCTTATACCGCTATGTTTTTGTCGGCACCGTTACTGCTATAAACACTGACAGCTTGAAACGCAATTTAAAAATGAACTGCCTGTGACGTTAACAGCGCCTTATAGAAACTTTTTGTGTCTCTGCATTATAGAATGTTATTGTCATTGTCATTTGAGTAACACTACCTTGTAATAATACCACTGCTCGAAAGAAAAGAAACGTATCTTGTTGTAATCACCGCAATTCTGACATTCTTACATTTGAAAAGTTTTTCAGAGACTGTCCACAACGCTTACCACTCCTACAGGGATTATCCCAAAGTAATCTTATTGAGAAGCTTGCCAGCGCAAATGATATCATAGCACTTTAGTTGCGTCGAATAATCATAGACATTGTTATGTGCTAAAATTGTTTCAAGATAACCGTGTTTTAATTATGTGTGTTTTCTTTTTTTTCAGTTTCAGTCATCTTCAAATCACTCGTGGACATCCTAATGTTTACCTCCTGAAGCCGATGTTAACACCAGGAAATCTTTTCTTTTTGTACGTGTTACAGAACCGTGAAATAACTTAAACTGCGATTTTAGCACATTTAGACGAATAAATTCTTCTCTACGATTTAGGCTACAGACAAAAAAATGCCAGAAGTATCGTAACGAAAAACGTACCTTTTCACTGGACAGCAACGGCTAAGAAGACCATCGCGGACAAACGAGATCAACCCGGCAGTGACTAGGCCTATTATAGCTATTATAGCGATGAACAGATCTTTTGAGGCCGATGAATGCGCATGCCGTGTGAACCCGGAAAAAGCGAGAGTTCGGCTGCGTGCGCTCGGTCGACTGTTCGCCAGTCGGCAGTGGCGGCGCTGCGGCGGTGCTCCGATTATTGTGCATGCGGCGCGCGTGCATTATCCGCCTACATCGCTCTGCCGCGCCCAGCACAATTACAGCTGCGATAAGCGAGCAATTTATACAGTCCGGTCCACAGCTCTCTCGATTCCATTCTCGGTTTAATTTATTCACCAGACCCACACTGTATACAAGCACCCGGACAGCAGCACAACTTTACATCCAGTTGTCGGCATAATATAATTTCGCAACATTAAACTACGATAATGTTGAGACTTATCACGAAAACCGTTGACATCAATAGAAGAGTTGTAGAATATTGTGTAAAAATGCAATGGAATCATGATTTGAAGTTGAATCACACCTCACACGGTAGTGTGAGTGTTGTAAGGACGACCTTCAAAGTATATGGGAAAATGCAAACTTTGACCCTCAGCCAACCAAAAACCCCTGAACCGATCGTCACCAAATTTTAA
>Ga0056128_1008380_pt1 | contig 13022 bp, 7 predicted proteins | sample WorMetLIZISLAND2_FD_71113 | JGI IMG/M metagenome (GOLD analysis project Ga0056128, IMG submission 71113) | Marine gutless worms symbiont microbial communities from Max Planck institute for Marine Microbiology, Germany - Olavius geniculatus... ...
CCGCCGTGTTTGATCATTTCGCCTGTTATCCCGTCATTTCCTGGACTTTTGTTGTTCTTCAATTTGTTCACGGCCTTTTGTACTTCTTCTACCAGTATATCACCCTGGCTGTCAGCAAGTCGTGGCGAGATGTCTTTCAGCTCTTTGACAAGGTCATTGGATACCTTCTGTGTCACGTGGCAAAGTTTTATTAGGCTACTTCCCCTGGCTCTAAAGTTATTGTGGCTAATTTGCTAAAATTTATGTCAATTTTGGATCACCTTTGAAAAAAATTGTTATGGAACCTCCGGTCTCGTTGGAGTGTGCACTAGTAAGACTTGGTCATTCTCTAGCGCGTGTAAAAATTTGGAGGCGCAGCACCCCTTTGGTGCCGAAATATCTTTTTTTTCTGAAAAAGTCGATTTCAATGAGTACAATTTAACCTTCAGATTTCCGTGGTCACTAAACCAAAGTTCGCCGGACTTTTTTCGCCGAACGCGGGAAGAACAGCTGTTGATCGGGTACTTGTCCGATTTTGAATGAATTTATCCATTCCGGAGATATTCGCCGTAAAATTTTGAAGTAGTTTGCAAACGGGCCAAATTTTGCATGTTTGTGGCTTTTGAAATGTTTTTGGGAAGGACCCCTTAAATTTTGGACCAAATTTTCAAAATTCAGCCTATTGCAGATTGCGGTGCAAAATTTCGCGGCCACCGGCCGACGGTGCTCGGAGATACCGTGGCAAAAAGAAAAAAAACATATTCTGCAGTTAAGCATAAGTCTGCTCTAAAAATTGTCGTTTTCTGGCGGACTAATAATCGCTACCATCTGTTGTGGTGAATAAAGATGTTCAATAAGCATGTTACGTTAACGAGCTTTGTTGTATCGGCTCGCGTCACTGCAAGCTATAAGCGACCCTTATTGTCAGGCAGCGTGTCTGTGGCTGTCTGCATCTGTCTAGCAATAGCAGCTGTGCTACAGACAACGTCCGCGCTGCAGTGGCGTAGCCAGAATCTGGATGTAGAGGGGCACATGCACGGGGTGAGATATGGAGAGGAGTGTCCTCTCTTCGGAATATTTTTGGATTTTTTGGTGTAAAAATAACGTGTTTCGGTGCATTTTGACACTATTTCGAGTAACTCGTGCCTCTATTGTCTTCCTATGGCTACGCCGCCAGTGAAGTGCTACTTTAAAAAGTTTGCAGTTGGCTTTACTGGTGGTTTTATGCCGTAACGGTGAATATATCAGCGTGCATTTGGTTACAGGCTACGTGCAGCTGGACGCGGCGATGCGTAACTCGTCCAGGTACGAAGGTGAGACGTTGCGTATCCGGTGTGAGATCACCGGCTTCCCTCTGCCGGGGTACATCTGGCTCAAGGACGGACGAGCCATCAGCGAGCTGCCAACTGCAGAGTCGAGTCGCTTCAGCGCCAAGACGACGCCCTGGGGCTCCAGGTGAGTTTACGCTGCCAAAGTGACAGCAATTATAATTGCACACCTATCAGCCACCATCGACTGCCGAACGCAAAAACTAGTTATTGCCAGTCCTAAAAAATCATACATTCCTGTATCTCGTGACTCGTGTTAATCGAATTGTTTTTTATTCTGGTGCACGCCAGCGACTTTTTTGGTTATGAGCACGTGAAACACACGTGTCGAGCAACCGAACAGCGTCAGTTAGAAAGCAATGAGAAGCAAGTATAGTCTCAAGTCATCGAAAAAGAGATAAAACGTGCGTAAGATAAAGCATGCACTAGTTGACCTATAGCACACTTACTGTCGGATATCTTTCATTTTTTTACAGCTTCGGTTATATTTTATTCAAAAATCCGTGTTTTACGATTGTCGTCAAATGCTGTCTCGCCAGAATACTGATTGGTTCTTGCGCGTTTTATGTTTTGACATTATTCATTTTATATGCATGTACTTTGTCGCACGATGTCGGGCGAGGTGTTTCTGTGGGCGTTTAATCTCTGGAGTTTATTTGTCTGGCAGATTTGATTAGATACGTTGACTTGACTCTATACGTGGTCGGAGTCGGCGGGGTTGCACTAAGCGGATTACGCAGTCAGTGCAGTAATGACGACGGCAGAGAGAGAGCCCCGTGGCGTGTCGATCTGTGAGGCGTCGTGCGTCGGCGCAGAATTTGTATGTGGGGCCGTCTGTCGGACGTTTCCTGACCGACACCGGCTGCTGCTGCTGCTGCCTCCAATGCTCACCGAGCTACGGCTGCATCAATGGGTCTGCGACTGGGCGCATTCACTGCGGTGAAAATAAACAGCTCGCTCGCCGCCGGTAACAACACGGAAACGGCTCGACTTTCATCCTGACAGCAGCCTGCACGGCACGCATTCACACACACAGCCGGTGCGCGCTTGTCTGTCGTCATAACTGGGGTTCAGATGTCGTCACTGCCGTTGACGCTGGCTACAGAGCTTCGTGGACAGATAGATCGATTCACACGTCAATCACTTAGTCAGCGCCGGATGCATTCACCAACACATTCTCTATATATAACTACCCCGTTCTATGATCTGCACTCGAGAACCAGTGCTTTTAGAAACTAATCAAACTGCTATTTACCGCACTAGCTGACGTCTCTACATATCGCCACACAATGTTTGCACGTGAAACGAAAAAATATGAATAGCACAAAGTAAGGTAGCTACGAAATATTGCACAAAATAGGGGACTATGTCGTGGAGGGGTTTATGAAAAATGTAAGAATTCTGTCGAACTGTAGGGAACGCGTAATAACAAACACTATTGCATTTCTGACAGTCATAATCTCGTTGCGTGAACGCAACTTCGTCATTTATACTGATTGGTGGCACCACAAACATCGCTGTAGGCTACTAATTGCAGTTTCGAAAACTTAAACTTTGACGGTGCAGTGGAATGATCTCGATAAACTGTGCAGTATATCTGGCTCATCGTCTGGCACAAACCTAATATCATGTATGTATTATTTTCGGCGTAATCACGATGTGCTACGGTCAGTGATATCACGAATCAAGTATGCATTACTTAACAACATTCGACGGTCCAATCGCGTTACATACACAAGCGACGAATATTATCTCATAATTTACTGCTGGGTTGGAAGGTAGCAGACGAGCCGAGCGCGACTGTATCGATATGGCCTTAGACAGGCACGCGGTTGAATACTATTTCCGGCCCGACTGCCGCCCGAGTGAGGTCACTTGCGCTGCCTCGGGCCTCGTACGCTGATTAAAGCGCGTTGATTAGCGTATAATAGTATCTCGGCTAACGGATGGGCGTTGTCTCGCACCCATAGTGAGCCGGCGGCAAACTCGTTATTTTATCTCCACGTGCTGTCTTCACTGGCGATCTGATTCGAACTGCATCTGAACGCGCGCTAAAAAGCAGTCAATTGAAGAGCACTAAACGTCCGCAAAAGAGTTCGCCCACGAGTCCGAGAAGGCAGACTACGCTATACTCGTAACAGTCTTATATATAACTGAAAGAATGTGTGCGTGAAATAGGCGCACTTAAAGCCTGAATTAATAAAAGCGAAGAAAATGATAGATGCCGAAAATGACGAGAAGAATAAAGATCATAAATTGACCCGTGCGAACAGATGTGGATAGAACAGAAAATGATTAACTTATTGGCTATATAACTAAACCCCAATCCAGAGATTACAGATAACACACTAGCGTTTTAGGGATGTATAAAGGGGAGGGTTATGTGTATCTATATACAGCAGTAAAAATTTACGCCAAGCCAGTCAGACGCCCTTTTCTTATAATCATTTTCTGTCTTTTTATTGCCATTTTCGGACTTTCAAAGTAGGAGCCATGCACGCTTACTTTGCGCCTGATCGAGATGTCATAACTTCCAAACGCTGCAACTCGGGTCGAATATCAGTAGTGTATTGTAAAAGACACTAATGTTTGTGGATGCAGAACTGATTTACAATACAAAACTTATGCTGAAAGTAGTCACAGTATACTCTAATTCCTGTAGATTCTATATTATGTTTGCTTTACGTGCAAATATCAGACATTATTGCAAGTTGCCTGTTGCTATTGGTTAATTAACGAAAACAAGTATATTGGAACAGATAGGCGTGTAATGATGGAATGATCAGCACCCAGTTCGATAACATTATCTAGCTGAGGCAACAACGAAACTAATCTTTACTTTCTGTACTCTGTATACAGCTTTCAGTAGTGCAGAGTGATATGGCTGCGTGGTACAATGTGAATAAATAATGGTTTATTCATATACCGGTATCAATAGAGGAGGATCATATTTGGCGCGCCGGGTGAAAAGGACGCCATAAATAAGCTTACAAGTGCAGCAGTCGGTTGTATCTAAGTCGAAGATTACGGTCGTTAATAATAACTGGGAGGAGGGGCGGCTGGCTAAAAAGTACGAGTCAGTCAGTGAACAAAGGAGACGTTTGCACCGGGCACGCGCCACGCCAATCACCGCAGCAACACCTGCTGATGACGCTGCCGCCAAGAAACCGAGTACGCGAAAAAATAGGTCCACCATTAATACCAGATTAAACGTACATACATATTTTATTAATTAACACAGCGATGAAAGGGCGCTATACGTTAACAGCAATTGACCATTTGGAAGGACAGCAAGGCTATAAAATATATAGCACTGTTTCAGTTGCCCCCAGAAAACGATGCGTCTTGGTGAACATCTGTTGTGGTCCACTTTGTGTCCAGTTTATTCCAATCGATGTTAGTAAGTAAGTAAAGCGCAACTGTATATAGCTGACCAATGTGCAGATTTCTAATGCGCTGCATACAATGGCACTCGTAATAAAAATGTATACGTTAAGTCTAAGCAACTATTGTATTTGACATCAGTTCACATGTCATATACACATGTCACTGTTTATGCGTGCAAAATGTTTTTGTATGTCATCGTCGACAGTACGGTTAATGCGCGTATTATGTGAACAGTCTCCAGCCAACTACATATTTCTCGTATACGGTATGCTATGGGTTTGTCGAAATGGATGGAGTTGATGCAGATGCACCTCTTTTGCTATGCTGTGTCCGACTCCGAACATTATTCCCGCGCGTGTAGTTTTCACGCTACGGTCAGAATCAGACATCGCGATTCATCGGCCACGCAGTCGGCCTCTTCCATTTCGTCCTGATAATCGACTGACGTACGCAGTGCAAACCACTTAGCACCGACGGTCATCATTATAATAGTGTAGTGTTATGCTCTCGCAGTATATAGGAGTAAGCATTAAAAATAACTGTCATTCACGTCTGTAGGGTTGTCAGCTATTTTGCCCTTGTGGCTAATTATCCTCAAAAACGGGAAAGTATGCTGCCAAAATAATGACATCGCAAATGCATGAAGATTAGGCCTATAAGATTTCCATCACAGACAAAGTTGCCAAAATCACCAGTAAAAACGTAAAACGTAAAGTCCTTCCCGTGCCTTAAGGCCCATAGGGCGGCGCTGATTTCCGTTTCCTTAGCCTAGCTCTCAGCCAGACACCAGTTTTTACACTGCTAGACCACGGATACGGGACTAGTGCATCGCGCGGTGTGCCTGTTTACGTCCCAGCTTTCGCTGGTACTCATTTAACCGACCTCAGAGGGATGGCAGGCTGATTTGACTTTGTTGGTTGACTGATAGCGGACGCTTTACCCACAAAGTGGTCAAACAGCTATTCATCAGTCTAGCGCAGGATAGGGAAAGTCTGCCGGCCAGGACCGACGCTCTAACCACCATGCTACGCCACCACCAGTAGCAGACACAAAATTCCAGAGTTGCAGAAGTGGGCTTTAAACAGTTTTAAATTATGATGAAAAAATTTATTTTGCTATCTTGTGTTTGCTCTCTGTCAAATGTGTAACATGGAATGAAAGTCTTGGTAACGTTCAAATGGAAAAGTTTAAATTTGGCACACTGCATTGCAAGTTCTCCATGCTATCGAGAATTTGAAGTGTTTTTGCTGGCTACTACGCTTTCTCTTAATTATTGTTTTGCAGTCACGCACTTTCTTAAGGATCTCTAACGTTTCTCGAAGAGTGGCCGACTCGTTATGATGAATAAAAAAACTAAATAAATATGCTAATGTATATATTTACAGTTACAGTTTATGGTGCGCATAGGCCTGTACAAGAAAGCATTAAATCTCGATAATCAATGCTTTTTATTTTCGCATTTATACAGTTTTGCGTTTAAATGTAATTGAATACTATGGAGATCTATTACGGATATGTTATATAGCCATTAGGAACTCGACGAACTACAGTTGGCTAATGTGACAGATATAACGTTACGTGGCTACCGACATCGACGTCCATGTGGAATTAGTACGCCAATCATGAAAACGAGAACAAGAACGAAAACGAAAACGAAATCGCGCTGAAGAGGAAATGATTTGTCTTCCGTACGTCACGAACGCATTGGCGGCTTTTAGCGCCAACGACGATCGATGTACATGTCGACACGTCAGAACAGTGAGTCGATACGCGGTCGTCGGCACACGGCACGCCCGTCAGGCATAGTGTCGACACCAACGGATCGCCAATATTGTCGCCAGAAGTTTGCGGATGTGAAAATGTCGGTCCGCTATCAAGCTTAAATTTTTGAACAGATTTTTAACAGATCTTGCTATCTACTTACCGTAGGCGACATAAGAAACGAAGGCGACACGGCCGACAGCTGAACAGGTAGGTATCTAGTAATGAGTAAGTAAGCACTTTCAGACAGTTCAAGAACCTGAGGTCGGATTGGTGATGGCGAAATCACAGAGCTGCACATAACGTTTCTAAAGCAAACAGAACATTTTGATTATCGACATTTAGTATTCCGCAAATATTTTGTGAGCCGTCAGTTATCCGCTGCAGCCACATTTCGATCTCTGGTCAAGTATAGTCGAGTAGAGGTCGGTGTCACGTAGGTGATGCATCTGAGTTTTTCAGCATTTTAGGCGTGTGTATATTGAAAATCGACATCTTCCACACTGCATGCAGTGGACGCGAACAGCCGACATAGATGCATGGTGAATGACACAAGTTTTTCGCATTAGAAGTTGATACCAGGATCGCATAATACGTAATACCGGTATCTTCGCTGGTGCGTCAAGATATCTGTCTGGCACGAGATTTTCGTACATGTACTGCAGATTCTGCTGCGGAGAAACGTGGGTCGTTTGCGACTGTGCAACTCTAATTCCTTGTGATATTTGGCGCTGTATGAGCGTGTTTTGAATTGTTCGAGTGTTCTTGAAGTCGCCGAGGATCTGCGTCCACAAGCGAATGTTGTTCGCTGTCCGCACGCCGGTAGCACGGTGAGAAATTTTGGCGCTGGACAGGACGTGCGAGCAACGCACGATTCTATCTCGCCTGCCGTGCCGTGACGACGTGACGAAGGTTTTGATAGCAATATCTACACGGGTTGGCGGGGTGGACTGCGCGGCCCGGCCGAGCGACCGGTGGCGAGGATGGTGCGAAAAGATGACGACGCCGATATGAAGTCGTTCGTCGTCGCTTTTCTTTCCGTCGGCCAGCCATTCATCCACCATCCGTGACCTACGCCCATTGATTATGCGCCAACGTTCGCACAAACTTCCTCTTTTTCTGTCTCCCTATACGTCTCGTTCACTTGTCGATCGTTTGACCGCGTTCGTTCTCTCCACGCAACTCTGACCTCGCGAGTACAGTGCCGATATCCGCTTCTCTGCCTCCGATCCGCGCTAATCGGAAAACGAATTCTTTTTATTCTGAGCATCTATCTCTTGCTGTGCAAAAGCCGACCTTTTTTCATTTTTGTTCAGCAACTGACAGACTCATTTTATTTTATAGCAAGCTTTACTTTACCGACAAAAGTCCCTCCCTCTCTAAACCTTACCAAATCTGCCTTGGACGACCAACATTAACAACCTATTGAAAATAGTCTGTAAGACCTTTTAAACTGAGCCGGCATGCCGCGGTAGTCTAAATTTCAAAATAAATATGGTGTACCTTTTTCTGTCTCCGTGTCTGTGTACAGACTGAAGATTGACGAGATAACGATAGACGATGGTGGAGTCTACACGTGTCAAGGTTTCAACCACTACGGACGACAATCTACCAACGGCAGCGTCATTGTCAAACAAGGTGACCTTGCACCAAATTACACCACAGCGTGGCTGCGACAGAAACGAATAATTTGTTCAGTATATCTGCTGTTGCTACATTATTCTAAAGTCTGTGCAAATAAAGTTCAGTTTCGGTTAGCTTTTCGTTATCGCGAACGAAACGACTTTACATCTATTAAAGTTATCAAACGTTATTGGTTTATTTTAACTGAAACTGAGTAACATGACGTAAAATACTATTATAACATTTAATAAATATTACATAGTAGATCATTTTAGATACTAACGAAATTTCGGTAAGTACCATTGTATGTACATTTGATGCAGATATTTCGCAATAGAGTGTCATCCATTTAATGCAATACCGATACGATTAACTGTATTTTTGACACAAATTATAGTGCACTGCTGCACACATTTTTGTACGAAGTTAACGTTTTCTAAATCATAATATTTTAATTAGATGTATTTTTGGCAAATAGCTAGTCGAATGTTTTAGGACCGAATCCGAACAGAGATCCTGAGGACGAGGCTGACGACGACGACGTTGAAAGTGAATCGTATTTAGATCCGTCTTATGACACGAGAGACGACTACCATCTGCACGAGCAGCAGCCCGGACCACGCCGACCTAACTACCGGTAACAGCTGTAGAATGCAGCAATATTTCAATTTTTGATCATTGAGCGTATGCGGTAGGCATCCCTTCTGAGTAAACTTTTAAGCATTGTTTTCTATGTGTGACAGTGTTCTAACCTAATTCATATAGCCTACACATGAACAGTGGTTATTATAAAATAACACATTTTGTGTAAACAAGTTTAGCAGATTCGGATTTTTTCGCCAGTTATTTTCCTGACGTTTATTTCTTTGCCACATTAAGCAGGAAACACATAGAAATCGACGAATTGACTTCTTCTATTTTAAGTCGACGGCGGGGTAATGGAGTTACTGATGTGTACGCTGTGGGACAAGGCAAATAGACAGCGCCCGGTCGGTCACTGGCGTCTGCTAATACGACTCTTCGTCGTTTGTCGTTCTGCTAATGCGATGCCATTTACTTTCTGGTTTCTGAGTATTGCGATAGAGATAGGACATGGGCTACGTCACCCGGTTAAACGTTTCCGCTGATGTGCGTCTTTAAACTAAACTTTTTCTGGTAATAATGAATTATGTAACAGGGTGGCACGAAAAGGTACAACATACATGCTTGACGTAAACCGAGGACTAGGACAGTTTCGGTCGGAAACAATTAGGCTCGAACACTGAGGTTAAATGCAAGCAGTGTGTTTAAGATTTTACCGCGAAACGGTTTAACTGCTCGATCTAGGTCTACTTATCATGCCCCCACCCGGCATAAGCGTAGTTCGGTGTGAATCGAATGAGTGTTGTAGCCTATGTCGTGCTGACAAAACAGGTTTACTGTGCACGTATTGTCTGTCCGTTACATACGTACAGTTTCGGCGGGTATGCGACTTGTTGTCTGTAGATATGATTTCGGCGATGAAGACGACGAAGACGACGACGGCGGCGAGCGACGTGACTCAGTCGACGAAGGTCGCGGATTCTGTCAACCATACCGTGGCGACGCCTGCTCCGGACACCTCGGCAGCGAAATCGTCTACGTCACCGAACGGTTCCGCGCGCGTGAAGTTGACGAAAGTCTCCGCGGTAAGATTACAATACAATACAATATGGAGTGAAAAAATGCCAATGGCATCGCAGTTACTTTACAGTCAATAGAATTGTTAATCTACTACTTCTGGACAGCCAAACCGTAATCGGGAAATACCAGTATCACGAGCTATGTCACGCGTGCTGCAAAATTAACTTTTATTTGTTTTTCCTTTTTAATTGCTTTTGCTGCCATGTGTTTGGGTGTGTTCTGTGCTTTTTTTTCTGCTTTGTTTGGCGAATAAGGATATGAAAAGCGACTTAACGTAACGAAGGCAGCTGTTTTATCGTATTATTATCGCCGCCAAGTGAACAAAGTGAATGGTGGCATAAAAAATGAAATATTTGTTATTTGTTATTTGTTAACATTAGGCCACTTTGAAAAAACTTCTGTGTATGTATGCATGTATCTTATACAACTGCATGTTACCACTACTGATACACATTAATTCGTGCGCGATGTCTGTGTTGTTAAGCGGCTCTGGCGGTGATTGCAACTGTTGACGAGATACCGCGTCATCAGCAACATCAGCAGCAGCAGCAGCACGAGCGCTGTGCGTACTTCGCTGCACGTGCTCTCTGTCATTACGCGTTCCCTCTGTGCAAGATGACGCCAACACGAGCCGTGCCGACCCCGCGACATCTGTGTCGTAGCGACTGCCAAGCTCTGGAGACCGACGTCTGCCGCACGCTGTACGACCTCGCCAGCACCCACCCCGCCATCAGTACGTACCAGAGGACCCATTAGTTGGAAAATTGTGGAAAAATCTTCTTCTTGTCGAAAAAGTTTCGTCCGAAAATGCAAAAATCTGAAACAAAAATCGCAAATTTTGGGCAAATTTAAAGGCAAGGTTGAGATTTGAACAGCCATAATACTCTTCTCTGTCGAAAATTTACAGCTGGTTGTTGGAAACTCGCAACTTCCTGTCCTGCTTACTTTTTCTAAGCCACCACGGCGCTGGGACGGAATACAGGCACTGTGCAGTGCAGTTGATGATGAGGTCGAATATTCACTGGACTGTAATTACAAATGGTTGAAGTCGTACAATACAGAAAATATAACAGCAATCACAAATAGTCGTATACACACTGGCAAACTCAGATAACAGACTAATAGCACATTGTTCAAACTACTTGATGGTTATCTCAACAGGCTCTTGCGAAAAGCATAAAAAGAGATATTGAGCTTAGGATTGGTGAATGAGTTAAGCAATATTCGTGGATGATGTTTTTTTGAAAAAATAGATGACTGTAAAGAAAACTGACCAGAGCTAAGAAAAGAAGTCTGTAATTTGAATTTGTTTTCAAACACATACGAGTACATAAATGTCGACTTCGTTGAAGTATAGTCTTTGCATGTCTGTCAGTTTATCGTCCACCGATGCAGTATAATGCTGATATGTTGATGCGATGTGAATAGGCCGTCAGTTGATACTTCCAGACTGCAAACAGTTGCCTGCTGATGGCGAAGCAGGCGACTGTGTCCACATTGGTCTGCAACCGGCAACCAGAGCTCTCTTTAACACACGTAAGCTGTAATAACTATACACTTGAAGTCGAAAAATGCAGCATAACATGTTGTTTTTTCCACGTTACATGTACTGTATAGTCAGTTTATTATGAGTATGTTCATTGTTTACGGTTATAAATGTAGACAGTATAGGCCTACAAACATAAAGTAAAGTAAAACGCACGTGAAGACAAGCTAGGCAGCTTATTTTAGTTATGTCTTAATCTAATGCAAGTGATTTTTAATTTGCTTAGAGCTAGTAATAATCGGTATTTGATTCAGTCTGTTTTCTGCAAAATTTCATACCTATTTATATAACAGAGTTTACGCACAGTTCATTTTTTACAAATGTTTTTAATCAAGTGTGGGTACTCAAAAGAGCTTTCACTTTATGTTTGTCTGTGCACAAGATACTCATTTTTGTATTTATCGTTATGAAATTTTTTTTTTGAGCAGTGAAAAGTTTTCTAAGGAATAGTAAATTACATGTTGGTGGCGATCCAATTACGATCTGGTTAAAACATTGTTCTTTATTAGCTTCTGCAGTTTTTCCAGACAGCCAAAAACAAAGCATAGTCGTCGGCGGGTGTTTCAACTTTCTACTCATGTTGTCTGGCGTACTAGCTTGTCTGGCTGGGATGTAGCGGGCTGCGTTCACTATGTCGAGTGGCAGGTAACACTGTGTGATCCCATATGGCAGTTGACGCTCCGTAGCTTTCAGACAGGTTTCGCATGAAGAGTTATACTGTTTACCCATATTGTTTTAACATGTCGCGCGATGTGACTGTGCAGTACACACGTGCTACAATAAGTCGGGAGTTGATTATCACGGTACAGCGAGCGTTGCGGTGTCGGGTAGAGTTTGCCTGCATTGGAACAGTGTCTTGACAGCCGGTACACAGCTGCAGATGACAGGTAGTTGCTCGTCAAAAACTAGACTTAGTTAATTGATTTGTCACGGACACCGTTTCCGGCCCTGACAAGCCCACAAATAAAAACGCTTTTTTGTTTCATTGTTGCCGAAGCCGCGGTCGTCGTGGTATATCGATTTAGTTCGCAAATCAAACACTCGCCGTTGTCTTACTTTGTTTATCTTCTACGCAGATGACTATGCCTTTTGTCTCCACGTCCGCTGTACTGTTTGTTTATGTACTTTGCAATTTACAGGTGATTTTTTGGTGAACTAAAGGGCTTTAAAGCAGTATGTGATACATAAATCACGATTTCTTTTTTACGTTGTATATACTTACTATTTTTATCATATATATGCCTAACTGCTCACGTCGTTTTGATGGAGATAGATTTCAGTTGTGGTCAGATTCAAGTTCAACGCACGAAAACGATATGTCGACTAGCACTTTCACGACGTTGTACATTGGTGCCTAAGTGAAGACAACGGTTGCATGTAAAAGAAAACTAGAAATTTGGGGCAAAGGCCAACGTGAGTCTGCCCGGCGCCTTAAGTCCGATTGGGGAAAATTTAGAGGGGTGAAATTCCCCCGGTAGCAAAGTCACGTGGCATGCACACAAATGCATTATCATACGCACAACGCGCACTATTGACTTAGGGTAAGTAAACATTAGCCGCGTAATCTCTGATGTTAGTGGACCAAAGTTCACGAAATTTTTTAAATTCAACGCGGTATTAACTGTATTTGATAACGCCGTTTACCGCTTGTCGATATCCCTATGCAGTTCAGAGATATTTGCGCTCAAAGTCGAAAGTTGTCGTTAAACGTACAAAATTTTGCGCGTTTTTTGCAC
>Ga0056128_1008388_pt1 | contig 13016 bp, 8 predicted proteins | sample WorMetLIZISLAND2_FD_71113 | JGI IMG/M metagenome (GOLD analysis project Ga0056128, IMG submission 71113) | Marine gutless worms symbiont microbial communities from Max Planck institute for Marine Microbiology, Germany - Olavius geniculatus... ...
CCACATAAATTGTAGTTTTGGTCCGGTGATTAGTCAGATGAAATCAACTTGCAAAATTCAACAATGTTTGATGGTCTTTTGCGTTTCCAAATTTCAGAAAAATGGGCGAATTTGCAGTTTTCATTGAACATTCAGAAGCAAAAAGTGTTTCAGCTTCAGGGGGGCTTCGCCCCCCAGGCCCTCTTATAGGCTCGCGCTCCGTATGCTCGCCATGGCCCCCCCTTGATTGCGGCCCGCCAGCTGATGGAAAATGGACTAAGTGGCCCGCAGTGTCAAAAAGGTTGGACAGCACTGATTTAGACAAACAGGTACATGTATTTTACGTCTAAATAGTGCATCTGACAGCAGCAGCGAAAATGCATCTACGTGAGTACAGTGTGTCTGAACAAGTGCGTCTGGCCTATGCTACAAAGAGCCGACGTGGCACTGTTTATTACTAGTCACACATACATGGTGTCATGAAAGTATAGTGAGAGACAATTTAATTACTTATGAAATTTTTAACTGATAACAAAGTTTTATTAAAAATACACTGTAATTAAAAAGTGTGGTTTAGGTTAACTAATAACTAAAAAATTAAACAGTTTAAACTCTAAATATGTATTTTGTGGACTTTAAACCTTCCTATATCTTTGAACATTGTTTTTTAATAGTACGATGATTCTATAATTGCCACAGTCTAATCTGCAAACAGATTCTTAGCAGCTTTAGTGGACAGCTGTGTCTATTGGTGGAGGATTATATAACTAAAACTCATGAATGGCAACTGACAAAAAGTAACATAATTCATTCAGTGAATTAAAATTCAAACTGGTACCATCAGCAGTTTAGTGCTGTAGGTGCAGCTGACTGCAGGACAAGCTAGGTCATGTCAAACCTAGACAAACAATTGTCAGCCGATGATACCTGAACTGTGTATAGATAGATCACCGCCAACACAGTCAAAGCTGGGGACTGTGACATCATTTCGTGCGAAACGGGTAATATGCGTCTACCAGACGCACTATTTAGACGTAAAGTACCTGCTGGGCCAGACGCACCAGACGCAGACGCACCGGACGCATTTTACCGACACCACGCCCGTGTGTTTAGTTGTGTCGCGCCCACGTGAGTCGGCTAAGTTCGTAATTGTACCTGACTTCGGAGCCATCAAACAAGCCAGTAGTTTGCAATTCATGCAAATCGACAACCATTTCTTCAATGCTCTGCTGAACAAACTCCGCCATTGTTGCAAAAAAACGTTCGTTTTTGCGTATAATAATCCAAAATATTTTTGTTTACCTCCCCAACAAAGAATACTTAATAGGTATCTACTAGTCCGGTCGTCACATCATCATCATCATCATCATCATCAATGAATATCCGGAAGCAGGCCAGAGGCCTCTATTTCCGCCCGAAGTAGATAACATTTACACAAATATCGATCAAAACTAAACTAATACTGTTTTCACATTGACTTCCGGTACTAGATGTCGGATTTATAGTTATAATACAAACTAAAACCACGCCAAATCAAATCAAGACGTCTCTTAAAACTATTAACACTGCATGCTGAAGTGCACCAGAGCGAACTACGGTATCTGAAGCAGTCTTACTTGGCTGACTTTGACATCATTGAGGTATTATATAGCCATTCTCATTCAGTATGGTAAAAAGTAAAGCTCGGCCGACTCTGCAGGGGGCTCAGTGTGTTAGAAGAGGGCTGGAAGAGGGAACTCATCCCGAGCCATACCTACCTCCTCCCAGAAACCTCGACCTGATTTAGATGACGGGAAAAAGTCAGGGAAACAGCAGAAGTCGGGAAAACAGCAGAAAGATGATAGTGTTGATGATGTTGCAGACAGGACTCGGCCATTAAATTGTTCAAACTTGGAGGAGGAGGATGAATGCCCGGATTGCAAGTTTGCAACAAAGGGGTACTAGCCCATACAGCTCTGAAGTGTATGGCTGCGAATTCTGGTACCATACGGCATGTGAAAAAGTTGAACCTAAAGTGTATGAGTTTCTGTGTGGCAACGAAGATGTGAAGTCACTGCAGTGGTATTGTAAAAGATGTTCAGTTACTCATTTGACAGTTATTAAAGCAATTCTATCAATGCAGGCAGCTCAAAGGAAGTTGGAAGAGAAGATGGATCTCGTGCTCAGCACGATGAATGATAAGAATTTGGTGATTGACTCTCTACATGAGCATGCCGAGAAATCGGGCAAAGATAAGTTGCTATAATTTCAATGTTGTTGATGCAGGTCAGTTGCCTATTGTGCATTTCGCGTGTGCACTATAGACTAATAACATTTTACATTAGAACATTTTGATGCACTATGAAAAATGCTGATTTTGGTCTCGACCAAAAATAAAGCTTTGGTCTTGTATCGAAAAAAGTTTTGTTTAGCCTACATCAGTGGCACGTTTGTACAGTGCATTTTTCCAGCTACGAAGAAGACACACTGACACACGACGTCGTGCTGTGAATCAAAGCGTAAAGACTGACGTGCATGCGCTGCCATAATTTAGCGAGCTTGCAAATATCCAACATCAATTTTTACGCACGACAGCATGTACTGCTAGCATATGTGCTTACTATTTAGCTATCGTAAAGCGTCGGTCTGTCCGTTACACTCAGGGACAATTCCAAAAAACGGTGCAAGGTAGAATCAGGAAATCTTCAGATTGTGGGCTGCTATAAAAACTCTTGTAACAAAATTTCGTACGGCTGGGTAAGAAGATTCCCTCGAACGAGGGCTTCAGAGAGCGGTACCCCCTGAAAAGTCGTTTTTTCCTTATCAACTCGTCTAGCAAAAACGGTAGAGATCATAGATGTAAAAAAAACGTTCCAAGAAAAATATTTAAAAACGTTAAAAAACGTAAAAAAACGTAAAAAAATAAAAAAAGGAAGTAGCAGTCAGATCGCGCATAGTTAAGGCCCATAGCAGTGCAACATGGCTGACGAGCACACATATTATTTGCGTCAGCGCCCACTTCCGGTTTCGGTTTCCGATCAAAGTTTATCTACAGTGGACACGCCCATTAGTTCCGTCGCAGTTTCTACCAGTAGCACTAGACTAGACCCAATTCCTACAATGGCCGATCCGGCCAGGAGCTATGTCTGTAGTGGATATAAACAGATTCCTACAATACAGCAAAAAGACAACCTGTGTATGAAATTTTCAGCATTAGGCCAAAACGTATATTTTAGCTGTTTCGATTTCGGCCCAGGTTCATAAATACCGCACGTGGTCCGGGGTGGGGCAAATTTAGGCATCCTTTCAAAATGCGCGATCTTGCTGCTACTACTATCCAATAATCTAGCGTGAAAACAGTTGCAGATAAACACGGACTTGCTGCCTACCGTAACAAGCATTGCTGACGAATTTTCGAAGGTATCAACATTGATGACCTTAAACGACCTTGAAATCTGAAAAAGCGGAGTTTAGTGACATCTTAGCGATTTCAGTCGGCGATGTACACTACTGCAATGAGTTGCGCTGAAATTACTGGAGATATCTTATCAGAACAACCTGCATAGGCCTATGAAAGTTTTAGCATAAAATGTAGATTTTTGCCGTCTGAGTTTCCATTTTCTAGATTCAAGAAATCTTTACATTTGGGTACCCTTTTGAAACGCATTATTATTTTATTGCATGCTTTAAGCCTACACCAATTTTCCAGGTGGCAGCACCGATGCCGTCGCGCGCCACGTGAGCATTGCTTCAATTATTTGTATTCTGAAGCACCGACGAACGCGCATTGTGTCGGCCAATGAGACCGCACGTTGTCTCGTTCAATAAACGTGGCGTATGTGACTGCTCTGTCTCTGCAAGAGCAGTGAACGTTGTGATACGTTCGACGCGCACTCGCTGCTGCCACTGTGAGTATATACATGTAGGGCCTATACCAGGCATGCACGTTCAGTCGTTAAGCAAGCACTGCAGCGACAGTGCGCCTCGACGGACCTTTGCGGAACGGAGCAAAAAATTGACGACTAAACTTGGGCGCTCGACGCAGCGATTCGCGCTGATGTGATGCGTGAGTATAGTTTACAATCATAGCTTGTGTCTGTCCGTCCGTCTGTGTGTCACAATGTTGGCAGGTTTCTTGACTTTGTCTTAAAACGACGCAAGCTAAGATCACGAAATCGTCACAGACAGCTACCCCGAGGACTCTGCATGCACTTAGGCGTTTTGGGGTGTATGCAGACATACGAACGGGTTCACCCCGAGCTAAAACGCTGATGAGGGTTGGGTAATTTTTTTTAGATTTTTGGCTTTAAAGTTGTTTTACCTATCTCAAACAGGGTGCAAACAGTGTTTGAATTACCGCGGGGTTGGGGGGGAGGTTCAACCCTCTAACAGCTAACTGTTTTCTCAACCCCCTAACACTCTGTGGCGGTAGCGCAGCCCTGTGTTAATGGCGACCGGCTAAGTCAATGGAGAATGGCAAAATTCGACCTAGCGCAGATCCGAAACTCCTTAACCGATCGACACAAAATTTGTTATAGTGTATAGACGACGACGTGTTCTGCCGGTCGGCGATTGAAGCATGGCAACGACCGCGGACGTTATCAGCGAGCGGACAGCATCAGAGGCAATCAGCACGGTAGCACCAGCATGCTTGGGTGCCGCCGGCGACACAGCGTCAGCTCTGGCGACGTGGAAAGGATACGTCATGTTCATTGGACTGGCGATCGTTGCGTACGCCGTCGCTCGTGGATCACTGGCCGTCCGTCATATCATCTACCAGGACAAGGTTCGTAGCTTCTATATAATTATTGAAACATTTCAATCATGCGTTGAGAACCGAAAAGGACGCAGGAATAAAGAGCCAAACTTTTACTTTTTATTATCGTTTTTAATTCGTTCAAGTGTTTATTGTCAGTCAGTTGTCTACATTTATACCTGGTTAGAAGCGAGTCCCCGTTAGCTTTTGATTTGTTTCTGTTGCAGTTTCTGCTATTATGTTTTATTGTTGTTGCACATAATTATCATTCGTGCAATAAATGACGACGACGACGACGATGATGATGAAAGTACATACACGGTGTTCCAATAAAAAAATCGACATTTTTCCTTTCACAACTCCGTTTTATGAGCAGCCTATAACTTTGCAGGAAATTTTTTAGCAGCTACAGGTTTTACGTGAAATTCAGAATATTTGAACAAAATTTGGCAGTCCGATTGCTTTGTAGTTATGAAATATGATAATAGTGCGTCAAAAACTGAAAAGTATACGGTATAGGCCTAACCCTCGATTACCCTTCACGTGTATTGTCGATCCTCTTGCCTTGTAATTTTCTACATTTTAACTGGGGGAACGGAGTCGACGTCGCCAGGCAGAATATACCAGGATGCACTCAGTTCCATTAACCGTGTAGCTCTACTATTAAGACTACTTTTATTTGATTTAATGACTTACTAATTGCCGATGGCTATTCGAATGACTGTGATAGAATTTGTACATATTTATTTCGTATAATGTATCTTATGTTAAAAGTATCTGTTTTGTCTGGTTGTATTAATTATATTATTTATATTTAAGGCCTATGGCCGTGCTGGCATACAGCGAGGTCCATGATAATGCACTGTACAACTATTTAATCTATTTTAACGTCCGCGCTAAACCTTTCAAGTTGTATTTAGTTAAGTTGCGCTTTTCTAATCTTTGTTAGCTAAAACGACTTAATTTATCAGGTGTTAAAAATAGTCACAAAGCTAAACACGATCTTTGCGTCAATTTTCTCACCGTAACACGATGAGAAAGTTAATTTAAAGATGATCCCAACAATATGTCAAAGTCATTATTACTGCAGCACGTCGCAGGTAAGCTTTAAGTGCATATAATTTGACGCATGGAATAACCAGGATTATTACAGGGTGCAAGATCTGCAAAATTTGACTTGCTAGCCCAATGTATTTGCATTTCATTTGTTTGAAAACGGATGTTTTAGCTATTAATGGATCACGTCAGTATCAGACTTTTTCAGTTTCTGTCAGTTGATTGCTGAGCAAAAAAAAAACACGTAGGCCTACTTCGTTCGATATGTTTAAAATCAGGTACACGAAGAAAATACAATTAAATAGGACGCGTACACTGAGTTGAAAATTGAAATAATGTGAGCTCTTTTCGCACAGTATTAGGCTACGATTTACATACTAAAAATTACAAATTCTGTCTAAAGCAAGTTTCGTTCGCATTCTACGTCAATGCCGCATGACCTTGCAGTTTCTTCTTATAATAATTTTCTGTCACGTAAAATGATATTACGGTGATACGTTCAGATCGGCGATCTGATAGTTTTAGGCAAAATTTTCTACCTTCAGATCAGCGATCTGAGCACTCAGATCGGCAAGATCTGTTAACTACAGACAACAAACTCACCTCAGATCACTCACTTCAGATTTGACGTCGAATATTTAACATTCCAGCTGTCTCCTGTCCGAAGATGCCTCAGCTGGGGCCCTGCCTACTAGAGATCTGCACGGGCCAGGTGGTCCGGCGGCCCGGCCCAGCCCGGCCCGTTACGGGCCGGCCTGGGCTTGAAAATTTCTTCTGAAAATCGGACAAGATACACACATGAGGAACATACAATTTGACAGAGCGATGGAAAGAAGAACTTATTTGGATACATTCGATCTGAGCACTCATTACTATTAATCACTCAGATTGGTGAGTTTGCTGTCTGTAGTTAACAGATCTTGCCGATCTGGGTGCTCAAATCGCTGATCTGAACGTGTTATTATCGAAAATGATATGCGTTCATTATTATCATTATTATCGTTGTTGTTACGGCATGTCAACGTGTCTGGCTGCGTGTGCTAGGCGAGCATTGACGTAAACTTTGACGCTGGCGGCAAAATCTCATCCGGTTTGATTGCGACGACAATCGTATCTCAATGGACATGGGCAGCTACGCTCCTTCAGTCGACGTCCGTCACCACGAAAGTACCTTAATAAACAAACTACTGTTTGCTTAGTTTACTTCTTACCGCTTGGCGATTTGTGCACTGTCAGCCTATCAGGCTTTTGGTCTTTTCTATAACCGTCTGTTTCTGAGTTTACGTGTGTTTTTTACTTCCGTAGTACTTGCTCCGTTTCTCTGATTTCAGTTCCTCTTAAAGCATTTCTTTTAGTTACATGTACATGTGCACTAGGCGTTTCTCTTGCCCGCCCTTCGTTCCACCAGGGGTATCCATACGGGATTTTAACACGGAAAAGAAAAGGCGTTGAAAAACCAAAGCTGCATTGCGAGTCAACGTTCAATAGAGCAGGCGTAACCGGTGTGTCACTTTTTGCTCAAAGAGTCAAAGGTCAGGCGGTTTGTCGCACAATATGTCGGCACTGGGCCGACTAAACATTGTCTCGTAAACACGTTACGCTCGCTGTATAGCTGATACTGGGTCCTACTGCAAAGGTCTTAAGCCGGCAGGTTTCCATCCAATGCAGCGTACGCAACGCACGCAACAAGCGCAACGACGCGGGTGACGCAACGACCACAACGCAAGTATAGAAGGTGCGTTGGTCCGTTGCTTTTGTTGCGTTCACTGCGTAACGTACGTTGCGCGTTAGACTGGAGACTATGCTTGGAACTCACTCAATAATGAAGGTCTGAATGAATGTAGGCGGTAGGCGTGGTGTAGTGGTAGCGCGTCTGATCCTATCAGCGAAGTTACTGTACGCCGGGCCCGGTTAATACTGCGATGGGTGACTGCCTGTAGGCAGGTAAACCATCTCGGGATGTAACCAACCGCCTAGGTCAACTCAGCCCTCCATCCCTCCGGGGTAGGTAAATCGAGTACCGGCCTATCTGGCTGGGGTTAAGGCGGGGCGTGTTCATTTCTGTCGGGTGGCAGGTAACACTGTGTGATCCCATATGACAAGTGACGCTCCGTAGCTCTGAGATGGGTTCGCTCATTAGGAGCTATATGCGACCTTTAACCTTTATAGAACTTGTTTGTTTCTTGCCTGCAGTACGGCATCAGCGGAGCATTTTGGTATGCGTCCGGGGCGACAATCCAAATCCTGCTATTCTCCATGATGGCAGTACAGCTCAAACTGCACGCTCCCGGAGCCAAGACTTTCCTCCAAGTGATCCGTGCACGCTTCGGCCGTACGACTCATCTGACGTTCTGCGTATTCGCCCTGCTCACGAACGTGATCGTCACGTCGATGCTGATGCTCGGTAATCTGCTGAAATTTTGGGGTCTGCTATACAGAACGACCGAGTAGAAGTCACAGCGAATATGCCCGGTCCTACCCCGTCCAAAAAATCATGCAACTGCGTTTTTTTTCAGAAATGGAGAATTATTTTGTTTTTGACGCGACACAGCTATGCTATATACTCTAGGCGTCTATGGCACGGTTGTCGTTTGTCTGTCTGTCGTCTGTTCGTCTGTCCGTAATTTGTTGTGGATAAGTCTTGGGTCGAAGGAGAAAATTTTTTGCACGAATAATTAGCTTTGTGTCGAAGCTTTCTGCGTACAAAATTTGGAAGATGCAGTGCAAAGGAAACATTTTCGAATTTGGGGTTGAATGGAGGGGGCAGGAAAAATGTGCACTTTCAACGGAAAACTAGCCATATCTCGGAAACGGCGAGAGACAGAGCCAAGGTTGCTATTGATCATTAATAGAAGTTGCATATTGGATTTCGACTGACATGAAAATCATTGACATTGGATGATCTAAACGGTCAGTACTGCAGCAGGAACTGTATAGGCTGTAGCGCGCCTTCCCTAGCGACAGTTGGGCTTTTTTTGTTAGACCACGGGGCAACAGTTTTTTGGCACTGAAGTGATTATGTATGCAAAATAAATAATGTTATAATTAGGTGATACTTCGAGCCAGCTGGAGTAGAAAAATGTGGCTGGATGAGCTGCGTTGTACCGAAACGTAAGCAATCTGCACGTATATTCGCAGGTGTTAAATTTATACAAATAAAAAAATATTACTGCGACTCTGTAAAGGTAAAAATCCGATACTTGCTATAGCGCTGTTGCACGAATCAGACTCGTGACCAGAGCGTTTTTTACAATATTAGAAGCGACAGCTGATTGGCATGAGCTAATAACACTGCAGCGCGTTGTGCGGCCATCTATTCCCCGTACCATTTGCAGGAAAACGATAGTATTACACTACAGTTAGTGTTTTAGCTTTGTTACATCAATTTTTGGGGTTTATTACAGTCTTTTTTCGGCTGTCATGTGAAGCGGAAAACATTTTTGATGCCCGCGGCGATATGGAGACGCGCGTCGATTAATACATATATCATTATGCAGTAATTATTATGGTAGCACCTGTACAACAAAACAACTCGCCCTATACCGTATGGGCCAAAAAGTGACACTTTTTCAATTGTGTCGATATAATACCGCATAAACTGCAAAACTAGATATTTGTAGTGCTAATCTATTTCAACATTTTTCTTCCTTTAATTATTCTCAGTTTAATATGTGCTCCTTTGTTTGACAAGTTTTTATAATTTTTTTCGGAATTCTAGTGTTTATCCACAGGCAAATTTTGAATCAAACAGCGTTCGTAGTTAGTTAATCCAACCAACCATCAAAACGAAATTACAATTCATTTGCAAACACATAACATGTTCACATCGGCACATTCGGCAGACGAAGAACGATGCCATTTAATGAAAATGATAGCCTGAGTAGGCTAAACTAAAACTTGCAAATACGAGGCCTCAATCCAACAAGACAGTAAACTCAAATAGCCTATCAAGAGGTGTTTTGGCCAACCCTGTAGTTCTCGCCTACTTTGTGTCAACATTGCTGTCGTTTGGAAGCCAAAGTGTGGGGGCATAGCTTACGTGGTGCATGCAGTATATTTCGTGACTTAGCATATGGTCATTAGCTGTCACAGCTTATCGATTGCTTATTGACGTCCTCATTACTTCGCTCCATCTTTCCCTGCGTGTTATCTGGAGTGAGTGAGTAAGTGAGTAGTTTATTAACGGCACATCAGCACAAAATAGGCCATTCAGTGCCATACATGGTTGAAGTTAGTTAAAAGCACTTAATATGTGTATTAAAAGCAAAGTGAAGATACTTGAATTGTTAAGATCAAGACTATTAAGCTAATGTAAAAACAACATTATAAGTAGGATACCAACGTGGTTGGGAATCCAGCAGAAAGTTATAGATTTACCACTGTTGGCTGGTTGTGATCTTTCATGATCGTGTTATTTCGAATACGCTTATACCTTTGTGTTCAATGTTAATTGCGACTGTCCGTAATTTGCCAGTTCGCCGAAGAAAATAGTAGTTTAGTTTCAATATCAGTTGTAACTGAAAGAACTTTAATCGGCGCTGTAAATGTGGCACAGGGCGGAATTGCCACCCATGTAAAGTAAGTAAGTAAATAGTCAGCACCAGGCACTCGTTTATTCCTGTCTCCATCATGTCAGTAATTAACTAATTATTATTGTATATTTTTGGCACAAGAAAGGCAGTCAATTTTTTTAGCACAAAAACACACTTAACTAAACACTAGAGCTTAAGTATAGCCTAATTATTCCATGATTATTAACGGCAATCAACAATTTTTCGACAGCACAAAATTTAGGGGGAAGGGGAAACTGGGGGTAATTGCACCTATCCCCCCTGTTGCGACGGCACGTTGGTCTTTGTTGCACCTGTGTAGGTGGTGCGGCGACACTAACGACTTTGATCCAGGGTTTCAGCGTCGAACTGGCGACGCTGTTGGTGGCCGCAATCATTACGTCGTACACGTTCACTGGTGGTCTGGGAGCGTTCTTCTACATGTCCTACTTTAACTCCGCCTCCATACTCATCTTCATCGTCGTCTTTCTCGTCAAAGTCTTCTACGAGAACGCGCCCACCGGCGACAACGTACTAGGTCTGCCATTATGCGTCTAGTTTGCGTATGTAGGCTATTCTGAATAAATCGCGGTGACTATTCGACAGGCGTACGAATAACTTACGTATACGGCAGCCGGATAAATAGTCTGTGGACCATTTATCGGGTTAAGCAATTGGACAAATTTTGCCAGTTATACCTGGCGTTTCTTGGATAAATAACTTGGCGGCTAGCTACGGCTATTCATACGACAGCCGTATCCCTCAATTTATCCCTCTGCCGGATAAATACTCTGTACCTAAATAACTATACAAATGAAAGAATCAATAAATGAGTTAAAAGAGGAAGAAATAACCCCATGACGATGCATTATTTTGAAGTCATGGCATTGTATCGGGCTTTCCAGGTTTTGTACACGCTCCAGTTGTCCCATTGTGAAGGTTGTGAGTTGTGACCTCTTACAAATGTCAGTATTTATTACGAATTTGCATTGTGTCCTTGACCGATGACCAATGGCTTCAAGCTGCCGGTACTATAATGTTTTTATTACACGACAGTTTGCTGGCTTACTGTAGTTGGTGCCAATGCCTGCAACCGTTGTTATTACTGCAGTATGTGTTACCAAATTTCAGACGACGTAACAATGGGAGGCTGCTCCGTTGTAATAAATCGGTGACTCGGCCATAGCCATTAAGTCATTATCGTCGCCTGGGATTTCAGTGCTTATTCCGTTTGGTTTCATGGTGAGTAGAATAGCTTATGTAAACTAGTTCTTTGTGGATTTGCTAATGTGCGTCTAAATACACAGGGCCAATGTCCCAAAGATGACCGTGACCCCACACTACATATATACGCCGATCGATATGTACTGTGGTAACCTGGTTCAGTATATAAGTATGTCTTATAATTATGTCGTAGGCTCTACAGGTTGCGGCAAAAGTAGCCCCCTAAAGTTTTTCGCTGTTTTCTCAGCAACCGTTTGGAATTTTAACTTGAAATTTTGCAGCTTTATTTACTAAAACATTTACATTCAACTGTCAAGTAAAATATAATTACGTTAAAAAATGACGAAGTTATATACTTTTTAACATGACCGCCTACCGATTTTTTAGCATTAAAAATGTTCAAGGTACAACAACAATTCAATAACATCGTTGAAAGAACACAGTTAACTTATGATCAGATGCCAGAATTTCATTGTCAGTGTGAACGTTTGGAGTGTCCACCGCCAGCCCCAAGCTCCAACACAAGCCTTCAGTCGCTTAATTTGAGAAGTCTTACAGTCACGTCGATCGGCAGGACCCCACTGAAGGGCAGCTACTATGTTGGCGAGATCGATGTAGGTTCTGTGCAAGCGGTGTATGATTTGCTGAACGCCAGTGACACGGCTCCTGACGGCAACTTACACGGCAGCTACATGACAATCGCTTCGTTCCCCGGACTCATGTTTGGCATCATCAACATTGTCGGTTAGTAGTAGGGCTTATCATTCGTTGCAGGGGCTTAGAAGCTTTTACCCAAAGTGTATGTGGGGTATTAGCTTTGTTCCCGGTTTTCTTTTTTTCGTTCCTTCTGCTTCAAAACATGTTACAAAAACTTTATTTCTACGCAGATCCGTGTATAAAGTTAATGAGTACATCACTTTTTACAATTTGCAGCGTGTGTTGGGCGCATGCTGAGAAGAAGTCAATGCTTTTTTTGTGTCATACAACTGAAAAGTGCGGGGTATGGTAGGGTTACTCAAAAATTGGAAGTACGCGTACCCCCGTACCTTCAAAAGTCGAAAGTTACGCTTATGATTTGTTGCTGTGATCGAAGCAGTGATCGAATTTGGTGTATTTTAGCTTTAAAATGTGACATCTGGTAGCATCAGTTTTGGTAATTTTTACCAGATTTATTGACTAGAGATTGTGTATTTTTTCTAATTGTGTTTCTGTGCTTTTATGGTCTTAACTGTTAAAAGTGAAATTTACTTTTATCATCATGTGCAAGTTGCCTATTGCATGTCACTTCATCAGTGAATAAAGAAAAAATAAAAACTAGAAATTTGGGGCAAAGCCCAACGTGAGTCCGCCCGGCGCCCTAAGTCCGATTGGGGGAGAAATTCCCCCGGTAGCAAAGTCACGTGGCCCGCACACAAATGCATTAGCATACGCAAAACGCGCACTATTGACTTAGGGTGGGTAAACATTAGCCG
>Ga0056128_1008389_pt1 | contig 13015 bp, 5 predicted proteins | sample WorMetLIZISLAND2_FD_71113 | JGI IMG/M metagenome (GOLD analysis project Ga0056128, IMG submission 71113) | Marine gutless worms symbiont microbial communities from Max Planck institute for Marine Microbiology, Germany - Olavius geniculatus... ...
GTGTGTTTGTCAGTTTTTGAGTGCAAATTTTTCATTGTATTGTATTGTATTGTATAGGTTACTATTAATCACTAATAGGAATTGGCATACGCCGTGTCAGCTTAGATGGAAATCATTTATCTTGGATGTCATTGAAAGCCGTTATGCGCTATTGCGGCTAAATGGTGCGATATATTGCCTAAGTTGCTATTGATCACTAATCGGCAATTGCATATTGGCTTTCAAATGACATGAAAATTATTCACCTTGAATGACCGTGAAGGTCAGTACTGCAAGAGGAACTGTATAGGCTGTAGCGTGTCTTTTCGAGCAAGGCGTTTTTATTGTGAGAAATATTTGCAAAACATGCATCCAATATTTTCCATGTTGGTTTACTTTGTAGCTATTCATATCACCTGGCGAGATAACAGTGTGCAATTGTGCATGGAACTGTAGCTATTTATATCGCTTGGCGAAATGACCACGTGCTATGTCTGTTATACTGGCGTTCATTGTAGCTTTCGAGAGAGTGTTACGTTAACATAGTGTACATGGAACTGTCTCCTCTGACAAACCGCTTTCTCTCCATGGCTAGAATTCGGACATTGGGCTTTGGTCGTATTCGGTACGGTCGGCTTTTCTTAGCGATAGCTGGGCTTTTTGTCTGTTTTCCATTATAACTAAGCTTATTCCTATTTCAGTTCTTCTCATTTCATTCGTATTTCAAACATTTCACTTTGTTCAGTTGATGTGCTAGAGTAACCTGATAGCTTGTTTGTTAGTTTTTGAGTGCAAATTCAATATCATTCAATCTTTATGATCAGCGTTCTTGGCTTGTGGATGGCGGTGGTTTAGATGTGGACGAATGTCAGGCGGGAGTGTGCGGAGACGGTGTAAAACCGAACGGCTGTCAGAACAGCGACGGCAGCTACAACTGCGGCTGCAAGGATGGCTATCAATTCAACAACGGCAAATGTGAAGGTACACTAATTTCACTACTGTTGCCAGGCCTACTACAACTACTTCGACTATTACTACGTCCAGCACTTTTGATTCCGTTCGGGGTCGGTTGGTTTTTCGTAGATTTGCAAAACCGCTCAATTAGCTAACTGTCCACAAAAACTGCAGATATGCAAAAGTGAAAAATCTGATGCTAATAAATTAATCACCGCATAATGTAACAACTTCGAGCATCTGTGTTTAACACAGCAGTGCGTTGACACAGATTAGCTGAAGTGGAAAGTGACTGCATCTCACATGGGCTAATTCTATCACCTTGGCTATTTTTGTACTGAACATTATCAACGTTGGCGGTAATTACCTCCGCCAAGGAGGTAATGTTTTTGCCGGTATTTGTTTGTTTGTTTGTCTGTCTGTCTGTGAGTCAGCAAGATAACTCGAAAAGTTATGAACGGATTTTTCTGAAATTTTGACGGTATGTCGGGCATGGCACAACTTGCCCAGAATTGTTACTTGGTAGTGCACCGGCTGGAAATTGAACCGTGGACCTTTCGGTCTCGTATCCAGCGCCTTAACTGCAGAGCTACCAAGCCACCGAATGACCACTCCAGTTGTCTTTTTTTGTCCGACTACCTATGTCTGTGTCTCTGTATTTGCCCGCGTCTGTTTACATCTCCGTCTGTTCGTTTGTCTGCGTTTGTCTGTTTCTCTGTAGATATAGACGAGTGTGGTCCGGGTGGCATTGCCGAGCAGTGTAAAGCGGGCGGCTTTTGCGATGGTTTCAATCCCGCCGCCAGTTTCACCTGCAACTGTGAGGTTACTCACGAAAAGAAAATAAACGCCAGAGGCCACATCAGCTGCCAAGGTGCGTCACTCTAGTAGTAGTAGTAGTAGTAGTAGTAATAGCAGCAGGAGAAGGAGTAGTCGTGGTTCATTAGGATGCTGGACAGCTAATTTATAAAAAAACTTTGTGGGTTTGATTGCTGATTGACCAAGTTGTTGTTACTCGAATGGCCGATTTTCTGTCTGTGCGCAGCCACAAAACGTCGACTGAGCCTTTCGTCCCTCCGGGATGAGTAAATTGAATATCGACCAGCCTGCTAGGCGGGGCGTGTTTACCTACACCGGGTGGCAGGTGTGATTTCATAGGGCAGGTAACGCTCCGTAGCTGTGCGATAGGTTTTACGCACCTTTTACGTGACAGCTGACAGTGGCTAATACAAACGTGTATGGGCTAATTATGCGTGTAAATTATCAGTTCAGCAGCAAAGATTTCACTAAATTTCTGCTGCAAGTTGCTAAACCCCCAGCCAAATAGGAACTGACTAGTACTTACGGTCTACGAGGTGAAGGCTTAGTGTGGCCGATTGGGGCGATGGTATGTCTGCTAGCTGCAAACCGCGGGTCAAACTTTTCACTGATGCAGGCAATGGATGGCTCATGCTAATCAGCTGCCATTTTTAAGATCAGGCTACGTTTTTTTATCTTTAAAGCTTCTGAACGTCGATATAGTATTGTGCCAAATTGTTACTATTACTACTTCTACAACTACGACTATAGACCGGGATCTCCAAAATGTCACCAAAAGTGGTTAAACTTATCATCCTAAGCTGCACTTTTCTATTATCATTTTTTGTTAAATAGCAAACTGGGGAGTGGTGTTTGGCTTGCCTTCTGTATGTCTAAGCTTATTTTACCAATTTGTGACAAAATAACTGGTTCCAATTTTTTGGCCAGTAGTGTACTTACTTTCGTGGTCATAAATATCAACTCCCTACAACACCTAGTGGTCACTTTTAATAAAATAATACAGTCAAATGCACCAGGTTTTTTTTTTATATTTGTGTATTATTGTTGATTTTTGCCTTTTTCCAGCATTTTTTCGCATATCGTTTCTTTAAAAGTTCGCTGCTGTGGTAATAAAAATAATATATAAAATAATGAAATGTAATATAAGAAAAAGTAAAAATAATATATAAAAAAGAAAAAAAACTGAACAGAAAATTGTGTGTGCTCATTTCATTATGGTTTTTAACAAAATCTTACGATATTAGTATTCGTATATTACAATACACATCTGAATTATTAGCATTTTTACATTTCTTCTCCCTTATTTTTAATACGTCTGTCAGATAGATCTCTGTTGCTAGCCAGTATAGTAGGCTGTAGTAGGCTATAGCGGTGTGTTGCTGGCGATGGCAGAGAAACGGACGTCGTGCAAGCCAAAGTGCCAGCCAGGTTTTGTCTGTAACAACGCGACCGTTCAGTGTGAAGGTAACAATTATACCGTGTCCCAGAAAAGGGACTCTCAACATTATCGACCGTAACTTGAAGACCGATTAACAGATCTTGGTAATTTTCGGTACGATATTCCTGACGCAACTGGCCATCAAACGGCTGTTTACTTCTTTACCTCACGCACCATGTCTGCTGCTACTCCACGTGGAGAAAAAGGAGCACACGAAATGGGCGTTGAAATGAACAAAAACGTCCGAAAACATTCCTGACATTATCGATTGTAACTTAGCGAAGTATTATCAAATTCTAGTGGTTTTTGACAGGAATTTTTTCACCACAACTGGCCATTGAATGGTCGTTCAAGTTGCCACCGCACCGAACGTCTGTTTCTGCACTATCTGAGGAAATCAAACCAAGCGAAATATGCATTGAAATGAGCAAAAAAACAAGAATAACTTTCATCTTTTCAAATATGTGGCCCCCAGCAGCTTTGGATTCAATCCGTTTGATAACGTTTGGGGTGTCATGTAGCAATGAGTCAGACGCTGTTTGGGAATGTTGATGAACTCGAGAAGCGACTGGTTGAAGTCTGGATCAGAACGCTGCTATCAATGAACAGTAAATGCGTTTTCGTGCCTGTGTTCACACAAATGGCCGATATTTGGAATATTTGCCGTCAGCAGTTGCACAACTGGAGAATTGGATAAGCTGTCAGCCAAAATGCTAGCATTTCAAACAAAATGTGCTAAATTTTTGTTCTTGCAATCAATTTATAATTTCACTGCATTGAATAAGAATGTACCGGGGTAATATTTCGCTTGCTCCGTTTTCCCAAGATAGTGCAGAAATAGACGTTCGGTGAGGTAAAAACGTAAATAGTCGTCTGATAGCCAGTTGTGTCAAAAATAATTATTTGTACCAAAAATTATTAAAATCCGTTAATCCGCTTTCAAGTTTCGGTTGAAAATATCGGGGTTTTCCTTTTAAGACACAGATTATTTTACTGTTTGCGCTGACATTATTGCATTTAGGCCCTAACGTTACGTTGTAGGCTAACTTGTTTTCGTTTGACAGTTTTAACGTTAATTTCTTAAATATTGAAAAAGTTAAAAAAATAATTGTCTGTCCAATACATCAGGCGACTGTGTACAAGATTGTGACGACATTTATGGACCGATCTTCACCAAACTTGGAACATATAGTTTTCCCCTGCTTTACAGAAGAAGATATTTTTGAACAGTTTGATCGGAAGTTGTCCATTAATCCAGTGCCATTTGCAAGTGATCAATGTTTGAAACTTTATAGGCCTATTTTTCCAATTGTGCCGAATAAAATTTGAACAGAAAAGTAGCTATATAGATCGCCTACAATTAGAGGTATTTATGACTCTGGCGTCAAACACGGTGTTATTAGTATTGCTCAAGCAGTTCAATAATACCGGTCAAATTTATCACGATCGACCCTAGTTGCCGTGCCTAGAATTTGGACGAAAATTGCGTTCAACTCGGCTTGTGTAAGGTAAACTTATTAGATTCTTACGTCAAATAGCGGGTTTTTGAATGGTGTCGTTCAAATTTTACACCGACGATGTCCGCTTTTCGTCGCATTCCGCTGCAGGCCTAAGTTATAGCTGCTGTTGATTTCTGTGTTAGCTACTCGCGGTTAAACTTTTCAAAATAGGTAACTCCTTTATGGCCGACCGTACTAACGGTCGTGCCTGTGGTTGATGGTTGTGTTTGTCTGTTGTCCGTCTGTCATCTGTGGCGTACTGTGGCTAAATGGTACGTTTTAGGGGGTCGGCGATGGTACTGTTGTTGAATAGGTTGATGACAAGTTTTTATACCAGGTGGTCCAAAAAACGGACTCCCCGACTTCAGTATGCGATAACTCGTGTAAATGTACAGCAATAGTTCTAATGATTTTTACTGTTAAAACAAGAAATCCATATTGCATAAAAGTAAAATTACGTCGGATATCTCACTTATATTATGTAATTATCCTACGTAGCAAAACACACACCACTTTTGAAATTGACGCTATATTTTCCAGTGTGCGACGTTTTAAAGTTTACTCAAGCGTGCTAATAGTCATTTCTGAAAAATCGCTTTTTGGCGGGAGTCGGACGCTGGCCTTCGGACGTAGGCATCACAGTCCGTTTGTCCTAGCGACAGCTGGGCTTTCTGTTTTCTCTTGTGAGCTGAGGGATTGTGTTATATTTGCATATGCGTAGATATTGACGAATGTTCGACGTACACATCATGTCACAATTGCACCAACACAAATGGCAGCTTCGTCTGTGCGTGCGACAAGGGCTATGACCTCGTGGACAATAAGATGTGCAAGGGTAACTTTCTCCCGATGGACAGGCCTATGTAAAAACGTAAAGTTTTTCCCGATCTCAGTCGTAAGGCCCATATGGCGGCGCTGATCTCCGTTTCCTTAGCTCTAAGCCAGGTACCAGCTTACACTGCGGGGTGACCACGGATACGGGCTAAGGCATCGCGTGGTGTGTATGTTTAGGTCCCAGATTTTGCTCATTGCACCTACCCACCCCGGAGATATTCGCGATCAAACTTTAGAGTTGTTTCAGTTGTCGTTTTTTAAAGTTTTCAACATGTTTTTACACATTTTGGCACCTAACACTACCCTGTAACTAATACTAAACTTAAACCAAAGTTTTATTATATTTACCAATTAGGCCTATGTGCAATACTTTGACATTCGAATAAAACTAGCATTTTTGACCGTCTCTGACTATCTCAGGGGCGGGAGCGTCAAGTTTTAGAAATCGGAAAATTACTCCTCCGAATAAATATTCGTTCCTCACCCGGCTGGCTATTAATTCCGCCGCCGAATTAATAGCTTACAGGCTATTTTTACGGCTGCAGGATGGATAATCAACACGTTTAAATTTTCGTGTTTTTTTTTTAATTTTTGGGAGGACCCTTGTCTCCATGTCATGTGCTTTGGCAATTCTTTTTCGTTGTTCAGCATGTGCAAATATTTGACGGGCCAGCAGACATTCACTCGCTGTTTGCGCATTGCCCACACGAAAGGTAGCCTCACAAGAAATTTGAGCTAATGCTCACGAGACGCGCGAAAGCCTATAGCAGTTCCTATTCAGTAATTTAGCTGAAAATTGGGGTGTTCACGCTAAGTTAATATACAAATACCAAATTCTCTATCTGGATCGCATAGGCCTAACGATAGTAACGTGGCGCCACCTTGTGAATAATATAGATTTTTGTCGCAGCCCGAAATCGCCAAAAAATCCATAAAACCCCCTATCTTCGCGTTCAAGGTCATTAAATTCGGCGCCAATCGAGAGCCAGTGTACGACTTCTTGTTAGTGATTAATAGTAACCTAGCTAGGCCCCATCTCGCACCATTACTGAGATATGTACAGCAACTTATTGGCCAAAAATCGCCAATTTGCCCACCCCCCTCTTATTTAGCGCCCTCGTTCGTGGTGACCCCCTTCGAATTTGTGGAAAAGCTTTACGGTTCCTGAAACTAGAGTCTTCCAGGCAGCTGACGTTAAAGACTTGGTGATCCTATCTAGCACCGTTTTTGACTGATCCACCCGTGTGCCAGACGGACAGACGGACGGACGGACAGACGGACAGAATTGTGATGTCTAAGACGCGCTGAAAGCAGTAGCTGCTTTCGCGCGTAAAAAGCGCTCACCAGGAACCGAAATAATTATGGTCTTTCGAAAAAGTTAATTTAGAGTGGGTGCAAACTAATATCTTCTACTGTTTGGTTAGTTGACCAAATTTTGCCTAATTTTTTCGTCAAACGTGGAAGGGATTCTGCACGATCACGGCGTCATCCGATTTTCCGGAAATGTTATTTTGTGGCAAAGTTTGCTTGCACGTTTTTTTTTTGCTTTTCTTTACGTTTTCTTGCATGGCTCAAAATTATGCATTGTGTGTGTCGATCATAAATGTAAAATGGTTTTTATGTTTTTATAAAAGTTTAAAAACATGTTTTTATGTTGTTAAAAAATTCATGTTTTTTTGTGCTTTTTTAATGTCGTGTCTTTGTTGTTGTTGAAACATAAACGTACAAAATGATGCATTTCTCATGGGCAAATTGCGTTTAGCGTCTATTTTCTGGTCAGAGCGAGTGTTTTGTGGCAGTATTATTTGATTCGTATTGACGGTTCTTCTTACTCAAATAAATTATGTAGTTTAATGTGTTTATGCATGTTGTAAATGTTTTTATAAAAGTGAAAAAATGTTTGTATGTTTTTTATTTGCAAATCAATGTTGTCAAAAAATTGTAGGAGGCTACAATTAGAGGTATTTATGACTATATGGCGTCAAACACGGTGTTATTAGTATAAATGTACAAAACATTAGTTTATACGCTTGTTAACGGCAACATTTAAGGACTTGCACATCGAAAACAGCAAAAATTACAGAAGGTGATATTGCCCGCATCACACTGACTCTGTGTCAATGTGCTGCTGAATAATATCACCTTTTGTAATTTTTGCTGTTTTCAATGTGTTTTTTATTTGCAAATCAATGTTTTAAACGTTTATAATGTCGATTAGTTTGTTGGTTTATCTGTCTGTCTGTCTGTTCGTCAGTGTTTGAATTGTGAAAAATTAGCTGGGTGGTTGAACTTTTCGACGGTCGAAACCCGACCAAAATTGTGATATAAATCCTCTGTATATAGTATAATATAGTTGATCCCCAGAACATAATTTGACAGTGTGTTAGGGGGGCTGAGAAAACAGTTGGGGGTTTAACCCCCCCAACCTCCTTTCCCCCTCCGGCAATTCAAACACTTGCGTCTCTGTGTGTGTTTAGATACTGACGAATGTGCTCCAGGCGGCAAAGCTGAAAACTGTTTTCTGCACGGCACTTGCGAGAATCTCAAACCGCCCGACGAATACAACTGTACTTGTGATAAAGGCTACGAATTCGACAAGAGTAAAATCCAATGCAAAAGTACGTATGGGGTTCTCGATGACTTTCCAATTTCATGGATACTCTACCCGTCTCGGAGATATTCGCAATCAGGGTCTCAAGTTGTCTGAAGTTGCGCCTAATTGCGGACGCTTTTGTCCTATTGAATTTTAGGGGTGAAGGCGTCCAAAAGGCTCCTACAAGTTGTACCGAAGTTTCATGCACGGCACGTCACGCCACGCAAAAAAGCTCTTTTGGTTACCCCCTCAGCTGCAAAGATATAAGCGCACATACGTTGCATATTGGGATAATTTTTGAATTCTCAATGTCAAAAAATTGTTGGAGGACCCCCGTTCCCGATGGGTGTTAGCAAGCAAGCTTTGGCCATTATACCCTAGCGTGTGTAAAAGTTTCAGGAGCAATACAAAGAAGGAAGGAAAATAGTTGTACTTTTAAAAACTCCTTTACGTTTTTTTTCCACACCCAAGACGAAGACATTGACCAAGAAGACGAAAAACTGAAACTGAAACTGTTATGCCATACTGTGTGCTGTAGACATCGATGAATGTGCCAGCGGTAGCCCGTGTGGCGCTGGTCACACGTGTCAAGACTTGGAGGGTTCTTATGACTGCCACTGCCGCGCCGGCTACCAAGTCGTAAGTGGCAAATGTCAAGGTGAGTAATAATGATTATTGCATTGTAGACTGCATTTTTATAATTTTTTGCCGTCAGCTTTGCTAAACTTATGATTAGTATAGCACGGTGCTTAATGATTGTTCAGCGTCATCTAAGGTCGATGATGTTCGTATCAATCGGAAGCGTTTATGAGATTGTGTTTTAGTCGTTAGCAGTAAACTTGGTTTTTATCTCTCGCCATTTCTGAGATAAAGCGACTTATTGGTTAAAAATTGCTTATTATACTATTTCACTTATGTTTTTATTTTAAATTATATTGAAGGTGTTCTTTTTACGCTAGATCGCTGAAATTTTGCGTACATAGAGCTGCGATACTGGGCTAATTATACGCATGTACGTCGTACTGAAACGGAAGTAGTCCAACTTTTATGTACAGCGTTCATAAAACGTTACACCGTTACAACGTTACACCGGACGGACTGACAGACAATATACTCTAGCGTTACTTGTCTCTGCAATAGCATGGTTGGGCTGAAACCGGGCATAACAGTTTTTTTGGAACATTTGTGCATTTTGTCGGTTTAGGCCCAGGCCTATTGTTTGACTGGCGGTGACTGACTGTTGTATCTCTTTAACTGATCACGGCTGCATTGTGATAAGATTAGGGCTGCGGAAATTAACTGTTGACTGCTAGAAAAACAAGAAATCTGAGCTTATGCTCATCAGACGCGCGAGAGCCTATAGCAATTCCTGTTAGCATATAATCTTGGTCTCTCTCCATTTATTTCGTCGCAGTTCACTGTTGTGCAGCCCAAAATTGCAAAAGAATCGCCATAAACTCCTAATTTGGGATTCAAGGTCATTCAAAGTCATCGGTGTTGACACTTCTAAGAAGCTCATTGCCAGTGCTTGTTATGAAGGTAGCATGTCTGTGTTTATCTGCAACTTTTATTACGCTAGACCAACCAATAGCAGTAAAATAACCACTTTTTAGGGGGTACCCCTTTTTGACACCCATGTGCGCATTTTTTGAATCTACGGAGTCGGGACGTGCACTGCTAAAATCTGCATTCAATGCTAAAAATTTCCTGCGCAGGTCGTCTGGGTCTCTCTCTAGCCATTTCGCCGCAATTCACTTTTGAAATGTGTGTCGCAGCCCAAAATCGCGAAAATTTACTAAAACCCCCTATTTACGAGGTTCAAGGTCATCCGATGTTGACATTCGTAAGAAGCTCGTCGCTAGTGCTTGCTATAATAACAGCATGTCTGTGCCTATCTGCAACCGTTTCCACGCTAGTCAAGCCAAAAACGGTAAAAGAGTATCTTTTTAAGGGGGTGCCCTTATTTCACGCTCTTGTTCGAGAGGAATCTCCTCACCCAGCGGCATGAGCTTCTTACGATTGTCAACATCGATGACCTTGAATAACATTGAACCCTAAAAATATTGATTTCAAGTGATTTTTGGCGATTTTTGTCTGCAAAAGAGTGAATTGCGACGAAATGGATGGAGATAGGCTAAGACTACCTGCGAACAGGAACTGCCATAGGCTCTTGCGCGTCTCATGAGCATTAGCTCAGATTTCTTGTTTTTACTGCAATTGCTGCTATTGCAGCTGCTGTTATGATGATAGTATAACTGTTGTGCTGTTGCAGATATGGACGAATGTGCAGACAAGCTCTGTGGTAGTGGTGCGAAAAGTTGCACCAACACTGACGGCTCGTACGACTGCGACTGCAAAGAGGGGTTCGAATTCAAACACGGCACTTGCCAAGGCCTGTCACTTATTCATCCCATAGCATCATCATCGTCAACACAGATATAGGTTTAGGCGAAAATTTACGGCAGAGCTACGGAGCGTCACCTGCCATATGGGATCACACAGTTTTACCTGCCACCAGACAAAGATGAACGCGCCCCACTTTAACTCTAGCCAGACCGGTTGGTACTGGATTCACTTACCCCAAAGGGATGGAAGGCTGAGTTGACCTACTTTTCATTTTGAGTTTTTTGTTTAGTGCTGCGTAAATAATAGGCATTATATTCAGAACTCCTTCAATCCCCAAGCCGATTTATTTTTCTCGCATTTGTGGCTGTTTTCTTGAAATTTATGTATGCTTTTCGGCTACATCGAATAATCGCAACAGACAAACAAATTTTGTATCTGATAATTACAGAAGTTGTCAGATTTATTACCTCCGCCAAGGAGGTTATGTTTTTTTCGGACTTTGTTTGTTTGTCTGTCTGTTTGTCTGTTTGTCTGTCTGTGTGTGAGCAAGATAACTCGAAAAGTTATGGACAGATCTCTCTGAAATTTTGAGGGTATGTCGGGCATGGCACAAACCAGTGTTTCAATTTTGGGCGTGATCTGGCAGGAATCCTGGATTCTGGATCACTTTGAAATTTTCGTTACCATTGCGTTAAAGGGGGCATAAGCGAACCGCTGGCAAAGCAAAGATGGTGACGCCACCTGGCGAATAGCTTTGCCTTGGCGGAGGTACCTGCACTCTCCGAGTGCTTTCTGTAGTTGCTAATACAATTCCTTGAACGTAACTAACGTCGCACTTCTTGTTAAGCAACATACTACTTGTACATTTACGAAATCAGCTATTACCGATTTCCAATGTATTAGTAGAAAAATCGTTAGCGTTTTGGTTACTTAGTGCTAAGTAGTATGTAGTTGTAGTAGCAGCGATGGTAGTAGTCGTGGATATCGCCTATCAGTTTCCAGCTGTTGGTCGTAGTCAAAGAATAATCAGTCCACCAATTAGTCATAATTGTTTTGGTGGCAGAACTACTTTAGACTTTAAAAAATAAATATTGACGTACGGGCATGATTTTCCGAAGAGCCGGGTTTTGAGATGTTAGCAAAAGGCTGAGTGGTCAATGGCTCATAACTGTAGTCGTTATTTTAGATTTTAAAAGACGTCCCACCAAAAAATATTTTTAAAAACTTAAAACGTTGATAAAAACGTTAGCCACAATATCTTCAACGACTTGCCTAAAACCTAATGCTGTAAATGCAGCATAGCCAGAAATAGAAAAGAGAGAGAGAATTTTACTCAATTTCAATTCCACCGTGTTGTTTACTTAGTAAGTAAACTACCATCGCGTACTGTAACCTATTAATTCGTTTCAGTGGCTTAAAAGTGCTTTTCGACGTTCTTGTTGGAATTTTCAAATTTTAATCAACGTTTCTTTAAAATAAAAAATACGTTGAAAAAAGAAACAAACGCAAAAACGTAAAACGTGGCAATAAAACGTTTATTACGTCTATGGTCGTTATACATTGTGTCTCAAAAAAACACAACTTGCCACCAAATGACCATTTAGTTTTCCATTTCACCTAACGTTTGTTTCTGCACTACCTGGGGAAAGCACATTCAGCAAAATATCACTTTTTTATCCAATACGATATGATTGCTTAACATAACTCGCAAAAACACATTTTGTTCAAATTTCTGACACTTGGCTGACATTTTATTTAGTTGTCCATTTTTCAACTGCCTACAGTAAAATTGCTTGAAGTGTTGGCCCACTATGCGAACACAGGCAAGGAGACGCTCTCTCCATTCACTTGACAGCAGTATCAATAATGTTCTGCTCCAGACCAATACAGGTTCTATCAGTCACTTCTTGACTTTACAAACATTCCTAAACTTCTTCTGATAGAAACACTGCTGCAAGACAGTCAAACCTTGTAATAGACCTTCTGGTGGGGCCCACAAATTAGGACAAATGGAATTTATTGACGTTTATCCATTTATTATAACACGTATTATGCCTGGTCTGCTTTCCCCAGATAGTGCAAAAGCAGACGTTGGGTGAGGTGAAAAGTAAAACGCTTGTTTAATAGCCAGTTGTGTCAGAAATATTTTTGCTAAATATTATTAAAATCTGCTAATCATTATTTAAGGTACGATCGATAATATTTGGGATTTTTTTAAAGTTTTCTGTTTATTTTAACGCATATTTCGCTTGATTTGCTTTTAGTGCAAAAGCATACATTGGGTGAGGTGGGAAACTGAACAGCCATTTGATGACAAGTGGTGTCAGCAATATCTGTACCGACAGTTGTGAAAATCTGATAATTGGTTTTCAAGTTACAGCCGAAAATGTCGGGGATGTTTTTTGAGACACAGTGTAAGTGTTTCTCTGAGTTGGTCGTAGATTTGGACGAGTGCACGGGCAAAGCGGCGTCGTGTGCGGCTTCGGGTGGATCTTGCATCGGACATCCGGCGGACGGATCACAGTTTCACTGCGAATGTCCCCACGGCTATAAATA
>Ga0056128_1008391_pt1 | contig 13015 bp, 6 predicted proteins | sample WorMetLIZISLAND2_FD_71113 | JGI IMG/M metagenome (GOLD analysis project Ga0056128, IMG submission 71113) | Marine gutless worms symbiont microbial communities from Max Planck institute for Marine Microbiology, Germany - Olavius geniculatus... ...
AGCCTAACAAAATAATGACGTGTTGATGTCTCTGATATTCATTTGACTCAATAACGTAAATAAACGAGAAAATGAAGAGTAAGAACGACAGACAGAAAAATATTATATAGAGATAAAACACTTAAATAATTCAGTTTAATTAGCAAATGCGACAGCACAATATCCATGGATATATCCACAGGATGGTTGAAGTCTGATATCCACACATGGATATATCCATGGATATATCTATGGATATCCATATTCACGGCAAGCATGGAAATAACTCAACAAAATGACGGTTTGCGAATGAGCTGAACTTAACTATGTTGGGTTATGTTAAGTTGGACTTTAAATTGAAATTCATAATAAGTAAGTGTTGTATGTGCATAGGCGGACGGCCGCATGTTATATGTCGGCACTGGACCGACAGTTTTCCTTGTTTGTCTCATTGTCTAGTTAGGCCTATCTTCGATCATCCAGCGGTTCGCCTCCCATGTACAGATTATACAACTACAGTGAAAGCAAGATACCCAGCTGTCGACAATAGCCGACCGTAATCATCATCATCAGTGGATATCCGGAAGCAGGCCAAAGGCCTCTATTTCCGCCCGAAGTAGATAACTTCTACGCCCGAAGTAGATATGGTTGTCAGTGACATCCAAGGTCATCTAAATCGACAATTTTCATTTTAATGATTAATAGTAACATTGGCCGCATTTCTCACCATTTTCGAGATAAGGCCAGTTTTCCATTGAATTTCCAATTCCCTCCATTTAGCCCCCCAATTTGAAAATGTTCCTCTTGCACTAGATGGCTAAAATTTTGCGTGCCTGAGTTTAACACACATGGCTAATTATCGTGTAAAAAGTAAAAGTTGTCCCCTACGACCAAAAGCTTAACCACAATACATCCTTTATACGGACGGACGGACAGACAGACAGACGACGACAACCATGCCAATAGCTCGACCGTTACTTAAGTACGGTCGGCTGAAATTGTTTCTTTAATCATGATATAGCCTAGTTACATGTAGTCGGATTCTTTTCACGCACAACAACAAAGACAAAGCATAGTTTCGTGTTTATTCAATAGTCTAATCAAAGTTTACTCGTTTCAGAGTTAAACTACTGTTCTGTCACATAGGCTAGCTATCGAATCATCGGTAAACGCTGTGTATGTCTGTGTGTGACGTGCTTAACACGCATTAACGACTAATCACACGATATCGTCAATTCTCTTATTATTATAGTAACTAAAAGGCGCTCGAGAGAGTGCATATCTGCGCTAAGTGAATTTTTTTACAAAATAGTTATTTGAACCCCCCCTTTTATTATTATTTTAGCTGATTTTGTTAAGTAACTTAAGCCAAATAATTAACTCTATGCATAGCTCCTTCAGTTCTGTCGTCGATTTTTTCATCATTTTGGGACAATTGCGTCGTTATCACGTGGTCACTACTTGAATGGGTGACTGTCTGCAGACAGGTAAACGATCTCGATATATAACCAACATCAAGATCAACTCAGCCTTCCATCCTTCGGGGGTAGATAAATCAAGTACCGGCTAATATGGCTGGGGTTAAAATGGAGCGCGTTCACCTGTATCGGGTGGCAGCTTACACCGTGTGATCCCAGATGGCAGATGACGCTCCGCATAGCTCTGTGATGGGTTTCCTCTTAACAGCTACACACCACCTTTTACCTTTTGAAAAACGCATTTAGTAGCAAGATAACACAAGTGCTAAATTATACCAAATTTCCTGTGACGGTCGTAGCGTGGAGCTGCAGGTGCTGCAGCATCCCTAGATTTCGGCTCAGCGCCTCTAGTTTAGTGTACAAAGCCGACGGGAAGCCAACTGTAAGCCCCACCTACTGTAAGCTTATGCCACTAAAGCATTAAATTTCAATGTCACACAACGGCGTAGTTTCAGTCATGATACATGGCAGTGTGCAGTGTCTCATATCTTTGGTGTGTCAGGTGATAATGTTCAGTTTGTATATGTAACATGACTGAATCTGCGCCTTTCTGCAACATGATGGTAGGCAGAAACGTAGAATTCTTGGAGAAGATACGAAAATATCGTTTGATGCTTGGTGTTTTAAACTGTTTTTTCTGCAGTAGAGGCAAGCACGAGTTGTTTCAGTTGCTTGGTGTAAGACGGTATAAATAATGTAGTCTATGTTTGGCTTAGGCCACTATGTGTTTGTGTGTCATATTATGTTACGTATTTTATGTGTTCATCTTTCTCTTTCTACCCTAGTTATTAGTCATGTCTACTGTGTTGTATTTTTTTCCTTTATTGTGTTAATTGTCTGCTGTCTGCTTTGACGAATAAAGATTCATATATAATAAAGGTCATCCTGTTCAGCAAAGTTTGGGATGGTGCACTACACTCCAGATTTTAAAACCGCCACTGAATTTTCCTCTTGATCTCTTGAAATTAAAATAATTCCCCTGACTTGACGACAGAACATTTTGCTCCAAGGTCAATAAGTTGTAGACGGTGGTCCTGGATCAAGATGCTGTCATTGTGAGTAAATGACTAATAGAGCTATAACAGTAGACATGTAGAGCAACGTCATCACGCTGCTGTGATATGATTGGTTGCAGGTGCTCGTGACGTCACTCCGTGCTGTAACGTCAGCGATCCCATTAATCACCTCGAGCTGGTCATCTACACAGCAACATAGCAACAGTGTGAATGCAACAGACTCCAACAAAATGAATAATATGAATAGCACGGATTAAATTAGCCTACCACAGACTCTCACGCCTGTGTGATTATCTTTTGCTATAATTGGCTAAAATCTGATAAATCGATCGATCAATTAACATATATTTTTGTGAAACTCACTGTTAGACAGACAAAATGGACATTAGGCCTAACTTTAGACAGCGAGACGGTTGGCTGCAGTATATGCCAATCAAGCTAGTGAATGAAAGTGATAGGCCTATCTAAAAGGGCGCGTCGCGAATGATTAGAAACCGTAATGCTGGCGGATGACTGACGACTTTCGCCTGTGTGTCGTGCGATGACTCGGTGATGACGTCATGACGTGAACTGGTTTTGTCGTTGTTGTCTTGCGCCAACCTATGCAACGACAACAACAACAAGTAGCTTACGACAAATTGATCATATTAAGCTTCTTCTGTCACGTTCGTGCAAAGATTACTACGTGATTTGCGCAGCTTGACTGTAAACATTAACTAAATTGGTTAGACATGGTAATTAATTATACACTGACACTACTTGTAAGCCATTAAAAACCAAAAGTACTAGACCTAGAAAGCATACTTAATATACAATAAACGTGGAAACGGGAGTTCAGTACTTAAAATCAAATTCCCCATGGACTGGTAAAGCGCTGGGATAAAAACACAGTGCTTGCAAAATAAGGCGAATTAGCCTACACTGGCGGGTATTTATTACAGCTGGTAACGATTAAACATTTTATTGGTAACTTTTAAAAAAATTATATAATTATTTGTCGTTAGTTTTGATTAAAACTGACAGTGGCTATTTATCAAAAAAGATTTATAAGTTATTCAATCAACAGCTGTCAGTCACAGATGCATTGAGACGTAAATAGATCTACCCTAGACCTTTTAGACCTATCATAGGTTTGTTTTATACAATCAGTTTCTCCGGGGAAAGTGATTATCGCTTACTCATGCCATGTTTACACGAGGCAATCGTCGCGGCGATCGTCGCCGCGACTATCATCGCGACCAGTTGCCTGTAGTGAATACACGAGGCGACTGTCACGGCGACTGTCGCGGCAATCGTCGCAGCGACTGGTCGCAGCGACGATCGCCGCGACCAGTCGCTGCGACGATCGCCTCGTGTATTCAGTACATTGCTAAACGCTTGCCATTTGATCTATTTTATAATGCGTTCTTAGTGACGTGATTTTAATCTTAAATTTAGGCTAACGATTAAAATGTTGTTAATGGTCAAAAATTAATTTGTATTACGTCGAGTATTGGTCGTTAATTTCCACAGTCTGTTCTAGTTTAAATGGATTAATTCGCCAAAAATTAAGCCCCGCTGGCAATGGGTGATGGCTTCGCTGTCGGGCCATTCAAAAACTGACATATGAAAACGTGGTTCAAACGCAGTTCCGCTGTTATTCAACAATTAACTGCTTTCACCCTGATATGATTTTCAGTAAAAGGATTGTATTTGGAACATAAAAAATTATCCTGGCTAACTTGGCTGCACTGTGGACGTGTTCACTGTCCAAATGTTGAAGGCTGTCCCCTGCGTGCAGTATTGAAACGGCGTCAATAACGTCTTTGCTAGGTGTACAATTACGTAAGTGAAGGCCAAAGTAAAAGTTCACTACACAGTATACACTGAGATGCAGTTGCAGTTGCCAGCGTACCCTAACGTTAATCCCCTTAGCATTCTCCTTGTGTCTTTTGGAAACTTGAGATGGGGAACGTAATGGGCTAAAAACTGGCGGTAGGGGAACTGAGTTCCCCCCCGTTTTACGGTTTTGCCAAGACTTTAACCACCAACCGTGTAGATCATAAAGAGGGATACGGTATAGTCTACCTGGCCGAGGAAACTCGACGTGCGATGATCTGTTGTTGTCATCGTATTCGTTAGACGGCGCCACTGTGACAGCAACTGTAGGCCTACTAGAACGACCAGCATCGGCGTCATCGTTGTTACCGTGGTAACTGTAAGCTTCGTCGTCAACATGATCAAAAACAGCTGTAGCACAACGTCATGCATAACGTCCCAACTACGGCAGTCTGATGTCAATATGACAGATTGGACTTTTATAGTTGTTCGGGAAGGTGTAGTGGTTTAACTCAAACCCTAGTATTTTCGCCAACCCCTCATGCAGTTATAACATGGAAATCCCCTCTGAGTATTAGTTTGTGACATTTTATTATTTCGTGGGAAAAAATGCGAAAAGATGAGGCTCGCTAACTAAGTAGTTGCCCCTAGATTTCAATAGTCACTGCTTCACTAAAATTACACTTTAACTCCAACATACGAGTAAAGTATGTCACCACATACATGTTTATTACTTAATTTTGTTGTCGCCACTCTTAGAGTGGCGACAACAAAAAAACAATGTCGGCGCTAACAGCCGACATAATATGCGACCGCCCATCAGAATTCCTGTTAAACACAATACATACGGACCACTAGAAATAAAAGCAATAAATTGCCTACAGTCTGTCACATGCACAAAGCTTCCTCAGCGCACGACTGTCACAAATGCATGGCACGCAGCAGTACATCGGTGCCAGGAGAAACAATGCGTCAGTTTCTCGAGGTTTTAACGGCCGGTGACCTTAACCTCTCACTTTTTAAACTGACAATTGAAACACAGAATATTTTTGTCCTGAGTATATTTAAACTATTTTTAGTTCTCGTACGCTGCTTACTTTTTGAGTCAGGACTAACCCAGATACACAAAACAGAAGACGGACGGACAGATAGACAAACGATTAAGACGCGTAATGCGGCCTAGGGATGAGCACACGACAAGAAACTGACCCTGATGATGAGAACGACAGCAAACTCGAACGGTCAGCTTCATGTTGTGATAATAACACGCCCCTTGATACTTGTTGTCAAGTTCGCCAGCGCGACCGCTAGACGTCGCTATACACACAGCACGTACAACGTCAGGCTATCTCGAGGTTATGTGACGAAACAGCTCTACCCATTACTCCATAGCGTGATCTGTCTTCTGCCTGTTGTCTGTCACACTCGTGACCTCACCTTTGAGTATGATATTTAAATTCAATAAGGTTGTGAAGGTTTTCGAGATACATGTTCGAGTGAAATTTCATCAACCGAAGTGCAGCGGTTTGTGAGTTTTCGTGTTAACATCGAAACAGAGAAAACAACCTATAGCGTCGATGCTAAAACAATACTGTAAAAAGCAGAACAGAATTAATACATTACACGAACTGGCTCGGACGAACACACAATAAAGTGTTTGGTCGTGATCATTTTTGTCATTGAGTTAAAACTTTTAAAGGTGCTAACCTTGTTAATCGTGATTATTCATTAGATTAGCGCATGTTAATTAAACAGCTCTATGGTAATAACGTAGTATGAATCGTCCATGACTCACTGATGAAGTAATAAGATTGTCCCGGCTTGTACTCGGGCGCGTTTGGGATGGCCTGGAACGGCTCGAACAAGATCGTGAATCTTCGTCTGTGAAGAGGACTGCTACAGTTGAGTATCAGCAGTGGCGAGTCTGAACCCTCACGACTTTGATGATGATGATGATGCTCGTTGTTAAGGTCCGCCTGCAGCAGACTACAAGTGTCGTACTCACGCTTGCTAACCTGCACGAACAAAAACATTAACAAAAAAAACAATGTTAAGATGCGTTTTGCCGGAAAAAAATGTTTTAAAACGTTTGCAAATGCAAACATGAACGATTTGCACTGGAAAATCGGCATGCAGGCAAGCTGTCAGTTAAATGCAGCACGTAAACTAAAAAAACTAAAAGTGTTTTAAATAGAACTAAAAATGTAAACATTCAAAAAATTAAAAACAAACGGATATGGAAAAAAAGCTTAATATAGAAAAACTAAAAAGAAAGAAATAACATTAACTAAAAAATGAAACAAAAAAATAACCGTAAAGCAGTTTGGATATTATCCGTAAAGTTTGAAGGGGTGCCAGATGATGCACTAAAGTGAATTTTGCGTTAGATCTCACGACTAATGTATCTGACACACGTAACAGGTCGTCAAAAATAGCAGACGTCTAGGCCTATTACCGGACGTGTTTATTCAAGCGCAAATGCCCGAAAGCCCTTTTTGGCGGGGGTATGTTTCAGACCACGCTAAGAGAGCTTACGACGCTCTTCCAGACCTTTGGACTGATGGGGAAGGAAACATCGTTTCTCCCTATTCTCCCTCCGTCTTCTTTCGTTCCTCGCTTCTTTAAATCTAAGTTTGTATAATAGCATATGCCCCATATCTCAAAAAACTTATGCCGGACCTAGACGTTGTCTCCATTCATAACTTTTGGAGACGTTTTCGTTCACAAGAAACGATTATACAGAGAGACAGGTATGCAGGCACACAAGCAGAAGGGTCACTGATAATAAATCAAAAGCCACGTCACTGTTGACAATCAGTGCTATAGCGCGACCGGGTACCGTGGTCATCTCACAAATCATCCTGCTCTTGCTGCAGTAAGACAACGTCTGCAGGTGAGGCTATAGTGAATACGAGCATGCCAACTGCAACTGTGACACTCTACTATAATATAAACGTATCTGCTGTAAAGTATAGGTTCCATACAACGCAATGCACGCTCTACGATTGCGAGTAAGATAACAGTTCTATGCTAGCGTGTTGGCTTTTGTTCTCGCGTTTCTTGAGTTCGCTGCGAGTTTCCTGCGCCTACGCGTCGCTCTGCGTTTAAAGCAACGTACACAACGCAGGGCTTAGGTGGAAATAAGCGACGCGCGGATAACGCAAGCAAGTAGGTGCAGCTAACGCAAGGAACGCGAGAAACTACGTATATAGCCATGCGCAAGAGACGCAAGAGCAAACGCAAGAATAAAAGCAGTGGTCACTGAGTGTCACTACTCGCTGTGCGTGCGTTGCGTTAGGTGGAAACGAGCCTTAAGTCATTCATTCAGTCACGCCTGAGCTGCTATCAACTCACTGACAGCGCATCACTACGTCGAATAGCGTATAGAATCCACACAGAAAATGATTTAACAAAGCGACACTTGACTGCATGTCGCGCAGAAGTGCAGCTGTCAGTGGCAACATAATATGATTATACGTTTAGCGACGTACGGCAATATTGGCTTGTCAAACTCAACTCACGGCAACAGCGACACTACAAGTAGCCTATACTGGACACTAAACAGTGATTGCATGTAGCTTATTAACTCCGCCAATGTAACGAAGTGAACATTGGAGGAGATTATGAGATTGGTCGTTCTGTCCGTGTGTCCGTCGTTCCGTCTGTGTGTCTGTGTGCATGTCTTTGAGGCGCCATATCTCCATAACAGTGCCAGATAGACGCATGGTCACAATGTAGTAGTAGTAGTAGTTGTTGTTGTAATGTTTAAAAAAAACTTCTACATTACAAACGCCTTCTAGTATTATACTGCAGTGACTAGACTGAATTACACTACTGTTGACCATGGCTGACTTTTTGTGCGGTGGTGCTGATAGACTGGCGGAAATACGAGTTTTGCCTGTCTGTCCGTCCGTCTGTCGGTCTGTCTCGTATGGGCATCTAACTTGAAAACCCACCACAGAATAGCACGTCATGAACGTTAACGTCATCTAACAAAAACTAAACACAAACAGACTGCACTATTTCAACTTGTTGTGAAATTTTTGTTACAGCTTGTTGTATCGGATTTTGTACAACGAATCCACAACGTATCGAAGCACTTAGCAGTGGCGTGGCAGGAGCAAGGCACAATTACCCCCGCCCCTCTAAATGTTGAGCTGTTGTTAAATTGTCGGGGAATTTTATTCTTGTCGGTATGGGGCCGAAAACTCGCATTTTGTAGAAATCTAGGAGCGAAATCAAAAAATTCTGAACATCCAGAATCTCCAATGTCGGCAATTTGCAGCTGTCTGTCAAAATGCTGTCGGAAACTTGCCGTGACTGTCGGTAAAGTGAAACTTCCTGCCCTGCTTACTTTTTCTACCCACAGCGCCGCTGGCAGGTGAAGCTTAGACTGTTAGTTGCTGACTGACCCGGTAGATGACGTAGTACTCGTGATGACGATGGCGTCGACGATGTCCACTGTCTGTAGATGACGTCAGCGCCGGATTAGAGTAGTACGGGCAGACGAAATCGACGTCGTCAAACTGACGCACGTCAATGATGTGATCGTTCTTACTGATCTTAAAACTACGCACACCGCACAGCACTACAATCGTCAAATTTGAACCTGACACAATAAGCTATAGACTCTCAGTGTACATGTCTCAGCTACACAACAAATGCTATTTCAGCAAAATATAAAAGACTTTGTCAAGTCATAAGGTCTGTTGAATTGGGTCAGCGTTTCTTCCGCTTCAGTTTATTAGCCAAGTCAAACAACATTTTTTTTAATTCTTGGGCTTCACGTGGAAAGCAAAAAGTATGTAGGATCAAAAGGACATAAGCTTCCAGTAGCTGAAAACGTTACTGAAAATTGCCACATTGCAGCATACTTTCGGCGTTTTTTTTTGTTAATTCATTTAGCTGGCTGATTGATCGAAAAAGTTCTTATATAATCCAATCTGTTCCGCTAATCGTAGAAACGTTTTGATGCCACATTTCCAATCTAAATTTCGGGTTTCATCGCTTTTTTGTTGCCTGGACTACACATTTTAATTGGAATCTACTCTTAAACTATGCCCTGAGCGAGACACCTGTTAGTACTTGTGGTGGGACAGCGTAAATTGCGGGTGAATAAAACGACATGTCGTTAGCGTTTCGCCGAGCTGGGGAACTAAGTACCAACGTAAGCATCTGTACAAGTACTACAGTGCTAGTGCAAGTGCCGCGGAGTGATCGGTGAAGCGCAAAGGCGTTACATCGTGCTCCGTGTCACATCACGTCTTCACAATGATAATGACGATGACGATGTCTAATGAGTATATTCACTCTGCATCGCGACCCATGAGTGTAGGTATGCGCTAGAACAGAATACCTTAACATGACGTGCAAATTTTTTCAAAAAATGCGCGTATTATACATAATCCACCGCTTACTGCGCGCGCTTTAAATGTGCGCGTGATACCAGCTCGCAATAATTATGAGCTTCAAATACACCGATCTTCAGACTATAACCAAGGTGCAAAAACAAAATACCATAACGTCGAGCTGCAGAAGTTCGTGAACTGAACCTGGCTTGCATCAGCGTGAAATAATTTCACGGCAATTATTAGACCAAGCAGGGTACGACTTTGACAGCATGATGCAGCGTGATGAAGCGCGATTACCGGCAGCGAGTGCATGAAAGCAACTCAGCAATTACAACGTCATACTCCGTACCGCTGACGTTGTGCTGTAATGTGCCGCTAAATCCGCGTCGAATCGACGGTGAGTTTGTGTGCGTGACCGTGTTGCAGCCGGACACCGGCTTGAAATCATGCTCCGCTCAATTTGCAAACAGCAAACATCAAACAGCAATCACGTACCGCATCGTGTTCGCTCTGTGACGACTGACGACCTTCGCCGAGCGTCGGCCAAACGAATTCAAACGGATATTTTGCATTATCGGACTGGACTGTTGATACTAGAGCACTGGAAGGTTTGAATTCTGCGACTGCATTCCCGTTGCGTCTGTCCGTGCATAAGTTGTAAGGTTGACTGCAGCAGTTCTTTCTGACGAACTCAGCGACGTATAAACCAGCCCAAAACCCAAAGATCGTAACCAGAAACTCGACGCCAAGACCAAAACACAGTCCTGATGAACTAAACTGCATGATGCACAGAATGAACGTTTATCTCGTTATCACGGTCTCGGTCATGCCTTGCAAAGTTGGCTACATTTGTTCGTCATTTTCATGTCCGTCATTTTTAGCGCCCCTGCAGAAACATGCGATTGCAAATTGAGGTTGTCGCTTGGCGAATAAAAGCGAAAACCGATTTCGCTTCTTATCAAATTATTTGATGCTTGTTTTGATCTCGGACAAAATTCTGCCCGTTTGTATGTGGTTGCCTATTCGTAATTGCGTGACCTCAGCAGTCTGCATGCACTAGGAATCAAAATGTGCAACACCAAGATTGACAGCCAAAATGTCAATCTGAGTTCAGCAGTCGCAGCAGAAGGAAGGCGTGCCGTGGATGTGCAATAAAAATTAATTACTCAATGTTAATTCGGCTTTGAGAGATTTCATCAATGCGGATTGCACACAGCGCGTCACTGCTATAACTTCTGTCGGTAGCTGCTGCTGCCTAGTCCGTACTAATCCACTTTCTCGGCTGCGTCATCAGAGCACTTGTATTTACCACATCGTGCATATCACGACGCTCCTAGTAGACTACAGCCAGTCACATTAAGTATAAGCTGTACGAAACGATTAGTACAATACGCGCTGGTGATCGCGAGTTGGGTTTTTATTTTGACACTGTTAATGAGATATGACAAGATGTTAAGCTTACAGCAAAACCGTCGAGAAATGTCATGTTTTGCTGCGACAAGTGTCCGCTTATTTCTCGGCTCAATAAAAACAAGAAGCCCAGCTGTCGCTAAAAAGCCGACCGTACTGGTTGTCAGTGACCTTTAAGGTCATCCAAGGTCGATGATTTTTGTTTCATTTTTATTGTTTTTTTTTATTTTTTAACCATGACAATAGCTCGACCGTTACTTATATGCGGTCGGCTAATAAAAGTAAGCTTAGATGTGAAACGAAGATGCTACAAAAGTCTAGTAAATCTCGCAAAACATTTCAGCATTTTAAACATGAGTTTATGATAAGATGAATTTACATTTAAAAAAAAAATTTTAAGAAAGGGTTTACGATGTTAGAAATGCTTTGCGTTATTCTTGCCTTTTGTTACCTATAGCTGTTAATCTCAGTGTCTGAGACTGAGATTGACAGCTACAGGTGAGAATAAATGCAAAAAAATTCTAACGTCGTGTTCACCTGCTGAAAATGTTTTCAATTTTCGTCTCAAGACAGTATACGCATAATATAGGCCTACGTACAAAGGCTACTAAATTGATGCCGTGGTTTAATGAACCACTGACGATCGAGGATCGAGCAACATCAAACAAAGGTTGCATGCAACTTGGCAAATAACGATGACACTCGTATTACAGGTCAGACACAATGGCATCAAGACAGACAGACAGACAGAGCGAGAACGACAGAGAGTGACAGAGAGTTATGAGATGACAGTGTGCTTTGATGTTAGTGTGACCGTCTCTGTAATCAGTTGAGCGACCACACACTATGCGCATGGGTCTAACGTGAGATCTGTATTGTCGATGCGTGTGGGCCAGCGCCAGACATCTGTACGACTCGGCAAATTGCTTCACGTCATTACACTTTGTACTCCAATTGTACGGACATGTTTATAACAACGCCTGTTAGATCACTGTCAGTCGCATTTTTCGTGTCATCTTTGTTGCAAAACGCTGCAATAAAAATGGCGAAATTACTGACTGCTTATAGACTACTGTAACGATTACAGTTTAGACCACCAGAATAAGACTTAATCAACTTGTAGCTAAACGAATAACTGAAACGTTTAATGGTGTATTCAAACAGCGCTATATATCCAATAGCACAGCTCAGAAATTAATGTTTTGTGAAATATTTCAGTAAATGTAAAGTAGGCCTATTGCACACACTTGCCAAGAAAATTCAAACGATTAAATACAATGAAGTAATAATATAAGATAATGTTCAAACGAACACAGAGTCTGTCCAATGCATCTTGATAGCTTAAGCAAAGTCTGTATAAAGTAAATCAGTGAGCTGTGTAGGCCAATGGTAAAATTTAAAAAAAGTTTAATTGCCACCTTAAAATAACGAGGTAATGACCTTGACCTTTTGGGGTTTTGTGACGTCATCGGTCACGTGACCATTCAACTTGTGGTGGACCATTCTCTATGGGTGGTCCATTCCATTGTGACCATGCGTCTATCTCGCACCGTTATGGAGATATGGCACCTCAAAAATTGGACGGACGCACGCACGGATGTTCAGGCGATTTTATATACTGTGTCCAATGCTATCCATTGCATTAGACAGACAAAAAGTTGTGTAATATCGGTATGAAATAATCTGTTCTACGAAAGTCCACGTCACCTAGTCATTGCTGCTGTTTTGCCCACTTTGCCCACTTTTCCGTCTTCGAATTGGTCATACAAGACTTACAAACTCTTATCTCCTAAAGGGAGAGAGTCAACCGGTATGTGAAGTTTGCCATTCTCTGCTCAGAGTCAAGCACATTTTGGTAGACTGCACCCGTTACAGTGCAGCACGTCAGAGATATTTTGGAGTGGACACACTCAAGAACGTTTTTGAAAATGTTGCATCTCGCAACATCATCGCTTATGTTAAA
>Ga0056128_1008392_pt1 | contig 13014 bp, 12 predicted proteins | sample WorMetLIZISLAND2_FD_71113 | JGI IMG/M metagenome (GOLD analysis project Ga0056128, IMG submission 71113) | Marine gutless worms symbiont microbial communities from Max Planck institute for Marine Microbiology, Germany - Olavius geniculatus... ...
CCCATTTGCCGGGAAGCCCCCCTTGGAGGGATTTGCATAAAATTTTGCATGACGGGTCCCCTCGCCGACGTAATCAACCCTGCCAAATTTTATCTTAATCGGGTCAGGGGTTTTGATTCTCTGGGGGGTCAAATTTTGGGCTTTCCCATAAGAAAGAGAAGTCGCCGTTAACACAGGGCTTGAACTACCGTTCAGCCTGTGACTACATCATCACTGCCATTGAAAAAGGTTATGTATGTGGGTCTCTGTTTGTATCCTGCATGACTCATAATACGAGAAGCATTCGATAAATAAGTTACAAAACAGCGTCATTTTGTTAATTTTCTAAATCTAAACAATCTGAGAGATACATTTTGTGGGGAATTACATTCTGAACACATGTAGAAAATTTTTAGATGATGACGTAATTATTTTGACGTCATTTGTTCACAGACCACAGTCTACACGTGTATTATTTTCCCCACCAATAATCTATCATAACTTGCAAGTGCCAAACAGCATAGGAAGAAAAAAATGAATAAACTTAAGTTAATGCCATCACTTTAAATGCTATAAAGTAATGTTTTATGTTATAACATAACATCCAAGTTTTGTCAAACGTTTGTTCTATCTTTCAGCTAACTTCTGAATGCCCGATGCAAAAAACGATGCTGGCTGCTGTCCATGCCGCTGAAGAACGACTGATTGCACCTTGGTATATGATACAAATTTCTACCAATGTAGCATTTTCTTACACCAAACGTGAACTGTTCGGTTCTTAAAGTACTTGTCGCCATATACTGGATACATCTCAGAGTGAATCTGATTTGCATTCATTTTTCGCTCTCAAAAAATATAATAACGGCACACTGTTCATTATATGGAAGGATTTTAGGGGCAAGGGCGCCGTAATTAATGTTTATAAATGATATCACAGTGATGTCATCACCACAAAACTCACAGCTGCTACTCAGAATTAAATTTCCTACAAAACGTATATTTTGGATTTTTAATATTTGGAAAACTAACAGAATGATGCTGTTTTGTAACTTATTTATCGAACGACCCTTGTATATGAATGCCTTTCATTAATTACATTCAACGGGTACAACATGAACCAAAAAAATAAAGTGATTAGATTTTGCTCACAACGCAAAGCTCTTGTGGATTCATTACCATCAAAGAATAAAGAATGTAAACTGGCCCTCTGCAGTGTGTCTCAGCAAGTTGTGAGCAGATTTTGACTAGAACTAACAGAAAGGTAGAGATTGAAGAGTGGCCAAAAAACTGATCACTTACATTTTGATGGAATCCAGCTCAATATAACAAATAACAACAAATTTAAAAAAAAAAACTTATCACTAAGAGCTCAACAGTACACAGCAATGTGCATGCAACATGCCTCATCTGGAGCGGACTCCGTCAATAAACCTTCTTTCTGTGCACTGCACACAAAGATATGCGAACCATCAATGACAAACAATGAATCTGCAAGTTGATTTCACAGAAGATGCAATGCAAAGTAACAGAGTAATAACTATACTTGTAGAACAATGAGGACTGCTATTTACTTCTAGCTGCTGAAAATCAGGTTAAGATTCTTAAGGTGTGCGAAGTCCAGTTATATAAATACAACTATTTGAATTACAGGCATTGTCTGACCAAACACGAACATGATTCAAACATTCAGTGCAGCTCTGCTCATAATCTAGCATGGCACGTAGCATCATCGCAAACTTGCCAGGTGACGTGGAAGTAAGATCGACACATGCCAGCATCACAGCTGATGCAGACTCCAGTTCTCTTCAGCAGCTCATCCTCACATAAACTACACTCCTGCACAGACACACATCATCACATCATCACCAACATCACATGCTTATAGTGCGCAGCTAAAAAGAAGCCATCATATGCAGTATAAAAGTTACAAACAGATATACAGATATACAGGGTGCAAGAAAAAAGTAGCCTCCTAAATTTTTTCGCTGTTTTCTCAGCAGCCATTTAGAATTTTAATTTGAAATATTACAAATTAATTTACTAATACCTTCTACATTTAACTGCCAAGTAAAATGTGATTCTGTTGAAAAAACGAACGACAAAGTTATAAACTGTTTAACATGACCACCTACTGATTTTTCGTCATTAAAAATGTTCAAGCTACAACAGCAATTCAATAACATCGTTGAAACAACACAGTTAACTAACTAATGATGAAATGAGCGAATTCCACTGTCACTACAAATGTTTGAAGTGTCCATTGTCAACTTCAAGCTCCAACACACAAGCTTTCAGTCGCTTAATTTAAAAAGTCTTTCACAGCCTTGTCGATCATTCTTTGTGGCAGGTTGCCCCAGATAACCAGAAGTACTTCCTTGACTTCAACGATTATTTTCAACTTTGTTTTAAGCTTGCAGTAAGTCTCCAACATTGCACCCCACACGTGATAATCCACTGGGTTTATATTCGGCAAATTTGGAGGCCACTGGTTCTTTGTGATGAAATCTGGACAGTTGGCACTCAGCCACTTCTGTGAGCTGTGTGCTGTACTGTGCTGGTGTGCCATTCTGCTGGAAGATTAATCCGATGGGCAGCCGACGATTGCTTAAAAAAAATGATAATTTAGTGACAATTTATACACAAAATAAATAACTGTTTATCAAAACGTCAATGTGACGTCATCGGCAGTAATGTTGTAAGCAGTTTTTGAAAATTACATAGCATTTTTAGCTTAAACATTTTTAATGCTGAAAAATTGATCAGCAGTCATGTTAAAAAGTTTATAATTTCATCGTTTTTTTAACAGAACAACACTTTATTTGACAGCTAGATGTAGAAGGTTTTAGTAAATAAAGCTGTAAAATTTCAAATTAAAATTCCAAACAGTTGCTGAGAAAACAGCAAAAAACTTTAAGGGGTTAATTTTTTGCCACAACCTGTACACGATACACATTATTACATATATAGTACCAGTAGTTTACACAGTGTTTCAAGAGGTGACAAAAGACAGCTACATAAACAGACCCCTACTATTTCAACAGTGTAAACTGTCTAAGTACTACTATCAAGTTGCAATTACAGTACCTCACAAAATCAATCAGTTTGCTCCTGTGTATCATCATTCAGCATATTATTGATTGCTTCTATTTCATATTAGCCAGTAGGTATACCATACCTATATACAGTGTACATGAGGAGGGAGAAAAGACAGACATGTACCTTGGCACCCCACTTAGCGTAGGACATTTCAAACAGAGTAACTCCGCAAAGCTTGTCAACGTCGCTGAATGCAACGCCAGGAACGTACAGAGCACATACCAGATGCACCCATCTACACACAAACGTGTCAGACATCAAGTTTCTGACTGAACTGTGCTGTCTAAGATAAGAAATACACTGTGTCTCAAAAAAACATCCTCGACATTTTTGACCGTAACTTGAAAACCAATTAACAAATTTTGATAATTTTTAAAACGAATATTCCTAACACAACTTGCCATCAAATGACTGTTCAGTTTTCCACTTCACCTAATGTATCCTTCCACACTACCTAAGGAAAGCAGATCAAGCGAAATATGTGTTGAAATAAACAGAAAAGCGGAAAAAAATCCCTGACATTATCTATCGTAACTTGAAGAATGATCAGCAGATTTTATTAATTTTTGGCCGAAATACTTCTGACACAAATGGCCATTAAATAAGTGTTTTAGTTTTTACCTCACCCAACGTCTGCTTTTGCACTACCTGGGGAAAGCAGACCAAGCATAATACGTGTTAAAATGAATGAAAAAATGTCAATAAATTCCATCTATCCTGATCTGTGGGCCGATCTATTATGAGGTTTGACTGTCGTGCAGCAGTGTGTCTACCAGATAAAGTTTAAGAATGTTTGTGAAGTCAAAAAGCGACTGGTACAGCCTGGATTGGTCTGGAGCAGAACTTTAACGATACTGCTGTCATTGAATGTAGAAAGCGTCTCCTTGCCTGTGTTTGCTTAGTGGGCCAACACTTCAAGCAATTTTACTACAGGCAGTTGAAAAATGGACAACTGGATGAAATGTCAGCCAAAGTGTCAAAAATGTGAACAAAATATGTTTTTACGCATTATGTTAATTAAGCAATCATATTGCATTGGATAAAAAAGTGATATTTCGCTAGTTGGGTTTTCCCCAGATAGTGCAGAAACAAACGCTGGGTGAGATGGAAAACTAAATGGTCATTTGATAGCAAGTTGTGTCAAGAATACTCACACCAAAAATTATCAAAATCTGATAATTGGTTTTCAAGTTACGATCGAAAATGTTGGGGATGTTTTTTTGAGAAACAGTGTAAGTAGTGTCATAGCATGAGGGGGCAGTGGCACCCCTAAATTCTACCCTACTAGACAGACTTTTTGTCCAAAAATTTTCTTCCAAAGATACAAAAACTGCGGCTGGAAATCTGCCATTTGGTGGGATTAAGGGGCACAAAGTATAATTATGAGCATAAATATCTTTGTCAGAATTTGCATCTCTCTGTTGGAAAATTGAAACTTCCTACCTCACAACTATTTTATCCCGTGACATCAACGTAAAACGTTGTAACTGCTGACATAATATAACTCAACAACAGTACAACATAAATGACAAAAACTAGACAAAGCATCAAAGTGTGACCCAGTTTAAGTCTAAAGATAATTACTGGCTAAAGTAGAAATAAAGGCCCATCACTCTGGTGATCAACAATAAGAGCATACAAATTATTACACAAGTTACAAGAGAATTAATTTAGTTTTATGTGTTTTACCGTGCATAAAAATACCGTACAGGTGTGCATTCATTGGTTTGCTAGCCAGTACTTTTGTATACTGCGAAAATAAATTTGCAGGAACAAAATTGTGGGTGTAGCGACGTCTGTTCCATGTTAACGGCGTTCTTTTTTTGTGATCAATCAAGAAATGTCCAGGTCTAGACCGAAATAAATCTCTGCACTGTTCCAGAATGCAAAAAATGCACCCAATGCAACCACAACAGTCTGACACTTAACACAGCTGCTTATATACAAGGTGGGCCATAAAAAATGTGCCACTTTATTTTTGTTCACATCTTTGCCAAGCATTAACCGATTTTTAAAATTCTTTCACCGGCACATACTGTGGACAATTAGCAATAAAGTGGTTGTTAAATATCCCATCACACTTTAGCTGCGTTGCTACAGTACCATGTGAAACATAAATTTCCAAAAAATCACTAAAATCACTATAATATATATGGAAAAAAATCATCTCCTGAAACAATTTTTATACAAAAATTAAATTATGTTTAATGTTACATACATTTTTGATGTTTGAAGAAAAAAGCAGATCATATTGTCGTAAATATAATTTTTAGCTCACTGACGATATACCGCTGACGTAATGTGTGCCATTTAGCGGTGAAGACAAAGCTCTGATAAAGAACTTGTACTGGTTCAAAAAGGCAGTTTTCAGAGAATAATGGCAAAATTTTTGAAAATGAACAGCAATGGGTAAAAAGTGGGAATGTTATTAAAAGAGATTTGGGAAACATGCAAGCACTGACCAAAAGCATGAAACCAGCAGACTGAAGCATACACGTACTGAAAAAAGCGCGATCACTGCGGATGAAATGGTAGGCTTGCTAAACCACAAAGACCAGAAGCAAACATATCGTTCAACATGCCAGATATTCAAAGACACAGATCTAACAAAGTCTAGCATCGTACAGATCATTCACTGCATTTTTGGCTGGAAGTGTATTTCGTTTACCAACACGCTTGCTGTCTATGATTGCTAGTTTTTCTTGCATTAATATTTCAATTATATGCAATTTACTGTGTGGCGGGATCTATAATAATCACATTATTTCAAATTGTCCGCAGAGTGTGTCAGTGAAAGAATTTTGAAAATCGGTCAATAATTGGTGAAGATATGGACAAAAGTAAAGTGGTACGTTATTTATGGCCCACGGTGTACACTGTAAAGCATGACGAGGAAACAGTGGAACCTGCATGCTTTACATATAATAAATTGAGCACTCGGGCAGTTTTGGAAGCAGTTAGCCAAGATCAGTGCACTCAAGTATGGTCACACTGAACAATGTGTTCAGGTGATCAACATGACCAACCTTCATTGCAATGATCGAGGTAAACTGTTTACAGAACTGTCCATTTGCTTGGTCTACACATCAAATCGATGTTCCACTTTTTAAAATGCCAATCTGTATAATGACTCACCGTTTTGCATCAGTTTCTTTATAAATGCCACCTTCATTTGGACAGAGTTCACAGTGCTGCAGACAGACATATCAGCAACTCACTTCTAACCACTATTACTATTTTAGTATTCTACACACAGTTGGCAAAAATTTTACTTTCACAAAGTAATCACAAATCCACAAATCATTAACTATTCACTGCAGAAATCTTTAACAAAAGTTCACAGCAGCATGCAATTGCATACAAAAATTATACATTCAGTGACCACTATAATACAACAACCGTTTCTTGGCAATTAATTAGTCCAAAAAATTGTCTGGTTTCAAACAAAACAATGTGAATTTCAGGAAAACGATATAAAATCGCGGAAAAATTATCCCACCAAAATCTAATCCATTGCTTCCTTCAGCCATGCCTGACCCCTACACAAAATTCTGTCGGTCTGAAACTTGTGAGTTATCGTGAAAAGTTACTGTGAATGCAAACTACTGGACCATAATCTCCACCCTGCTTTAGTGGATCTAAGACAAATAACGTCTGACAGAACGAAACGCCATTTACAGTGACTCTCACATGGTTCCAAATGAGACTGCCCTACACAGGTAGCCCAACACCACAGAAAGAATAGATCAACCAATTGTTCAATCGACTATTCAGTCAATAATTTACCTGCTCAGAAATGACAACACTAGCTGCAGACAGTATATCAGAATCGATGGGCCAGACAGCAGGGCCTGTAACAAGACACATTAGGAGCCATGCCGTCCCAATGTTTCTCCAACAGCAAGGGGATAATGAAACCTAGTAAAACTTTGCAGCGGCAACTGTAGGCCAGACATGTGGACAGCGGAATGGTTGCGACTCACTGGTTTGACGCCAGCTCGGCAAGCATCACAGAACCATGGCTCAGTGCTTGCTGAAGATGTACCACTGTCTACAGACTCCATCTCAGACACTCCGTAACAACCTAGTACACCACCGCCATCACACATCAATATACCGGTATGTTAACGGTCACATTCTTTTTCAAACATCCGTGCAAATGAACTGCTTAAATTCGTTCTAAATCAGCTCTCCATGAAATGCCCTCTGTTCTAAATCAAATAAAGTTTTTCTCAAAAACATCTGAGAAAAATCTGACTTTGCAGAGAGATTTTTAATAAGCCCATTCGTGCACATGTGAAATGCTGTGTTGCCTCTGTTTTGAAATCAGCGATCATCTGCGGAAAACAGAAACGAAAATCCAATGTAAACAAAGCATTCTTTTTCACCGATCTCGTCCAACAAATCTGTCTAAATCTAGATCGATCCGATTTTTTGAGAAAGAATGCAATCGATTTCAATGTCAGCACCAACATTGAATTTGCATAGCACAATATCATGAAGCATCACTATTACTAGTGGCAAAGGCTCTGGCAGCAGCAGTCTCAACATACTTTTATAACTGCTCTAGACATCCATCAGCTGTTAATTACAGTGAAGCGATGCTCCATAGTTTCATGATGCTGAACTATACACATAAGATGTACCAGACTACCAGCGTTATTAATAATATCTATTAATACTAACGCTGGTAGAGGTTAAAAAAATTAACAGATTGATCTGCTAAAAGAGACTCCAATTAATCAACTAATTTCGAGCAATCTTTGTAGATCATTAGCAACATCACAAAAACTACAGAATTCAAGTAGTGGTAGTTGTTGTGTATCAACAAGAAATTTCAGCTAATGCTCACGAGATGTGCAAAAGCTTACAGCAGTTCCGGTTCATTAGTTTACCTAAAAATTAGGGTGTTCATGCTAGCTTAATATACAAATACCAAATTCTCTATCTGGATCGCATAACGATAGTTCCGTGGTGCCACCTTGTGAATAATATAGACTTGTGTCGCAGCACAAAATCGCCAAAAAAATTCATAAAACCCCCTATTTTGGCATTCAAGGTCATTCAAAGTCATTGGATTTGACGCCAATCAAGAGCCAGTGTACGACTTCCTATTAGTGATTAATAGTAACCTAGGCCCTATCTCACACCATTACTGAGATACAATGACTTATTGACCAAAAATTGCTAATTTTGCCCACCCCCTCTCATTTAGCATCTTGTTCGAGGTCAACCCCTTTGAGTTTATGGAAAAGCTTTATGGTTCCTGAAACTAGCGTCTTCCAGGCAGCCGACGGTAAAAATTTGGTAATCCTAGCTACCACCGTTTTTTGACTGATCCACCTGTGTGACAGACGGGCAGACAGACAGACAGACAGAATTGCGATGGCTAAGACGCGCTGAAAGCAGTAGCTGCTTTCGCGCGTAAAAACAAAAACAGAATTAGAAAGTGACAATGTTGCAGTCACTATATGTGTAGCTGAATTACTAATCTGACCACAGGAGCTTACAAAGCACAAACTGCTGTAAGTAACACTGTACAAAACACCTAAAAATACAAATCTTGACAACAAGTCATGCGTAGACTCCGTGAAAAATTTTAGTGAAAGTTTAACCAATCCAAAAATTAATAAAACAATATGTTTAATCAATCATTAATTTCCGCAGCTGCAGTATTGGTCAATAATAATGAGGCAATGCCGAAATGAACCTTCATGTACAGATGCTCCGCAGCCATCACATTCTACAACTTCATCATCTGGCTCTCTAACATAAATGCGCACACACACACACACACACTCAGCCAAGTCACAATATGATCACATTCACCATTCATGATTGTGGCTAAGCTAATTGCATTTCTGGCCCTAACCAACAGCCGAATGTCAGCTAACTTTGAATATCAAGTTTTATCTAGTTAACTGTTGATCAATCACTTAATTGTTTGCAAAATGGTGTCAAAGTTGAATTTTACAGATTAATATAAAGTTTGTGGTACTACTCAAAAATTTCACCTTCAAGAAATCTCTGTGAAACACTCAAAGTGAAATTCTACTCACGATTCCGGCTAGACTAATGCATTTCTGAATACACTATTCAGCCGACTATTCGGGCCAAGTAGAATACAAATAGAATATTCGGTACAGCCCTACTGAATAGCAACAAACAAACCTTGAATCTTCAAGACATATGCAGCAGACAGCCAGCTTCAAGTTGTTAATACGTGCCTAACAACAACAAACCAATATCAAAACATGTTAACAAAAAAGCAGAGGAACAAAATCCCTACAATTATGGGCATTACATAGTAGACAAAAAGTTTCACTTTATTTGCACAAAAAGTTTAGCAGAATAAAAGTGCTTCAACTGAATAAAAACTGTAAATGACTAAAACAAAACTATGAAGCAGACTACACCTTAGCCATTACTTTTAAATTTCAACTCACAGTATATGTTTGTGTGTTTTGACCCAGATTCTGACTGTTGATAAAAAGTTAACTATTTAAGCATGATGGATTCCAGCTGTATTTTTGACATTCCCCTTAACACCAGGTCATCAATCACAATTGCAGCTCTAAGTAATCAAAAAAAGAAGCTCCAATTATTAGTCTAATTAATTTCTAAGAAACCCAACGAACACAGACCAGACACATCAATGTTAGACACAGACTAACAGCCAAATAATGGTGGTAATATCACTCTTTGCACTAATTCATAGCACAGTAGAAAAGAACAAACGTATGTCACAAATATAATGTAATACATTAACCCAGTCAGCTTACATATTATGGCCTTTATATCAGTTCTGTGTCTGAGTTCATGTAAACGACAGAAGCGTACTTTCTGTAGGGAATGTGATGATTGACTATGTTGAGTGTTTGAAGAAGTACACTTGTCCACATCAGCAGCAGCAGCAGCAGCAGCAGGCTCATGGTGATGACTACCATGACGACCAGACTTATGTGCCACACTATCATCAGTACTGTCATCATCATCATCATTATCACTGTCGATGTCATCTTCGTCACTTTCATCATCGTCATCCGCATCAGACACATCATCTACGTCAAACCATCACAAACACAAGACAATATCAATAAGCCGATATCACGATATCAATCGCCAGCCACGCGTCCCTACGATATCGTGAGACAGACCGTGCCTACTATATCGCCCAGACGTCACCAGCACATGCCACCTGACTTATTCTAATAAACCATAATAGAACGCAGTCTGCCACAGAAGCAGGCGTTTGTGAGTAGGTTATGTTTAGACGCCCACCTCACGGTCTGCAACAGACTGCAGTGCATGACAGTGATATGCATGACGACTGAGTGAGCGGAGAGGGGATGGGAAGAGTGAGGTCATTTTTATCACTTAAGTCAACACATTTTCACAAGCAGAGCCCGGTGCATCTTTGTTGCTGGTGCTGCTGCAGCTGCTACACTGCCATCAGTATTAGAGGCCCTGGCTGCTACCTGTTCCCTTCCCACCACTCCCTGCTCCCGTTGCTGTCATGCTCATTCTGCCCTTTCTCCAACCTCCCCTGCTCCCACTTGCCTTACCACTCAGGTGTCCGCTCTCATGATATTGCGATATCGTGATACGAATTGCTACGATAATCGATATGGATTTTTTTGCCACAATATAATCCCTAATCTCCAATGTGAATACTGCTGCAAGCTGGCTAGTGCAACAAACTCAATACAGCTCTTATATAAAACCCAGCTCTGGATTCAGAAACCTTGGGTCTGAATCCTACACTGGATAACCATAAAAATCTTTCCACACTCCGGCAAATTTTTCTCAAATTCATCCATAACTTTTTAGATACATTGTGCCATGCCAGTCTATGCCTAACATCTAAGAATCCTAAGCGATACAGAATCCACAGAAAAATCTAGATAACCATCATAATCTAAGCATTTCCTGCTCCCATGATTTCACCAAATTCTGTTCACGACTTTCTCTCGATCATGCATAACATGCACACACACAAAAACTAACCACGCCTTTTTTCTCAACTTTAGGTAACAAGCTCAGCAAAAATTTAGAGTGTCATGCTGCTATGCTTCTTATTATAACTTTCAGAATACACATTATTATTACATTATTGTCAAAGCAACGTAAAATCGATGCCATGGCAAAAATCAGTTCAATAATATGCGACATAATGAATAATCTTAACCTGAGTCATCATCAGAGACGAGCTTGAAGTCACTATCATCTGAACTGCTTCCATCAACGTCGGCAAAGTCTAGTTGCAGACGATGAGGTTCCACAAGCTTCACACGCCGCTTGCTTGGATCTCTCTCCACTGCAACCAACATAACTACTATGTCATTCATGAGATTCTATTTATTCATTTATTTAATGCACAGAGCGCTATACATTACAACACACAGTGACACTAGATCGCCTCGAGCTGTGTGGGAAGTCATCAACAGCGCTCTGGTGCTCGCTGTCATCGATACCTGGATGACATCGGGACGTTGCCAGCACTACTGACCATACCACCAACGGCTTTGCAGCTTTTTTTTCGTCAGCTGCGTTCTGCCAACTCAAGGACATGTGTCGTCAGACGGACCTACAGCAGCTATGGAGACAGATGCTTTGCTGCTGCAGGTCCGAGGCTGTGGAACCAACTTCCAACACATCTAAACAAACGTCAAACAGACATTAACTTTGAACAGTTCAAGCAGCTGCTGAAGACATTTTTGTTCGGTTGTTGGGAGTGCGACGCATTGTGGCTGTTAAATTGCGCCCTTAAGTCATCTTACTTACTTACTTACTTACTACAGCTGGACAGCAAGGTATAAGCATCAACAGTTGGCCAGTGTCAAGAAGACAGAAGAATGGTTTTAAAAAATAGTAATGCATTCAGCGTAACAGAGACGCTTCATAATATTGCGCTATAAAATTTCATGATGACACTGACAGTGACACTACAGATCAAAGCCGGTGAGCGACGTGTTCACGATCTCTGTACAGCGGGTATGACTGAAAACCGCAAAACACCGCAGGACACTTCGAATAACCACCAAAAAGCGCTGAAAACAGTAGGACTTTTCTTTAATTTTAGAGCATTATATAGCCACATAATTCAGGATGTGCAAGAAAACCGCAGGACACTGCAGGACACATACCGGTAAATGTATTGATTGTAAGCTGAGCCAGTACAGAATTTGAGAACGGGAGTAGCGTGAATGAATGTGCAAACACTGACAACATGAGTGATGTACATTGTAAATTTAAGCGTCTTGGTGCACATCTGACATACGGCGTACGCACCCTTGGCGTCCAGGTATGTGGCCTGTGTCTTGAGCGTCGGCGTATAGCATTTTGTCCCTGTTTTTAGGCATCTGGTGGCGTGCTGATTTTGTCATTTTTGCATTGTCTAGCGGCATTTATTTAAATTTACTAAACTACTGAAAGGTTAAGTTTTGATTTCACGTCTAAAAATCATTTTTGCGGTTATCATTTATGTGTCCTGCGGTCTTTCTATGGAGTACTGCGGTGTCCTGCGGTTTTCAGGCATACCGTGTACAGCTGCAGCAAGACAACACTACTTACACATAGTTCGATACAAAAAATCAACACCGGGATCTGTTTCCTCGCATTTCTCCTCCATAAGTAATAGTTTCGTTTAAATATTATACAATATTACCAAAAAGTACAAATAAACAATAACATTAAACATAGAATATCAAATTTTTGACTTTCCGATAGTGGTGCGTGGAAACTGGAAAGTAATGAAAGTAACAGATACCGTAACAAGGAGAATATCTATCGCAGGTTTTGCAAATATTTTTGTCTGTCCAATGCAATGCATAGCATTGGACAGACTATAAAATCACCTTTGTGTCCGTGCGTGCGTGCGTGCGTGCGTCCGTCCGTGCGTCCAACATTTCTTAAGCTATCTTCCTTCCACCTTCCTTT
>Ga0056128_1008393_pt1 | contig 13014 bp, 9 predicted proteins | sample WorMetLIZISLAND2_FD_71113 | JGI IMG/M metagenome (GOLD analysis project Ga0056128, IMG submission 71113) | Marine gutless worms symbiont microbial communities from Max Planck institute for Marine Microbiology, Germany - Olavius geniculatus... ...
CCCTCAAACGTCGCGAGGCCTGTGATAACTTATCCCCCTACTCTCCCTCTCGACGGGACTGGGTGCGTTAATTTACGCGTTAATTAATGCATTAAAAAAATTAACGCACTGCGTTAATGCGTTAAAAAAATTAACACCTTGACAGCTCTATTATCAACCAATACAAAATTTCCAATTCTATGGAGACACAGATTTCAAGGTTCAACAAATTAGCAAAAAATATTTACAACATGATAAACTTACACAGTGTCCCAAAAAAGCATCCCCAACATTTTCGACTGCAACTTGAAAACCAATTACCAGATTTTGATAATTATTGGTACGAATATTCCTGACACAACTTGCCATCAAGTGACCATTCAGTTTCCAACCTCACCCAACGTTTGTTTCTGCACTACATGGGGAAAACACAACCAGCGAAATATCACTTTTTTATCCGATGCGATATGATTGCTTAACTAACAAAATGCATAAAACACATTTTGTTTACATTTCTGACACTTTGGCTGACTTTCATCCAGCTGTCCATTTTTCAACTGCCTGCAGTAAAATTGCTCAAAGTGTTGGCCCACTATGCGAACACAGACAAGGAGACACTTTCTCCATTCATTGACAGCAGTATCGATAATGTTCTGCTCCTGGATTAGTCTGAAGCAGAACATTATCGGTACTGCTGTCAATGAATGGAGAAAGCATCTCCTTGCCTGTGTACCAGTCGCTTCTTGAATTCATAAACATTCCTAAACTTCATCTGGTAAACACACGGCTGCATGACAGTCAAACCTAGTAAGAGACTGGCTGTTGGGGCCCACAGATTAGAATAGATAAAATTTATTGACGTTTTTTCCATTCATTTTAACACATATTATGCTTGGTCTGCTTTCCCCAGGTAATGCAAAAGCAGACGTTGGGTGAGGTGGAAGCTAAAAGAATATTTAATAGCCAGTTGTGTCGGAAATAATTTTGCCAAAAATTATTAAAATCTGCTGATCTTTATTCAAGTTACTGTCGATAATGTCGGGAATGTTTTTTCAGGTATTCTGTTTATTTCAACACATATTTCACTTGATCTGCTATCCCCAAGTAGTGCAGAAGCATACATTGGGTGAGATGGGAAACTGAATGGTCATTTGATGGCAAGCTGTATCAGAAATATTCATACCAAAAATTACCAAAATCTGATAATTGGTTTTAAGGTTACAGTCGAAAATGTCAAGAATGCTTTTTTGGGACACAGTGTACATCTGTTAGTTAGTGTTTCAACCTGTATATTTATTCATAAAAAGAGAATGCCTATTACTTTGTAAGATAGCTTCGTAAATGACACCAGTGTAGTAGTCAAGACCTCGTGCTAAACTCAAATCAAAGACCACCTAAAAACACAAACAGATACACAGAAAATGAAACGTCATGCATTGATATGCGCAACTATTTTACAGCGTAGCACGATCTGCAACAAAGTTAAAAAAATACAATTATGCATCAGAAATCCCCATGTGAACAGCAGATGCAAATAAGTCTGACACTAATGAGGTGTGTTTGTGTGTGGAAAAATAGGGACTCATTAAATATGTCAAATAGACATTAGTCTTTAAGTCACTACTGCATTATGCAGCAATTGCAAATATTATACAAACTGACTGAAGTACAGCTATCAGCTACTAACCTCTTCTTGCTATCCATTCCATAGCTTTGCATACGCTATCAATTTTTCTGTATTTCGATATCCTATCAATAATTGCCAATACCCAGTATTTACAAAATTTACTGCACAAATGAATAAAATGCAAAGCTGCACTTCAATTTTGTGAAAAATAAAAGTCGAGCCTTTAAGTATTCCTATACACAACTATGACAATGCAGACTGCAGTAAACTACACGTTTACTCATATCACAATTTAACTGACTAAAAATGATGGAAAACAAAAACGTACTATTAATAATCAGTTTAGACATTAAAGTCATACCTTATCCAGAATACCCATCAAGTCACAATATTTAAACAGCAGCCTCATGTCTTCAAGTCCATTCATTGCAGCTTTATTTTGTGACAACTGCTTGTCCTTCGCAAGTCTGTCGATGAGCTCCCACTGCCCTGCATCAACAGAAAGTACGAGGATCATTCCATTAATAAGTTTACAATGCCGCCAATCCATTAATTCTTAAAATAGAAAAAAATCCGAAATATACGTCTTGTAGAGAATTTAACTATTAGCACCAAACGTGAACTTGTTAAGATGACGCCACCATGACGTCATTTATAAACATTAAATAAGCCAACATTGCCACTGAAATTGTCCCGTGTTGAACAGAGTGCAATTTTGTTTGTTTTGTGGGCAAAAAGACTTTTAAAATGCAAATCAGATTCACTCTGAAATGCATCCAGTATACGGCAACAAGAGTTTTACAATGTGAACAGTACACGTTTGATGTAACAAAATGGTAAGTGGGCAAAAATTTGCATAAGATGCAAAGATGCAATCAGTCGTTCGTCAATGGCGGGGACAGCAGCCAGAATTGTTCTTTGCATCGGGCATTCAGAAGCTTGTTGACAAATGGGACAAATGCTTGAACGAACGTGGATGATATGTTGAACAAGAAAAGCCCAGTAAAGGTAAAGGGGAATGTGCAACAGCGGTGCATGTTTGAAAGCCCAGCAAAACAAAATCTAAGTTCACCCATCCTAACAACAATGTTTCTTTTACAGTCGCCAGAATGTGCCAGATGACTGGTGGCTAATTATCTACAGTGTTTTTTGTACTTGCCAAAGGGCGTGACCTGTCTCGCTCTGCCAACGCCATATCAACTGGAAATCACAAATTTTCCCTACCCCTCTGTCATTTAGTGCCTTTGCTCAGGGTGACGCTTTTCGAATTTAAGGAAAAGCTTTACAGATCCTGAAACTAGAGTCTAGGCAGCTGACAGTGAAGATTTGGTGATCCTAGCTTGCACCGTTTTTCACTGATCCACCTGTGTGACGGACAAAAAGACAGATGAATGGACAAACAAAATTGAAATGGCTAAGATGCGCCACAGCAGTAGCTGTTGTTGAGCGTAAGAATGAAGCACTAATGTTTGGCATTTATAGAGATGACATTATCGTATTAAGTTAATTTGTTTTTTTCTGTGCTGTTTGTCCCTTGTGAGTAAGATACATTACTGGTTGGAAAAATAATACACAAATACACTGTGTTCTATTAGCAGATGACATCACAATAATAACGACATCATCAAAACAATTTTCACGTTATGTTCAGAATTAAATTCTGTACAAAAATGTATATTTCTGATTTTTCCTATTTTAAGAATTAATGGAATGGTGCCACGTTGTAAACTTATTTACGGAATGACCCTCGTACATGTATATCAGATATCACAAAATATGCTGTATGGTTAGTTAACACTTCGACTATTAATGAACATCAATGATCCCAATTGAACTGCGTGCCTGTAAAACCCCTCTCTCTGAACTAAACATGCTGTAACTTGCATAATATTCAACTGCAAAGTTTACCTCAAAAAATATATTCATTTAATTTTGACCAATAACAACAACACTACTAATTTTAGTAGCAAACTAAATACTGCCAACATTTAAAAACTTAAACCTAAAAAATACACAGATAAGTTATGTTAAAAACACTGTCCACCCTGTATTTGTAAAACTTTGGCTGCAGATAAATAAGAAAAAAAACAAAATTTCAATGCCACATTGAGTACTGGTACAATTTTGTTTTCATATGCCCATCAAATGTCTGCTTACCGACAGAAAAGTTGATGCTAGAATATGTTTTAAAATATCATGTGCAACAAAACACAAAACACACTGCATACAACGTGAAGCATATTTGTTGAAGTGGCTACTCATAGCACAGACTGAATGACATACCGTGCAAGCAAACATAATGGCCAATAAGATCAGCCGATTCCTCAGACAGACCTTTTTCAAGTATCATTTCCCTTCTAACTTCATCCCATGGTGTCTGCAACATAACAAAACATCAGTATGTCTTTATAAGTCAAAGCATTAAACCATCATGCAAACCCAGTTCAGGACAATTTAATCTGTGACAGGTTAGAAGTGATGAAACATCCAATGCAAAAATAAACTCATGGGTTAAAACAGCTACTGATAAACTACGTTAATTCAACAAATTAAAATGTAAACAAAAATGGTTCTGAAGAAGGCAACAGTGGTTGCTGTAACGTCAACAAATCAGTAAATAAAGAGAGACTGCAATCTGATGAATATACGTAGATCATATTTAACACCTTGTCGAGCTTATCAACAGCAGAGCATATAGCATGGAACTTGTCAGCGGGAACACCACACGCTGCAAACATGCCATCCAGTAGCTGCCTGTGATTCACCTACAGTTCACATCAACACAACACAAACAGTGAATTCATTGCACTGTCAACTGGTATATTGTGAGATGGTATCGCTTCTTGCCGTGCAAGCGATTCCAGCTACTGCTACACATTTCTCTGTGGCGAAGTCCGTCCGTCATCTGTCACATTCATGGACTGTGCTGAAATCTCTGGACAGATTCAGATGCCATTTAGCAGGGTACACTTGCAAGGTCCAGTGGCACATTATGGCAGATGCTGGTCCTTGACACTCCAGGGTAACAAAAGATTTGAGGTCAAACCCATAGCCAAAACCTGCAATTGCTTATTTATGGTTCACCAGGTGTCAGGACCGATCTTCTTATATTCTTCTTTCTTTTCGACTACACAAAGCTCTACTAATATATCACTTTTACACATCACCTACAGACCACAGCCAAAACAATCCACTGACATGTTCCATGATCTTCTGTGTAAATTCCCCACAAAATGTATACCTCAAAATTTTAATACCTTGCAAATTAATTAATACAGAATGGGCCAAAAAACCGAACCTATTTGAGCGTTGATAACTCAGCGATGGTTAATGGTAGAAAGACGTGTGATAAATCAAAAGTTTCAGAATGCTGTAAAGAATAAATGACAAGTTTGCATAGTGGAGTACTTAAATATTCTTTGCCTAATTTGCATAAATATTCGTCACCCTCGAAATTCTGCCAAATCTGACTGTAACATCGATATTTGAGCTTTTGTAACTTAGCGATGTTCATTGACGGAAAGGCGCGTAATATGCCAAAAGTTTCGAAATTGTGTACAGAAAAAGTGTACAACTTGCATGTCTCAGCATTTAAATATTTTTGCCTGATTTACACAAATCTGCCCTACCCCTAAAATCATACTAAATTGGCAGTAACGCATGAATTTAACTTGATTTTCATTTAGCATACAGTGAAATATCAACAATCATTAACACATGTTGAGTTTAGATGAAATTCGACATAGGCAGTTGCCCAGCTTTTGCATTCATAACCGTCATCAGTCCTTTTAGGCAGCTGGTGTCAATGTGTTCAGGATCAGCTGAGCTCAGCATTCGATTAGCACACGTTCAGCTGGTCAGTTACTGAAATTTTGTGACCATGCTATCTGTTGCAATGCCCCCACGCTGCATAATTCACAGAATTTAAATGTGGACTTTTTGGCAGTGAGTTTTTGAATTCAATGAACTCGGGCACATGGGAGTGCAGGCAAATGCGTAATTTCAGGGGTAATGAAGATTTAGGCAAATTAGGCAAAGAATATTTAAATGATTTGCTATGCAAGTTCGGCCCTTTTTGTCTACAACATTCAAAAACTTTTGACACATAACACGCCTTTCTATAGGTAACCATCGCTGAGTTATCAACGCTCAAACAGGTCCGTTTTTTGGCCCACTCTGTAGAATGATCCCATTTTGTAACTTATTTATAAGTTGTGTTTTGATAACCATATGTCTCAGTTCACCAGATACAGTGAACTTGACCTTTCAACCTCAAAATCTAATCAGTTCACCTTTATCATCTACGAATTTAATATAAAAGTGCATTATGATAATCCAACTGGCTGACCTTGATGTGAAAGCTGCCAATGTTCAGTTCCGTGAGGATTTCTACAGCAATCTTGAGACACTCAGCATCCGGCAACAATGGGTCGTACTGACCAGCAATGTCAAAGTCCTACAGAGCAGTAGCAACCATTGCAATTTGTGCTCAATACATGCAACTACTTCCAAAGTGAACTGTTCTGTTTAAAGAGTAAGATTAGTCAACAGTTATTATCACAAATGTGACAAAAGATGCCACAAAATGACAGATGCTCAGTGTTCCCAGCCATCAACTTCATTTTACTTGACCGATAAAAAATTACTAATTGATGCAAGTTTGCAGCAATAAAATCGACAGTCAGTAAGAAGTACTCGACTCATCAGAGCACTTATGCCAGCTGTAGAACAAGTTCTACACGTAGAAGAATGCATTACATGATAAAACAAAAATGTTCACAAAATCATTATGAAAATTATGATGTATTAAAACTTGCACACATAATTCAGAAACAACTTACACACTGATAAAATTCCCGGAATCGACCTCTCGTCATTGCAGGATTATCGCGCCGGTATACTTTAGCAATGTGGTATCGTTTCATTGCATTGATCTTGTTCATAGCCAAGTATCGAGCAAATGGCACCTTTTTAATTGTTAAGAAATAACATTCAGTGCAACAATATAACTAGAGTATAATACAAAATCTATCAGCAGAAATAAAAATCTAGCTTACAACGAAAATCAATGGAGAAAATAAAAATCAACTGCATCTGTGTGTCCATTTCTGAAAAAGATTTTGAGCACAATCTTGAACTAGCTCCAATAGACTTAAAACGCACTCCGAAAACAATTCTTTAAGCAGTATGAACAGTGTAACGCAACGTTCGATTCTGCAATAGGCCATGACTTAGCAACAAAATAATAAATACATTTGTTACTCTAGTTTTTCAGCCTAGATTGAAGCAACAATCAGCGTTCACAGCACGCACAACACTCATGATTTCACAACACATTTAATGAAAACCATGACTGCTTATTGTTAGGCGCCCTTGTTTAGGATATTTTATAATGCCATAAAAACTGCTTATTATTGCTTTCTCAATTCTTAGAATATGAACAGATCTGCTCATTTCAGTGCCCAAACATTACCAAGGGAGCATCTATAGTACTGAATTTTAAAAAATCATCATCACTCATAAACAACCACTACAATCTATGCCAATCAACAGACTGGCTATGCTTGCAGCTTTGACTTGCTTGAAACTCATGGCACTAACTCGAGCATGTTCTGAGCGATTTGTTGACGCCATGCATGCGGGATATCTCAAATCTTCACTCGGTGCAAATTTCATTTCTAAGTACGCTGCAAAGAAACGGATACAGTAAGATCATATCTCAATGACAGCAATTCACCGCCTTGGTCAGCCAAGTCATAGATTAATTTGCTATCTTCACCATATTTGCCGGTCAAAGTTTCCTACGCAAATAAACACTACAGGAAATACAACACAATGATTACATGCAAATGCAATGCAATTGATTAATGTTCAAATTACAACACAACTTTTTACAAAATAAACAACCAAAATTACGAAAAAAGTGTCATTTACTTCTATCTTGTTCCACTAAACTAAGCTAATTGTCTATATATACACTGTGTCTCAAAAAATGTCACACTTTGTCACTGTCCATATCTTTAACAAATATTAACCAATTTTCAAATTTTTTTCACTGGCACACTCGGTGGACAGTTAGCAACAAAGTAGTTATTGAATATCTTTCCACACCTTAACTGTGTTGCTACAATACCTTGTGAAATACATATATTCAAAAATCACCATAATCAGAATAAATACATCACAAAAACTTATCATTTGAGAAACGTTTCTACTAATATGTGTACTAAACTCAAATTATGTTTAGTTTTTGATACATGGCCGGCGTTTGTAAACAAAAACAGATGATGTTATTGTGAATAACAATTTTTAATGCGGTGACAAAATTCCTGCAGCGTAACATGCCACTCAGCAACAAAAACAAAGCACTTATTAACAATTTATACCAGTTCAAAAAATACGGTTTGCAGAGGATACTGACAAAATTTTCCAAGACAAACTGCAAAAAAAAGATTGGACACTTTAGTAAAAAAATTTGAGAAATGCGAAGCACCAACCAAAGGCATGAGGCCGCAGACCAAACTGCGTGCATAACTGAAGAGAACGAAACCACCATGTATGAACTGTTAGGCCTGTTAAGCCAGAAAAACCAGAAACAAATGTATCTTTCAACACACCTAATACCTAAAAAATGGTTTTAACACAGTGTAGCATCGTACAGGTCATTCACTGTGATTTTAGTTTAAAGTGTCTTGTTCATTTACCAATGTGATCGTTGCCTATTGCCAGTTTTTCTTACATTTATATTTCATAAGGTAACGTAGCAACACAGTTAAAGTTTGGTGGGATATTCAGTAATCACTTTAGTGCTGATTGTCCAGAGAGTGTGCTAGTGAAAAAAATTTGAAAATTGGTTGATATTTAGTGAAGACATAGAAATAACAAAGTGTGACATTTTTTTGAGACACAGTGTATATGAAGACAATTCTTCCAGCATAAGTGCACAACTACTGTTGCATTCATTTAACTGCCTGAGAATTAACTGTCTTCTAATATGTTACTAAAAACCTTTGCAGCTTCGATACTGTTAACTGGGTAGCATCACAAAGTTCTGATACAACAATGTTAAAGTTCTATTTTTGGGATCCAACGCCACTATGTAATATTGGACTGAGTGCACAATAGACTGGCCTATCAAACAAGAAATCTGAGCTAACGCTAATGAGACATGCGAAAGCTTACAGCAGTTCCTGTTCACAGGTTGTCTTGGTCTATCTCTATCCATTCCGTCGCAATTCACGCTTCTGCAGCAAAAAATCGCCAAAAATCAAGAAAACCCTTCTTTTTATGATTCAAGGTCACCGATGTTGACATTCATAAGAAGTTCGTAGAAAGTGCTTGTTATGATAAGCAGCATATCTGTGCCTATCTGCAACCATTTTCATGCACAGGCAACCTAGAAAATCCGGACTTTTACTGCTAAAATCTACATTCAATACTGAATACATGTGCTGATTGTCTTGGTCTACCTCCAGCCATTTCGGCGCAATTCACTCTTGAAAAGCGTGTCACAGCCCGAAATCGCAAAAAATTCACTAAAAGCCCCTATTTTGAGGGTTCAAAGTCATTGATGTTGACATTCCTAAGAAGCTCATCGCCAGTACTTGTTATGGTAAACAGTATGTCTGTGCCTATCTGCAACCATTTTTACGTTAGACTAGCCAATAACGGTAGAATAACGCCTTTTAAGGAGGATGCCCCTCTTTTGCCCCTTTGTTCGGAGGGACTGCCCTCACCCAGTGACATGAAATTTTGTCACAAAATACTATAGACATTAAGCTACCATATGGTAAAAACCTGAAGTCTCTACCTCACCTGGTGTTGAAACAGTACCGGGTTCTGACAGACAGACGAACGGACAGAGAGAATTACCATAGCTAATATGCGCTATAGCTATGCTAGCTCTCGCACGTTAAAATGAATAAAGTAATGCAACAGCTTTATTATCTGTTCCAATCAACAGCTAGACTTAAAGCACAACAAATAGTAAACTAGAAGTAAACACATTCAAATCACCTAAAACCAACTAAACAATACAATAAAAGGAATTTCACATGATAAAAGTCTATTCGTGCTTTCAGCAGAAACAAGCATGTTGCAAACATTTAGTGAAAAAAGATCACATCCAGATGGAATCAAATGCATAAAACTACTGTCAAGGTGTTTCGGCTGCTGAAAATAAAGTAACTACGAACAGCTACAACCTTCAGTTCAAAGACTGGAGTATCGAACGTTTCAGCACCATGTCGTTTGAAACAACCGACTATCGTGCTAAAAGCCTTTTCTCTGACAGTCATCTGCCTTGGCTCATGATCTTGTGTTCCCTGTAGCAAAGAAAATATGCATTGATGTAATAACAACACTGGTAACCAAAGAACACAAAGCATACTGGCATAAACAATAGTGGCAGACTCACTTTACTGTGAGGATTTGTTGACTGGGTTACTATTACAACATCAATTCAATAACATCGTTTAGACACCACAGTTAACTAATGATCAGATACCAGAATTCCATTGTCACTGTGAATGTTCAAAGTGTCCACCGCCAGCTCCAAGCTCCAGCACAAGTTTTCAATTGCTTAATTTGAGAAGTCTTCCACAACCTTGTCGGTCGGTCCTTGTGGCAAGTTGCTCCAGATAACCTGAAGTGCTTCCTTGAGTTTGGCAATTGTTTTCGGCTTTGTTGTAAGCTTGTGGTATGCCTCTAACGTGATAGTCCATTGGGTTCATATTAGGCGAATTTGGAGGCCATTGGTCCTTTGTGATGAAATATGGACAGTCGGCCAGCAGCCAGTTCTGTGCTCTGCATGCTGTGTATGCTGGCCACCATCCTGCTAGAAAATGAACCAGGCAGGCAGCCGGCACTTGCTTTAAAAGAAGGATAATTTAGTGAAAATTTATAAACAAAATAAATTACTGTTTATCAAAACATCACTGTGACATCATCAGCAGTAAAATGGTAACTGCTTTTTAAATATTAAATAACATATAAGCTTAAACTTTTTAGCGCTGAAAAATCGGTAGTCAGTCATGTTAAAAAGTCTATAACTTCGTCATTTTTCAACAGAATCGCACTTCACTTGGCAGTTAGATGTAGAACGTTTCAGCAAATAAATCTCTAAAATTTCCAGTCAAAACTACAAACGGTTGCTGAAGAAAACAGCAAAAAACTTTAGGGGGCTAATTTTTGCCACACCCTGTACATGTGTTACTGTTTTCAAAGTATGGCTACTTGTCTTACAGGTAGGAAACGGGAGGGTAAAACTGCGTTCACACAAACACGAGTACGAGTTCGGCACTGTACAGGTTCCCGTGTACGAGTTCCTGTGTGCATTTCAATGGCGGCCGTTCACATACATACGAGTACGGGTTATCTGTAAATTTCACTGGTACAAGTAGTTTCTGTGCAGGTCATGTTTTTATCCAGCCCACGCTGAGTAAATAACAATAATATAATGTACAAAAGCTTCCGTGCATATTTGATGTCAGAACCGACATCATTGTGAAATTATTCATCGTTAGAGATGCGTGGTTGGTAAAATTATCAGCAATGTAATGTAATATTGCTGTTTATTCGCAAAGCATTCCTCGATTCGATTTCATTCAATATGGCTGACATGTGTCGAGTTATGTGCTTGTACAAGTGACCGTGAACGTTCCACTCGTACAAGTGAAGCTTCTACGAGCCATAAACGAAAACCTGGACTCATACTCATGCTCGTACTCATGTCTATGTGAACGCAGCCTAAAACTTGGGCAGTCGAGAGAGTCAGAGGTTAGAAGGCTAGCCAAGTATTTCATCAATTATTAGTCTCAATAAAGTCAATATATCAAATATCACCTACAAAATCTAAACAATTCCTGAATAACAAATGAGCATAATCATTAAAAAAACTGAAGTGTGAAATAAAAGAAATCATCGGATGTATTATATCTGGTCCAATGATTTCTTTATTTTCACATATCATACACCACATCCACCCAATAATTATTAGCATAAAGTTAACAGTAAATACTAAGCAATTAAGTGAATACCAGCATATTTTAGTTCATGTCTTCTAAAGACAAATAATGTGTCAAGTTGTCAACATGTTGACTGTTGACATCTTATGTCTTAACATGAAACAATAAATGCATACATATATGGCTTAAATCAAACATTTTAAAACTGTGTAGCAATTGCAAGCATTTAAATAAACATGTAACAAGTAATAAATCAACATTTCCAAAAAATGAGCTACCGACTGCGATATTTTCACAAAATGCTCAAATGGGATACCTTTGGACATTTCAAAACAAACTTTTTGCTTCCATCTTGAGCACCAGTATCATCTTCTTTGAGCTGCACTTTTAGCTCTTTGAGCTTTGCCACCTCAGCATCAATCTACAATCGTCCACTGTCAATGGTAAGACACTTACTACAAAAAAAGTTTTAAAAAATACCAAATTTTTCAACACTGTCAAAATAGTAAAGAATCCTATGCATAAATGTCTCTCTTCTCTGTTTATTTGCAAAATTGCAGAAAAAAACACAAATGAACATGCACAGCAAGAAAAACACACATACACTGTGTCCCAAAATTAGCGACACCCATTGCTTCAAACACACCTAATTCGGTTTGTAGTTCATAGACTTCAACGAAATATCATACACTGCGCTGTCTTAACATCACTTACCATCACACTTATTATAACGTCCACAACTTGCCATGTGTCGTCATTGTAACGTCATTACGACGTCAGAGTTTCTTTTACAATAAAGTTACATTCAATACGTTGTTACTGAAAAGGTGATCAAGCAGTGGAGCACCCGCTTAAGACTGAGAGCTTGCGTTGAGGCTTAAAGATGGCCACTTTGAGCACAAACTTTAAAGACTAGTTTAAAATGATTGTCTCAATGACTGTTTCAAATTTTTTGAAAATTTGTCGCGTATTAACGATTTCACACTAACTTATTTTTAAGGGTGTCGCTAATTTTGGGACGCAGTGTTGACACACACACACACACCCTCACACACACGCATACACACACAGAAAATATACAACTACAAACAAACAGTCATTGAATACATAACAAATTCTCAAAGTCGTGATTTGCAGCATTACCCATTTTAGAAACTGGGTACCCAGTTGCAATTACCCGGATACCCAGACCCAGTTTCATCCTTCAAGTAACTGAGAGAAAAAAAACGACACTTAAATGAAAAGTACAGAAGGGCCATAAAAAACCGGACCTGTTTGAGCGTTGATAACTCAGTGATGGTTACCTGTAGAAAAGCGAGCTACATGTCAAAAGTTTTAGAATGTTGTAGACAAAGAGGGCCGAACTTGCATAGCAAATCATTTAAATATTCTTTGCCTAATTTGCATAAATCTTCATTACCCCTAAAATTAGGGATTTGCATG
>Ga0056128_1008394_pt1 | contig 13014 bp, 6 predicted proteins | sample WorMetLIZISLAND2_FD_71113 | JGI IMG/M metagenome (GOLD analysis project Ga0056128, IMG submission 71113) | Marine gutless worms symbiont microbial communities from Max Planck institute for Marine Microbiology, Germany - Olavius geniculatus... ...
CTAAAGTCAAAAGTTGAAGTGGATTCAGACTCAGCGAAAGTTAAGCCCTAAGGGCTAAAGCTATCTCTTCCATGCAAATCGAACCGACTTTAGCCAGGTTAGTTCGGCTCAGCTTTGGTCCATTGGACTCAGCGAAAAGTCTCAGCGAAATCACTTCACTTTTTGACTTTAGTAGGTACTTAGACCGAAGTTTAGACTCAGCGAAAGTCTTAAGTCAAAAAGTGAAGTGACCCATTGTTTTTGAATAAATTTGGTACCGGTAATTGATAAAAAAGTGACTGATATTTCAGTCCCAACCGCAGTCCTGGTAATGCAGTGAAGAAATATGGCTGCATTCTTACATTAATAATGTGATAAATGTAATTAGATAAAGTGGCGATCTACCACTAGTAATTTTCTGCTCGCTAGTGCGAGATCGCCGATCTACCCCTAGCACTGACCATTGTGTAGTGCATACTTTTTTGGCATGTTGCAGGTTTGTTACATACATGTCTTTTTTCGCCCCTTTGCCGTTTCAGCCGCTGGCTGATACAGTAACGTGTAAATTAAAACAAAGCCAAGTTTCAGTTTACATTACCAATATTAGTCAGTGGGGACGAATCATCCAAGGTGAGGGGGCAAATCAGCCAAGGGTGAATCATCTAAGGTAATGGGGAAAATCGGCCAGGGGGCAAAACGGCGAAGGGGCAAAAAGCCATAATTTATTACATCTTGCTGTGTTTCCTTTACATCGCAGTTATTTTGTTGACAGAAAACTGATGATCTAGATGGATTGTGTGATGTATGTGTGCAGTCTCACCAATGGGCTGTGTGTGCTGTAAGCCATTGATAGCCGATGGCCATTCAAATGGTCCTGGCACGTCTCTAGCAAGCCCCGTCCATCAATCGTCAGTTGTTAGTACTGAAGATGTTACACCGTCATTTATTAACAAGCCGCAACCACCGGCAGTACCACCTAAGAAACGTGAGTGTTTACTTTTGATATCCTGCTTTTTCATTGTATATTAATTGTTACTGGTAACAATTTTTTAGGAACATATATTTTAAGTGTGTCATTTTATGTTATTTCATATTTTTTTTGTATTTGTAATTTGTTAGTGCATGTTGTAGTTAGAGAGTCAATTTGGTGTCGCATCTTTTTTTTGTGATGGGTGATAAAATCTCTCTGCCATGTAAAATTTTGCTACAAGTTTTTAGTTTTAATTTTGATTTTTACTGTCATGTATGTTCACTGTTTTTACAGATCTTGACAATATGCAGCACTGCAATATTGAAGGCATCAGTTCATATAAAATCCTGCTTTATCACGTATTGCAAGTTCACCTTTAAACAATCCATTTTGATCTGCATAAACTCTGGAAAAAGTTAGCTGATTGAATCAAAAAATAAACAAGAAGCAGTAGAATCATACCAGTATTGCTCCTTGTTTGTCTGGTGCACATTTTGTACTTTATCTAATTGTTCTTTGCATAGATCATTGTATCATTGAGTATCATTGTTATCATTATATATCATTTATCAGTAGATTTAATAGACATGCGTGGTGGCATGGTGTTTAAACGTTTCTGTTTGTATGTACAAGAATAACACTGAAGGTGCTTCTATACAGCAGTTTCTGAGTACTCATTGATTTTGCATGAGATGTGATTATGATGTCATGTTATTTCAGCTCGGCGGTTATTCAGAGCTTTGTACGATTATGTGCCTCGCCAGGCAGACGATCTCGGTTTCAAGAAGGGTGACAAGATGGAAGTCATTGGGTCTAAGTATGTGCTCATTTGTGTTTAACATGATTGGTCTTCATCTTTGTACATAGATGTTCATATGTAGTTTGTTGTTTTGAATTAGAGAGCTGCACAAGGACAACTTGTCCCCATCCCCAAATGTTTCCATGGCTATTGTCGCCATTCCACAGCTTTTAAAATGTTTAAATATTAATTTATTACATTTCAAAATTTTAAATTTTAAAATATTGTTTCCATCCCCATCTCCACCGATACAATCTCCATCCCCACTCCATCCCAATACAGTCTGTCCCCATCCCCACCATGTCTATGCTGCCCTTCACAGCCGTCTCCATTTTCATTCCCATCACAAATCAAATGGTCGTTAGACAGTCGGCTGAATGTTTAACAAGACATCAGGCCGTGTAAAAAGATCAGTCCATGGACAGAATGAGCATATCTTTGCATGTGGCAGTACCAGTAATTACAACACGGTTGGGGGCGACAGTGGGAATGGCACGGTCGCCATGCGTCCACATTCCAGGGTATTAGTCACTCCTGCCACAGCCACTCTATTGTCATTCCTGGTAGGTTTGTACTTTCATGTGCTGCAGGTCACACAGGTGCAAGAAACAAACAGATAGCTTGCCATGTTTTAGTCAACCATTCTCACTTTTGATTACCAATTTGCACTTAGCAGAATTTTGTGTGCTTTATTTTGTGCATATTTTCCCCATTTGCACAATATTACAGTGCCGAGACTAGCGGCTACATCGGGTCTAACAAGTCTGAGACTAATTGACAAAGTTAGTCGGTATGCAAAAAGATGGCGTAGCGGTCGGTCTAGCAAGTCCCGGTGTAGTTGATGTCGGGTAATTTCACTTATTGTTGCCCATTATCGCGTTGACGCTCGCGCACACCGGCACAGTTGTCATCTGCTCACTTTTTCGCAGCCACGGGCCGTACATTAATATTCATGATGCCTATGGTATATGTGATAAGCTAATTACAGCAACACGGGCAGTAGAAATGCGTGATGCAAAAATGTGTGAACAAAATCGGGCGACAAATGTTCTGTTCGTCAGGTTTTAATACTACAGTCGTGTCAGTAATGTATATTGACCAGTCATAAGTGTTGTATGACGCATGATGTTTATAATTTTGTCATTACCAACTTTATTTATGCCGAACTAAACCAGTTATGCCTGTTTGTGAGGAAGACTAACTTTAGTCCCTCATTTACACCTAAACTAGCGATAAGTCGCCATTATGCATACCAACTTAACGGTTAGTCTGTCCTAACTTGGATTTATTCTAAGACTATGTTACAACATTGTTATGCATACAGCCCCAGCACCTGTCTTTTTTTTATCCTGAGCATCTTGTTTTCATGTAGTCATTATTGTAATATCATGCTCATGAATGAACTCTGACAGTTTTCTTACTGTGAAGTATAACTACTATAATTAATCTCTGTCCTATCAAAAATGTGCTAATTAGGTGACTGGGTGATTATAAGTAGTATTTTTTTCATCAAAAAATATCTTAGGAAGTGGGATAGATATGAAGTTTCTTTCACTTTGCAATTTGTATGCAGGGAGGCTGAGATATGTACTAATGTTTTTTTTTGTTATCAAGCAAAGCTCTGCTTATTCAGCATCTTTTAGCGGTGAAGAAATCTTGCTTAAGTTTGGTTGCAAGTTGGCACCAGCCAAAGGGTTGTGAACTTGTCATTTAGTTCTTGAACATAGGCACCGATGCATCAAACACTCAGAAGAATTTGATGGTTTCCCAGACCCTTAAAAAGCTGGAGTAATCGTGTTCCCAAAAATGTTACTGAACTACGCAGGGAATTTCATGCAGATGTAATTAGTGTTATGATGTGCACAGTTTGATCAGCCGTTTTTACACATGTCGAGAGTGTATTTGTTGAGGTTAGTGATTAACTGGCTGTGTAAGGTTGAAAACATCAATGTAATGAGTTGAGGTGTTGACTGCAGTGAAAACACTGACTGGTGGCTAGCACGGCACACAGTGACTGGTGAACAAGGCTACATTCCATCAAACTATGTTGTTGAAGATGACAACAGTCCCGAATCTCAAGAGTATGTCTTCCTGCCTTTGATTCACCACAAAATAATTCATCGACACTTATAAACAGGCCGTTAGGCAGAATTCATTACGGGGCTATTCTTATTGATGGTGGTCATTACGGAATTGCATGACATAATTTTATACAATTTCCAGTGGTTATTTAATAAGCCTTTTGATTTTGAGATTATGTAGTTTTTGTGTTTGTTTTCTGTACTAATCAAATTTAGTCAGTTGCTAGTTAGATTATTTTGCATAGAGATTGGTATTTATGAGTTCTTCAAAATATGTCTTTTTGATGGATACTGTTTATTTTGCACCCCCTGCCAGAAGATGCCGGTGCATTACACAGTCAGTTCATTTCAGTTCATATTATAGTTTTCTGTATTTGAAAATATCAGACTTCTTGCCAAGCTCTAAGCTGTTTCATTTACTAAATATTTTTATTTGAACTTTTTTTTGTTACGCACAACAACATTTTGAGTTCAGCTTGATAAACATGGCTATATAAAAACAAATGAATCAAAGTAAACAGTGCAAAAAGTGAAGTGTTGATAGTGGTGTTTGCTGGTGTTTGTAGTTGGTGGTTTGCAGTTGATCGTCGTGAAGCAGACAAGCAGCTGATGTTACCGGGCAACGTGCGTGGAACGTTTCTGATTCGGCACAGTCAGGGTGAGCTCCAAGCTATATGATAACTTTGTGCATCTTTGTGTTTGAGGACTTCTCTACGCATGCTAGCCTGTGTAGTTAGCATTGCAGCTATTTAGATAAAATGCCATTAATGGTTGATGCTGATAGTGCTGGATTGCTTTGCTTGACACGCATCCATTGCTGTGAACATTAGTCAGTTTTTCTTTGACTGGCTGAGTTATCATGTACACTGTGACCCAAAAAAGCATCCCCAACATTTTTGACTGTAACTTGAGAATCAATTATCAGATTTTGATAATGTTTGGTAAAAATATTTATAACACAATTTGCTGTAAAATGACCATTCAGTTTCCCACCTCACCCAGTGTATGCTTCTGCACTACCTAAAGAAAGCAGATCAAGCAAAATATGTGTTGAAATAAAGACAGAAAGCCTGAAAAAAAACATCTCTGACGTTATTGATCATAACTTAAAGAAAGATTAGCAGATTTTAATAATTTTTGGCAGAAATATTTCTGACAGAAATATTTCTGACACAACTGGCTATTAAATAGGTGTTTTAGTTCCCACCTCACCCAACGTCTGCTTTTGCACTACCTGGAGAAAGCAGACCAGGCATAATACGTGTTAAAATGAATGGAAAAACGTCAATAAATTTCATCTATCCTAATCTGTGGGCCCCAGCAGCCGGTGTGAGTGTTATGCAGCAGTGTGTCTACCAGATGAGGTTTAGGAATGTTTGTGAAGTCAAGAAGCGACTGGTACAGCCTGGATTGGTCTGGAGCAGAACATTATCGATACTGCTGTCAATGAATAGAGAAAGCGTCTCCTTGCCTGTGTTCGCATAATGGGCCAACACTTCAAGCAATTTTACTGTAGGCAATTGGACAGTAGACGTCTGGATGAATTGTCAGCCAAAGTGTCAGAAATGTGAACAAAATGTGTTTTTACACGTTATGTTAATTAAGCAGTCATATTGCATTGGATAAAAAGTGATATTTCGCTGGTTGCATTTTCCCCAGGTAGTGCAGAAACAAACGTCTGGTGAGGTGGGAAACTGAATGGTCATTTGATGGCAAGTTCTGTCAGGAATATTCCTGTCAAAAATTGTCAAAATCTGGTAATTGGTTTTCAAGTTACAGTCAAAAATGTTGGGGATGCTTTTTTTGGGACAGAGTGTAGGTCCAAATTACAGTGATGCTGAGCACCAGACATGGGCTGGGCATTATAGGTTTTTCTAGGTGTGGTTTAACTACAAGAAGGCAATAGTATCATCACATATGACTGCCTGTCATACATAGGGGCTGTGGAAAACTGATTTAAACAATATTACATGTGCAGTGAAAGCACTTAGTTTCTGACACTGTGTGGATTGTGTTCTACACTGCTTTGGATCACAGAATATTCTCACTGGCTCTGTCGCTTGTTTGGTAGCCCTAAATGATGCTGAAATATTATGAAATATTGCAATAATGTTTGATGGCTGGTATTGTAGACAAGATGTCCTATGCATTGTCTGTACGTGACTACAACGAGGTAACACGTGAGGTCACTATCAAGCACTATCGCATCCGTAAACTGGATCGTGGTGGTGTCTACATCAGTCCAAAGAAAACGTTCAGCGATCTTTTACAGTTGGTCGACCATTATCATAGTGAGTACATTGCCTCATGTAGCAAAAATGTAGCATCAGTGTGTCAAGAAGACTTCAGAGTTATTGGGAAAACCTTAGAGATTCTAGTTTACATTGTGTAAAGTATTTTGTAAATGTTGAAGTTTTTGTATGTTGCTTCTTATCCTGTTTACGGTTTCTCATTTGTTACCACATTTTGTCATTAAAGAGTTAATCTGATGTCACGTTCTTATTTTTCTGTGGTGGCTGATAAATGTCACTGCAAGTTTGCTGCAAGTTTTTTGCATAACCTAAATTTGACAAGATATTTTAAAGTTTAGGGTTGAGTGTTTTAGTGTTGATCTTTGTTGTGCGATGCACCACTGGCAAAAATTTTTGTCGTGATGTGGAAGTGTGACTGATGGATAGTTTGATATGTAGACAGGTGACATTAAGCACTAACTAGTGCAGTATTTAGTACCTGACACTTGCCTTTACCTTTTATAAAAACTGTGGCCACTGGGCAGTTGGCTAGCTCAGCTTTATTTGGAAGCTTTCTGTAATTTTAGTTTGGTTATTATAAAATATTGCAACTGATAGTTTTCATTCGTGCAGATTCAGCCGATGGTCTTTGCTACCAGCTGACAAAGCCTTGCCCCAAAGAACCCGAAGTCATTCCATTCAAGGACCTAGAAATCAATCGTTCGGAGATTCAGATGCAGAAGAAGCTTGGTGCTGGTCAGTTTGGAGAAGTCTGGGCAGGTCTGTTGCTAGTGCTTGTTAATATATCGGAAATGTATTTGCAGATCTCATATTATATTACTAGTCCAAGCCGTTTGATATATTGATTAACATGCTTTGGATAGTTGCACTTAGTTATAATACTTAATCTGCTTTTAGAATCTTTTTTTGTATATACACAATAGGTGTACAATAGTTAAATATGAAATCGGTGCATTGGTGAGTAGTAAATATGTAGTTATGGTATTATTGTTATAGTATTATACTTTGTGCAGAATTTAATACTTAATTAAGATACAACACAACAGTTTTTGATGGTCATAAACTAGTCAGTATTTATAAAGCAGCTTCATTGGTTAGACTTGTTTAAACTTTAAGCGATGAATTAGACAGGCTTGTTATTAGTGCATGATGTCATTATTTTTGTGTGAAAAATTTGTGTCATTAATATTTTGTTATATGTGTGCATTTTTGGCTTTTATAATATACAAAGTTTTTGATGTACTGATGCATGAATGACATGTATTGGTAGTGTAGCATAGTGATTAGAACATCAGTCCTGGCCAGCGAACTTTCCCTATTCTGCGCTAGACTGATGGATCGCTGTTTGACCACTTTGTGGGTAAAGCGTCGCTATCAGTCAACCAACAAGGCCAACTCAGCCTGCCATCCCTCCGGGGTCGGTTAAATAAGTAGTAACTCATTTATATGGGTTACGGAAGGTGTTGACCTTAGTACAGCTGACAGGGGCTGCATAGCCGGCCGCTGCGCTAGCCTGTGTCTGCAGGCTGCATGCGGTGACCGTGCGGCCGGCGGCTCTGGTTACTGACGAAAAGTGCATTAGAGGCATGTACGCAAGATGCACTATACAAATTGACACCTTTACATTTGCTTTTACAGGAAAATGGCGTCGGATTTTGGATGTTGCCGTCAAAACATTGAAACCAGGGACGATGACAGCGGATGCATTCTTGGAGGAGGCAAAGATCATGCACAACCTGCGGCATCGTAAGCTGGTGCAGCTGATGGGCGTCTGTACACGCAGTGAGCCAATGTACATAGTGACAGAACTGATGGTCAATGGCTCCCTGCTGGACTACCTGCACAAACACAATGACGGACTTGTCAACATTACGTTCAGCCACATCATCGACATGGCCGCTCAGGTACGCTGCAGCTGGTGTTTTTTCTGTAAAGGATAAATTTTTATGTTTCGTTGTGTCTGTGTGTACTTTATATGTGGCATTGCCTGGAAAGGCCATCCCAGAAATGACTTATACTGTGTCGGGTGGGATGTTAAACTCTACTCACTTATTCACTCACTTACTGATGTCTCGATAGTCTGAAAATGTCACGGAATTTAACAGCTGCCTGGAAAAAACTCTAGGACCACAAATCAGGGAAACACCAGGAAATTATTTTGAACAAATCGAACAATCTTGTGGAAGAAAGCTGTTTATTGTAATCTTCTTGTTTGGGGCAACACCAGTGTTTATTAGCATGGTATTTATGGTGATGCATTTTTGACACATTGTGTTGTTACTGAACGTTATCATTTTTTATTTAGCTGTGTGTGAAGCAGATAGTGGCAACATGGTGGCGTAGCAAAGTGGTTAGAACGTCGGTCCTGGCCGGTGGACTTTCCTTATCCTGTGCTAGACTGATGGATGGCTGCTTGACCACTTTGTGGGTATGGCACCTGCTATCAGTCAACCAACAAGGCCAACGGGGTCAGTTAAATGAGTAGTAACCCATTATATGGGTTACGGGAGATGGGGACTTTTGTACAGCTGACTGGGCTGCCTGGCCGGCCGGTGCACCAGCCTGTGTTTGCAGGCTGCACGTGGCGGCTGTGCGATTGGCGGCTCTGGTTAGTGACGAAAAGCACGTTAGAGGTGTGTATACACGACGATGCACTATATAAATTGACAACCTTTATCTTTAACATTGTTAAGAGGGTCCCATAGTATTGGGGAATTTCACAGTGCTGAGAATGGTCGCATAAATAAATTCTGTCATCACTTTTTCAAGTAATGTAAATTTTAGATATAGTTAGCATTCAAACATGCTGACAGGTGGACAGCGCAATAGTATTACCATGATTGATTGATTAATTTGTTTATTCATCCTTTAAGTCTATTCAGTTAGTTAATAGTTATTTCTGTTGTATGATTGAAGCAAACTGATCAGTGTAATTCATTCATATACGCTGTTCTAAAGCAGTTTTACCTGTACAATTGCAGATAGCCGATGGCATGGCATACTTAGAGGCCCAGAACTACATTCACCGCGACGTCCGAGCAGCAAATATTCTCGTAGGTGAGAACAACAATGTGAAGGTCGCCGACTTTGGACTGGCGCGAGTGATCGAAGCTACTGAAGTCAGCGATGATGTTTACACGGCTAACGAAAGTAAGTGATGTCTGCAAGAATCTGAGCTTTGATCAAATAGAAAAATGTTTCTGTAGAATGCATATTGATCTGTTTATGGAAAATATCCATTTTAGTAGTGTTTAATCCATGCACTTACATTTACAACTACTATTATGGTTTATGTCCAGCAGTTGAAGTACTGTACACCCCAAGTAAAAAATTAAGACACCAAGCTCTTGTCAGAGCTCCTTTTCATATATTTACCGAACGTTGATCAATTTCTAAAATATGCCCAACTGATGAAACCTCAAATTTGCAGCAAAGTTAGGATTGTTGTTTTTTTGTGACTCATTTAATAGTATATAATATATTAGTAACTGCAGTGTTGTTATTCATACAGATAACTAGAGCTCGCTGTAGCTAACCATGGATCATCTTAGTATAACATGAAGTAAATAGTAGGTAGTAGTATCAGCAGCAGAGGTAGAGCAGTGCTGATGTCATGGTAACAACAAGAGCAGCAGCAGCTGCAGCAGTAGTAATCTACTACTGGATCATTATGATAAGTTTATCATTTGTAGATACAAAGTTTCCGATCAAGTGGACAGCTCCAGAGGCTGCATATCAGAGACGCTTCAGCACAAAGTCTGACGTATGGTCATTTGGTATTCTACTCTATGAAATGGTCACCTATGGACGAGTGCCTTATCCAGGTCTGATGCAACATTTCTGTTAGTTGGCTTTCTGCGTGTGTTAATAGTGAATCAGAATGCTGTGGAGATGTGTCTAGGTTTAGGCTTAGAATTTACCTGGCTTTTATAAACATTTATCAGTGTCTTTTTTGTGTTTGTACTGTTTTAAATATGTCAAATGTCAGCGTATATTTCAAAATTTTAGTGCATGGCATATCTTCCAGCCCCAGATTATTTGGGTAAACATTTAATACTGTCAGCTGCGCTTGGTTTACTGGTTAAAATACTTCATACTTTGGACAGATGTGCTTAATTGTGTACTTTTGTCTGCTTTGAGAATTTTTAAGATATTCAGAATAGTAAAGATAAATAGGCATATAGTAGGCAAATAAGACCGTGGTTCTTTTGAATATGCACAATGCTGCTAAAATTTAATTGTAAAGTTTTTATTAGATTTTTTTGTCAGCTAAAACATTTCTATTTTATTTGCAGATTTAGTCACATGAAGTAAAATAGTTAATTCATTTGTACAGCTTTTTAATGTTACATGCAAATGTGGCATTAAGGAACAAGTTTACAGTGTATTTCGGGGGCAGATGGCAAATTTGGGTGTCAGATTTGGATGATCAGCATGTGATGTTTGCTATTTTTAGTTTGCTGTAGGCTGCGTGTAGAATAGCACTGCTAGTAGTCAGTCTGTTAGGGATGTGTGTGTCGAGCAAATGTGTTGGATTCTGATGTGCTGCGTCAAGTGTGTTTTTTGTACAATTTTTTTTAGTTTATCATTTTATGTATTATGTTATAATGTACCAAAAACAGTACATTTACATTTTTAAACGAATATACATTACACAATAAATTAACTTGGTTACAGTGGAAACCTGGATATGACACTGGGATTAAGGTAAATGTGGTTATTGAAACAGTACATGTATTCCGTTGATAGGGATGGACAATGCAACAACACTAGATAAGGTGCAGTCGGGCTACAGGATGCCACGTCCGACCGCCCAGCAGGGTGGAGTTGACTGTCCCATACGATTGTATGAGATGATGGTACAGTGCTGGGACAGACGCCCGGAACAGCGGCCGACGTTTGCCTATCTGCGGGAATTCTTTGATGATTATGCAACGGAGACAGAGGGTCAGTACCAGCAGCAGGACTGAGTCTCTGCTCTGTACTGCATTGGCTTTCATCCCACCAACGCATTTGTTCGGTCTTGTTACTCAATCTGCTGAAGTTCTGGGCCTTGGACTGTTTGATAATTGTGTGCCATTAAGGACACTGCTGTATTGTCCTGTGTAACTTGAGTCACTTTGGTTGTCATACCATCCACAGTTTTGAACAAAAGTTGCAGTAAAAGAACCCCAAATTCAGTTGCGTTGATTATAGGCTTGAAATTTCTGTGCCAGAATAGCTCATTGGTGTTGACAGCTGGCAACCAGTTTAATGCTGTTATCTGTCTACTGCTCTGCAATTACAATGTGGACATTAGATTTAGCGTGGCGCACATTGTATGTCATGCATGTAGACTGCTGTATTTTGGGTTTTTGGTGAGTAAATCTGTAGCAAGTAAAATTTGTTGATTAGCAGGTAGTAGAAATTAAACCGGCCACAGACGTTGTTTTGTGTGTCAAAGGTGAAGCTTTTTCTCCCAGAAACTTTGGGTGATCTATGGCCCGTCTTCTGCGAAATCTATTAATGTTTGCGAATTTGACAGCCATCGGTTTACTGAATTGTTAATGTATGGGTTTAAATCATCTTAGTGTAAGAAGCTGATCAGTACGTGGTATAAATCACCATTAACTGGGTTTCAGCAGGAACCCTGAATGTTAATCTCTGTGTATCAGTGTACTGCATTCTAGATAAGGTGCTTTGCATTGCAGTGCATCTTATAATGTTGCTGCCTGCGATTTGTCGACCAAGTGATCTGACAGGGTTTTCAAATAACGGAGCATTTCCATGTGCAGTGGTCGATGCTGATGTATTTCCATTTCCAGATAGTGAAATATGAGCTATTTGATGCCATTTAATTTACATTATTTGTTTGGTGTGTCATTTGGGTAAGCTGCTGAGTTCAAACTGCAGCGAAACATTGTTGTTCGTATATTCCATCATGTATTCAAGTGCTAAATTTTTTGCTTCACTAATGGCATGAATCGCGATGTGTGATTTAATTTTGAAATTTATAGATCATTCACTGCATTGACATTTTGGTTGGTAAAAGAAGAGTGTTTAAAAATCTTTTCTTGAAAGTTTAATTGTTAACCTTGTCACCCCGGAAGATGTGCTTGCAAAACAGCACAAAAAATGGTAGATTTTTGTGGCATTATTGTTTTGTGAACAAAACAACCTGTTAATATATTGCATCAGTGTATTTTGCTCAATTTGTTTTCTCCACTGTTCAGGCCCAGCTCTCTCTAACGTTGTTGTTGCAACTTATTGTTGTTGCATCAGTGTAGTATTATTTTTTTGACATTGTGAGCTAGCGAGTGATGTCTTTTGCTTAAATCAAGAAAGTGAATGAACATCTTAGTAACATTTTGTACAGTAGGTTCAACTGTATTATTTTTTCTATACTTTGATTATGTTTATGCCAGGAAAAGTTCAAGGGCTTGTCTAATCACCTAAGAAACATCACTATTAAGACATGTTGTTTATTGTAAATAAGTAGCTTATCTTATTTGACTGCAGTGTTGCTTATTGTGTGTTGAATAGTGTAGAAACAGATAACTATTTCAATGTGAATAGGATTTTTGGATTTATTGTCATGTTTTAAATTTTAGTCTCATGTTGATATTACACAAACGTTGGGCTTAGATTTGCATATGCCTGTTCCTTAATGTATCATGTTTAATAGTTTTGTTATTTAGCATTGTGACGTGTTTTGTTTGGTACTTCAATCATGACTTATATCAACAAATTATTAATATAATGATTGTTACAGTGTTGTTGTATTGCTGACAGTTCACAGTGTGATTGAACATGTCTCGGCAATGTTGGCAGGCCTGTCGAGAGGGTGGGGTAGGGGGGGTAAGCTACCCTTGGCCCCACAAGGTTTAGGGGGCCCTGCCATCGCTCAGAAATACAAAAATACATCAGAATGCACCATTTTGAAAAGAAAAATTC
>Ga0056128_1008395_pt1 | contig 13014 bp, 8 predicted proteins | sample WorMetLIZISLAND2_FD_71113 | JGI IMG/M metagenome (GOLD analysis project Ga0056128, IMG submission 71113) | Marine gutless worms symbiont microbial communities from Max Planck institute for Marine Microbiology, Germany - Olavius geniculatus... ...
CACTTCCTTGCGCGAAACCGCGTCATATGAGCCATCGTGCATTAAAATCAGTTCAGTCGTTTTTCCTGTAGAAGACGGCAAGAAAAAAAGGGAAGGGAAAGGAAGGGAAGGGAAGGAAAGGAAAGGCACAAAAAATCACGCAAACGTCATATTTCACCTATTCGTGGGGAACCCCCCCCCCCGTAAACGGATTTTCACCAAATTTTGCACATCAGGAAATATGCTGGACGTAATTATCTGTGCAAATTTTGGTATGGAAAAATTAATGGCTTTGGGAAATACGAGGGGTCAAATTTTGGAGTTTCCCATTGAAATGGCTGGTCACCCTTACAACAGTGCTGCGCTACCGCGCAGCCTGTGATAACTGCAAACTGGCTAGCCACTGGCTGGGCTAGCAAATAACTGTCGTATATAATATTTCTTTCATTTAAAACAATAAACGTACCATTTCGGTAAAAATTGCAAACAATGGCACCGTGTATTTTGAAACATTGCGTAGAAATGTAATGTACACGAATGAGTTACAGTGTAATCAAGTTTACACAAATTAGTACACTTCCACACTCTGCTACATGGGCTAGCTACTTATTTTCTATCCGCTGAGGCTGAGGCTGAGGGCAAGAAACTGGGATAACTTGAGCACGCAGTAAAATACAGTTAGCAAATAATCGTCTATAATGCATGCCGGTCAGAACCGAGCAGTTCGAATACACAAAAATTCTTATGACAATGAAAGCGATCAGTATGTGAGAGTGGACACTGACAATGACCAGATGACCATCAGATCAGCGGTCATCGATCGATATCAAAGCTCTGTAATAATGTGTTCTATTCCGCTATTCTTTCTACGTGCAGGGCTCACAATGCAGTGTCGTGTTACGGCGCGTACAGAGCGACGTAACTGAACTAAACTGAACTCACATGATTAGTATGTGACCAACTGACCAATAGGCAAGCAGTAATGCATCACAGTGATAACTATCTACGTCGGTGGCCTACGTGACTACGCTCACGTACGCGTCAACCAATAACCATTAGACTGACTCGCCTTGCTTGCCCATTGGTCAGTTCGTTAAAAACTAAACCGTGTCAGTTCAGTTCAGTTCAGTTTAGTTCAGTCGCTCTGTACGCGTCTTTACTCTCTCTTGCATCATCCGTGCGATGTCTGGGTTCCGAAAACGACTGAAAACATTTTTGACGACTCCAGCTGTAATGAATGCAATAGTCGATATGCATGGCTTGGCTAGTGGCGGATTCAAGGGGGCGCCCCCCCTTCCCTATTGACCGGACGCATCTGAAAACAAGTAAAAATATTGCACGAAAATGCATTATTTTTGCATAACATAAAAAAAATTGGAAAGGGGGTATAGCCTTCTCCTCAGACCTCAACTCTTACCCTTCCGCCCCTATTTCAAATTTCTGAATCCGCTACTGTGCATGGCGCATATTTTTTTTACATAAATTCGAATTCGCTCCCACGCATAAGCCTATTTCATCAGCCGATCGATCAGTCTGTAAATTTGTTAAGCGCCTCTTTATCAAAGTTTCCATATGCGCCTGTTGCGAGTAAACACGATCGAAAAGCCACGTCTTAAAACTTGATTCAAAACACCGTCTACTAATGTCAGCTGTTTATCAGTCCCGAAAGAAGTTCGATCGTTCCACACGGTTGGTCGGTGCCAATAAGCAGAAAAACCGAGTGGTAAGATACGTGATTACGGAAGACGGAATGACCACACCGGGGCTTTTATAATATTATCTGTGCAACCTGGGCCGAACAGAACAAAATATTGACGAATACAAAGTATATAAATTCATAAAATTACAATCTTTATTAATTAGTTTGTTGTTGACATTTCGACAATTGCTGCTGCTTTCGTCAGAATGACTGTTCGCCAAATGTCGCTGTGGCGAACAGTAAGTACTGTAGTCAGTCATTGATATGACGCTCAACAAATGTCTTTACTGTCAAACGTCAAATTTTCTCTTATGCAATCCGGCGTTCGGCGCTAAGTGCTGCATTGTTTATGAACGCACCTTGCTTCTGTCGTAAATCGTAATCGTCTTCACTCTTTATGCATGCATGTGGATACAGAAACGAGACGAGGGAGCATTATGCAGTAACCCGCCTTGCCTGGCAAACGCCTCGTCATTTCACGGCGTCGCAATCTGATTTTTGTCAGCGTCTGTACAGCCGTGGAGCGCGTCGTCGTCACGGTATGTGTAGACCTAGCAATTCCCCATGTTCAGTATATCAAATGTATAGAAGCCGTATGTATGAGGCGCTTATCATCGAGGCTGACCTGCATCGCTCCCTGGGCGTGCGGTGTGGACAGCCATAGACGAGATAGCAATAGCTGGCGCGACGTCTCTTGTGCGCTATGACGAAATACGACGACAGCTATGAATACAGCTTCGAGGAACGGACGCGGTAAAAGAACCATGAAAGCAAACAACAAAACCGAAAAAAACTACAAACGATCAGAGATCTCAAACATTTGGCGAGAATATTGCTGCCATATGGCTGGTACAACGGACTCAATGCAGCTTCTGTATGACCACAGAAAGGGTTCAGGAACCCTGGATTCAAATAAAAAATTTAATAAGTTTCTTCTTGGGCCACGCACAACTTACCCCTCAAAAATTACACCAAAATCAGTTCATAACTTTCAAAGCTATCTTGAATCAAACGGACGAACGTTAAAACAACCACAATCTTCAGCGACACGAGTCAGGGTCGCGTTCATAAGCGCTTTACACTTTACAAAGGAATTCTAGGAAGTGGCAGCTGACTGACATGAACTAATGATACCGCAGTGCATTATGTCAGAACCATCGCTAGCGCCAGCGAACAACTGAACCCGCGGTGCAGCAAGCATGTATACCACCGCCTCGATAAGCTATCATTATAGACCTTCACCTTGTAGCATTTAGGTTAATACTGATTCCCCTTAGAGCGTTTTCACCGCATACATACTGTCGTTTATCGTAACGTGCAGGCGTAACATGTAGGCCGTTATCGGGTAACCACGCTTTCCTGCAAAGACTCCAGCCCGCTCGGGATAAAAGGCTGAGTTAAGCTGAGCACGTATGGTGGGTTAGCTGTTTTCTCACGGTTGCTGAAGTACTTTCGCATCTCAGAATACAAGTTTAGGGCTACGACGGAAGCGCCGCTTAGGTCTGTGGCCAAAGCTAATTAAGTTGAGCGGTCAAACGTGTGGTTTACGGCCGCCGCGACGGACACTACCGATACTGATAGTATACATGCGACACAACGCAGCGCAACGCGACGGATGCAATAGCGTTAAAGGCGCAATAAAACTTACGAGCGTACGACGACGACGCAATAAAGACACGCGCTGGCAGGAGGCATCGCTCGAAGGAAGGTAGTGGTTTCCCCTCCCGGGACGTTGCCCCCCTAGGCTAGAACCCCCTCTACCGCTGGGATACGGCAAACTTCTCTCGGATAAAGTAAACAACAAAGATCATTATTAACTCAGTACAGTACTTGGTGCGATGCATATGGATAGTGGTCGGGGCGGGAAAGAGAACTGTGTTTAGGGGAGAGGTTATGTCCTGGGAGGTTATGTTGAAGGTTTTTGTGTCCGGACATCGCATCACTCTGTCTGGAGAACGAATCGATCAGTCGCTAGACTTGACACCGCACCGTGTGGCAGTGTACGCAGGACAACAGCGCCCCCTAAAACAGAACCCTCCCAAGAGCAAAAACCGCAACAACTTCGGCCGCTCATGAGACAAACTCCCTCCACGTGCGTTTTAAAACCGTTTACAAGAATTCAGCATACAGAAAGGTGTGATACATAAAAGGTATTTTTTCTGACGTAGCGGTGGTTCTGTAGTGGGGGACGGGTTGTCGCCGTGGGGGTATGTCTGCACCCCAGTGTATCCTCATCACGGATTAGCCATAGCCTCTCATTTCCATCCTTCCCAGCATCCCCTGCAGCATCCGCAACACGACCACGACGACTAATAGTGGGACTTGCGGCGCGAACAATAGCGGCCCAACAGCTCTAGCTGTATACGTCGTCATCAGCAGACTGCTGGAGTTGATGGATCGGATAGCATGCGATGGGCGTGTTATACCATTGGTCGCAATGATATCGCACGTGACCTCGGATAATCCCGCTTCGCAACATGCAACTGGAGATACACGTAATCCGTCTTAACAGAATGACAAAAGAAATATTAAACTTGGCTTCTCTTCTGCTTTTAGCTTTTGCTTCCAATTAGCTTGCACTAAACAGTCAACTAAACTCCCCTTAACTGCCAAAATATTACCCGCAAGCTCAACTGCTGTGAATGTTGCAGAAGAACTAGGTCTATAGGCCTATCATACAAGCGACGTTCTATGTGATTCAGAAACGTTGTTACGCACGTTTGAAACGTGTGATTTATTTAGTGAATGATGCCATTATTAATCTGAGGGAACAAAACGTGCAATTAATAATCTGTTGTACCCACCTTCAGTAGCGTAACAGTTTCGAATGGTCAAACGTTTCTATAGAAGATTACTTCTGGCAAAACAGGCCATAGCCCTAATTTCATAATAATGTCAAAAAGTAAATAATAATAAAAGGAAGAAAAACAAGATTACTCAGATATTAATAAAAAGCAGAAAACATTAATGGATAAAATCAGATCACAAGAAGAGACGGGAAAAGGGAAAATTTAGATGACTGCGAGAAAAAAAGAAGAAGCAGCAATCATCGACTGGTGGCAACAGGACACATCGGTCGTCAGGAACGAATTCGATAAAGCTGATGAAAGTCGCGAAAACCAAATCTCTTCCAAATGATTCCAACTTTGATCAAACGCATACAACAAAAGTCGCTCGCTCGTCTCGCAATTTATATACTGGTTTCATCTTTCTCTTTGCTGAGAATTCTGCGAGTCAATCAGAATCACATCGCATCAAACGCACCTAGGTAACGGACAGAAGGTCGAGACATCTGTCCGTCTGCGTGACAGTTATACAGCTGACCACTGGTCATTGCAGGCGACTGGACAATGGCTGATGGACAGGCAGGCGCGATTGGCGACAAAGCGACGCGAGAAAGAAATGCAACGAGATACAGAAAGAGAAAAGTCGCCAATACGACGACGGCCCTATGGTCTGCACCAACTGTTTACGGCTCTAATCGTTAATTAAGGCTGTCATTGCAGGCGTGGTTGATAGGGTTGAAAAACTGTTTAAAAAGCCGAACCAGGTAGTTTTTATTGGGTTTTGAGAGTTCGTAGCGGCGAATGTAATACGGTAGTAGTCGTTGATTAGAAATACAATGCGCTATATAGGCCTAAAAGGCTAAAAGCAGCGTGCAAGAGCCAAGTGACCTTCTTGACTTCGAACTGTTTAATTTTCCAGGTTACTTCAAAGCCACACAAACTATGACATTCGACTCCATGCGGTTGCATATTCATCCAAAAGAAACCATCCTGCGTATTCTGGGACATCGGCTCTGAAGTTACTTGCATACTGTACAGCAGCACTGCAGCTCCGCAGCCTTCAGCCGAGTTCCGTCACTTTCGTCACCACCTCCTCTAACATCATATTGGCGACGCCGCTGCCTGTTGATAAAGGCAGGAAGCTTTCCGATAGACAATAATGCAAATTGCCGACAGAGAAGATTATGGTTATCAACATTTTAATTTTTGCCCTAGTAATTCCAAATGTGGGGTTTTCAGCTCTATTCTTGTATCTGCAGAAAAAAAATTACCGACAGGCTAAATTTACACAGGAAGCAATAATTGTCTTCCTGCCCCCTGCCACATATGGGGATTTTGTAGGTTGGAAAGAAAATTTTCCACAAAATAAAATTTAGGGAGTCAATTGCGCTCTGCTTCCCGTGCAACTGCCAAGAAATCGCCACTGCTTGTCAAATATCAAGTTGCTGTAACGACACGGAGGGAGGATATATCCTCTTATTCTGTCGCCATCTGCATCCGCGAACAAACAAGCATAAGGCAGACAGACAGATGGACGAACAGATAGGTGACACAGTGGTAGACGTTCCGTTAGTAAACAGGTTAGCGAAATGCTGCACGGACGGAAGCAGCGAAGTTTATGTTGATCAAATAACGACGACAAAGACCGGAATAGTTGGAACTCGGAATACCGTTTGGTGTGGTCGTCGCGGTCGCGATAACAAAGCTATATCGCCGGCAGTAGTGACCAGTCGCAGCTCAGCTCCGTCTGATAGCTCAGTGTGTGGCGGGCGCTATTAATGCAGTATTGCCGCCGAGTGAAACGCGCAATGCAACGTGACTGCAAAGCCGCATTATCGCCGTCGCACGATCGCTCGCGATTGCATTGCGATCACCGCACCGCCTCGGACTTCACTCGGCGCGAACTCGTGATCCGCAACCGCGCGGACGGGCTCTGCAGCTCCAGGCTCACAACTCACACAGGGTCACCACCACCAGCCAAAATTACTATTTTACATAATTTTTTTTCGTCTATTATGCGTTCATCAGAAACATTGCTTCAATTTCGTGTCTACACGTGAATTGGATTGTGCTGATGAAAGGGAGTCGCGATTCTTCCGTGAGGAGCGAGGGACAGCCGTCAGTCGTTGTGGCATTTTGACTGTTGGCTTAACACGTTATACACTTCACACTGTCAACTACCGGACATGGTCTGGAGTCTTCAACAAGTTGAAGTTTGACCATCTACTAAAGAAAAAGAAGAAGATAAAGCGCCGCGGTTAATACGAAAAAGACAGTAGACTTAATACAAATGAGTTTTACGCAAGTGTTTGTGTTTCAAAGTATGAAAACTGTTTAAAATTTTGAATCATGTAATAGCAGCGAAACTGCGTTCAGTTGTAACGCTGAATTAATAATATAGTATTAAGTTTTTGTACATTTACTCGGTAAAGCGTTCCATTGCAACTGCGCAGTTTTGCTGCTATTGTTCAATTTTTGACATGACTCTTTGAATTCGACGTCTTATATTATGCCGCCGAAAGTCTAGCAAACGGCGTATATAGAACCGCTCATCAGGCCAAAAAAATATCACGCTACACGGGGTAAACTTTTAAATGTCGCAACACGCCATTTAGATGCCCCGCAGGCCAAAAAAGTTTGCGCTGCTGCCCGACATTTTGTGGACTGCGGAACCCTCTCTTTAAGGCCCGTGATCAAGTGAGCATTCCGAACGTGTGCTTAAATTTGCTTTTGAGTATTGGTTAATCGCAGAATAGATACTGGTCACCGTTTGATCACGAGTCTACTCTATACGGCCAGTAGCAAGACACTTCCATGCAAAGAAAGCATGTTCTCTGCGCAGAGTTCATCTATCGAACCCGACGGGAGATCGACGGGCAACATAATAGATGTTAGATCACTGTCTGGAGTGGTATAAAATAAAATAAATAACTTTTGGTATAAAACTGGGACGTTGAACGAACTAATGCACTCCGGACGGTGATTCAGCACAGTCGACGGTCGCCGACGGTCGGTCGTGCAGTCTACAATGTCATTCGTTTAGACACGCTTGACTGCATCTGTAGAATTATCGACATGTTACACCACCCCGCACAGACGTGACGGTAATATTGGTGGTTGACCATGGTTGGATATAGGCGATATAAAACGACGAAATTCTCAAACCCGATCTTCGACATGAGATATTAAGAGTACAAAAACGGTTTCTTTGAGTAATTGTAGCAAGTCCACCATCCGTCGGGCGCTCTACCTTTATCATTTCCCTGTTTGCGTCCTTTTCATCATTTTGTCCCTTTCCTCGCTTATTTTCCGGTGGTTTTATATAGAGGATCTGGGAACTTTGTAAGGCTCCTACAATAAAGTCTGGGACGCGTCGTCAATTTCAAAACATTCTGGGCCTAAAGTACGCATTTTGTTAGCAAGTTTGAGACAAATTTCATATAATTTAACTCATAAATTACACCAACTGCTGAAAGACCTTCCTCATTACTTTTATGACGAAACGTTTTTGTCGGAGACGCCACGGGGCTCGGTAAATGGAATGGTGGATCTACAGCGTATGGGACTTTCTGAGAGTCCAGTACACGTCAGTCGGCGACCCGTCGTCCGATGTCAATAGGGAGTGTGGGGCGGCGACGACGCGGCAAGACAGATAAATCTCAGTCTTTCTGCGTCCGCATGCAGTGTTTGTATCGTTCAGCCTGCGTCCCAATCATGAGACGTTAGCAAACTCGATTAGTGATGGGTTGCGCCTATCAAATCAGCCTGAAAGCGAGCGCATCCAATCTTGACAGCAGCAGCATCACTAGTACAGCTGCTGCTGCTGCTGCTATGGCAACGGCATCGTTCGGTCCAAGGAGGTTCGAGGGTTATCTAGGTCGTACTCCTGTGTGACTTTTGTCACCGAGCGATACAAATAGCCTACTGGTCGACAGTTGATATGTAACGAAAAATAAATGGTGTAACTTCACTCAATTTGTGCAGTTGCTATATACAGCGCATTTTCAGTCTCTTTGTCTGTCGTCTGTTTACGGCGTTATGTACTCTGGCTAAACGGTACGTCGTAGAGGGCCGGAAATGCTGCCGTTGGATAGAACGCAGTTGAGTTCCTATAGCAAGTCAGTCAATAGTATTCATGTCGCCATTTGCAGTGGTTTGTCTGCAATTTGCAACGCAAAGTGTGCGCTTACATAATGTTCGTGGAAACAGTTTCTTACTTAGTTGAAAAGAACAAATGAAACTGTTGGCGAAAGCAGAGTACGGTCGGCATGCCTTGCGACAGCTGGGCACATTGTCCGGTTATTACCGTACTGCATTGCTGATGTTAACAGAAAAAAAAACAATGTGAGGCTCGTGGGCTTAATGAGAAAGAAGCAAACAGTCATAGACGAAACTCATATAGACAGAGCTCCACTGTCATCTGTTCAGTAATCGTCAGTCATACTTGAAATGACCACCAGTGACAAACAAAGTTCGTGATATTCTCTGGACCAAGGTTGCCAACTTGCCACGTATATCATTCGACCAGCAGTGAATAGAACAGATAACGAGTGACTGGCAAAGAATGTGTTTAATTACGTGCATGGAGTGATTTCTTTGTTGTCGCTCATCGCTGCTGCTGCTGCTGCGCTGCGGCTAATGACGTCAGTTGTTAGCGACCTGTCAGCAGGCCTAGCTAGAGATGCGATGGCGCTTAAGTTTCTTCAGATAAAGTTTAAGCACGACCCATCACTAGCGGGGTACGCAACTGTGAAAAGGACCACAGCAGAATCGCACGTTATTATTAGGGGGACATAGAAATCACTCTTGCAAGCGCAAGCTATTCCACCTACAGCTGCACATTTCTACCTATAGCGTGGTCTGTCAGTCTGTCGTCTGTCACATTTGTGCACTTTGCTTAAACCGTTCGACGGATTCAGGTGCCATTTGGCAGGTAGTCTAATGACAAATTGTATTAGACGGGATCTCTCACCAGAAGAAAAGGGAGATTCGGAGTTCATCCCAAACCGAAACATGCAGTTGCAAACTGAATCCATTGCAACTGCATGCAAAACCGTCAGTCCTATGCTGCCACTTGGCGAATACGAACGAAGAGTTAAGTGAACTTGCCACAGCAATTCCGCTTTTTGCTAAATTACTTTGGTCCTAATTGTTAATTTACTTGCTTAATGACTATTTAGGTTGTACATAAAAACTGATAATCATTTTGTGGTATTGACTGCATTTTTATGTCAGGAATGACCAGACTACTAGCCTACTGAATCAAATTTTACTGCACTTTGAGCAGCGTTTGTGCGCGAAAGTAAAAGCCAATAGAAACGGTCACACTCGAGCAGCCTATAAACTAGCAAGCAATAGGCCTACTTGCAGCATCAAATAAATGCAGCAGCAGTGCTAGCAACAGTATAGACACGAAGCGATACGTTTATGCATGCCGTCAGGATGATAATATGTATAGCCTAGGCCTCTCTGTGGCCATTTATGCTAGGCCTATGACAGCAAGACGCTGTCTCCTATGGATGGCATGCAACTAGCAGCGTCTCCTGATGTTTTGTATCGGTTTTTTCGTTATTTTAATGATTTTTATTTGTCATTTCACCAACTGAACAGTGATTAAGCAAAAACGGCCGGACCGTTTATACTTCTGTGGGGGATGCAAACAGCAACGCAGCAAAAAACGTTGCGCTGACAGGTGCCCGCTTGCAATGTTAACAGGCCTCAAGTGAGACGTGAAAATGCGGTCTCTAAAGGTGTGTTCAAAGCGACAGGAATGGAATGAACTGAAATGGAACGACATGGTTCTGTTGCTGTCTCAGTTCATTACATTTTTATCTCATTTCATTTTTCTGTGACATTTTATGACATTTTATGTGATATTTGCACAAAATAAATGATTTGATAGATTTTGATTTATATTGCGTTGTATGTGTATTGACGAAATTTAACCTTTTGGCTGCAGCACAAATAAACGTTTATTCTTTCATTTATTTATTTCAGTTCACTTAACGCGTGTTAATAGTTCAACGATTATAATATTACAGTCGCTCAGCGTTTTGTTCTGTTTCGAAAAAGTTACGACAAGATTTTGATTAAATTTTGTGGGATGTGTTGGACATGACCATCTAAATTCATTTGTAGATCCCGTATCTGTTGTATTAGCCAGGTAGCAGCACCGTTTTCGACGAAGGTTTAAGATCTTTGATCGCTTTTTTCCTGCTGAACCGCTGAGCACTCATACGAGACCGTGTACAAGTCATTACTGTGCATGCAAGAGAAAAAACGGCTGGAAAGGGAAGATTCATCGCCTCCAGAGAAGCATCAGCGCATCATCTTAGCAGCTATTACGGTCCGCTAGTTCAGCGACGATCTACTGGTCGCGGCGTGGCTATAAGTCCTCAAGTAACCACGCGGCAGATCTATCAACATTACTAATCGACCGAACTCGACCAGCGACGTCACTGATGACGTCATCACGCCGATGATGACCAATGCCGGCGCTAGAGAGTTGGAGGCCCCTCCGAAATCCAACTGTGAGACCCCTATAATGGGGGTCTGGGAGCGGAGCCTTTAGCGGGGTCCAGAGGCAGAGCCCCTGGTCAGGAGATCAGGGAGCGAAGCCCCCTGAAGCCGGGAGCGAAGCCCCCTGAAGCCGAAACACTTTTGGCTTTTGGACGTTAAATAAAGCCACAAATTTGCCCACTTTTCTAAAATTTAGAAATGCAAAAAGTCAGATGGGCCTACAATTTGTGTTGTTTCTGCAAAAAAATGAAGTTTAGTTGGCCGCAGTACGTCACAGATTACTGTACATTAATAAAAAGTAATAAAGTTATCCAATCCATATTGGGTAAACTTTTCACATGTCTACTTATTTTATATTTTGAATATATCATTTTAGTCAATCAATCAATCAAAATTATTTTTTTAAATACACTGTAGTACCGTACCGGCGAACGAATCGAAGGTGGCCGGTCGGTTCATCACAAGAAACTTCTTTACACCTGTAATCGTCCTGAGTATATATCGATCAGTATAATATACGACGCGTGATCATGAAAATGTCTATGTGATTGTTATTAAGAAAACGTCGAAGCCATCTTCACTTTAATGCTGAGCTGAGCGACCACTAATGCTTGTGCTAGACGTCATTCTCCATCTTCTGCTTTGTGATGTACTGGTTGCTGCACGTTCTCGTGATGTTGCAACATTGACTTCATGTGTGTGCTGCGCGGTTAATGAAATCACGTGACAGCCAGCTGTCTTAATCGTTGCAGGACACTTTATTGCTTGAAACTGGCAACATCTCCAAATGACCTGTCCAACATTGTTTTGTTTATGCCTCTGCCTACTCGAAGCCACCATGTATGACAGTGGGTTTTCCACGCTTAGTAACACCAACTTCAGAATTTCGTACAGTGTTCATATGTTGCGTATCGTTGTTGTCATCCACTGACAAATACACAAACAAGAAATTTCAGCTAATGCTCACGAGACGCGCGAAAGCCTATAGCAGTTACGGTTCACTTTTTGGAGGGGTAGCCGTCTTTAACGTTCGCTCCATGAACCTAAGGGATCGAGACTTAGACTGCTGAAATCTACGTTAAATGCTGAAAATTTCATACGCAGGTCGTCTTGGTCTAACTCCAGCCATTTCGTCGCAATTCAGTATTGAAATGTGCGCAGCATCCAAATATTGCAAAAAATTCACTAAAAACCCCTTTTGGGAAGGTTTAAGGTCATTCAAGGTCATCGATGTTGATAAATTTAAAAAGCCTGTCACCAGTGCTTGTTATAATAAGCAGCATGTCTGTGCCTATCTGCAACCGTGTTCACGCTACACGAGATAATTCCAGTAAAATAACCACTTTTTATGGGGGAGGGGTAGCTGTCTTTGACGTCCGCCTGCGCAGGCATACTTGAACCTATGAGGTCGGGACTTAAACTGCTAAAATCTATTTTGAATGCTGAAAATTTCATACGCAGGTTGTCTTGGTCTATCTCCAGCCATTTCATCGCAATTCAGTGTTGAAATGTGCGCTGCATTCAAAAATTGCGAAAAATTTACTAAAAACCTCTATTTGAAGGGTTCAAGGTCATTCAAGGTCATTGATGTTGATATATCCAAAAACCCTGTTACCAATGTTTGTTATGATAAGCAGCATGTCTGTGCCTATCTGCAACCGTGTTACTGTTCACGCTACACGCGATAATTGCGGTAAAATAATCACTTTTTAGGGGGGTAGCTGTCTTTGACGCCCGCCTGCGCCGGCCTCCTTGAACCTAGGGGGTCGGGACTTAAACTGCTAAAATCTACGTTGAATGCTGAAAATTTTATACGCAGGTTGTCTTGGTCTATCTCCAGCCATTTCGTCGCAATTCAGTGTTGAAGTGTGCGCTGCATCCAAAACTTGCGAAAAATTCACTAAAAACCTTTTTTTGAGGGGTTCAAGGTCGTTCAAGGTCATCGATGTTGATAAATTCAAAAAGCCTGTCACCAGTGCTTGTTATGATAAGCAGCATGTATGTACCTATCTGCAACCGTTTTCACATTAT
>Ga0056128_1008398_pt1 | contig 13009 bp, 9 predicted proteins | sample WorMetLIZISLAND2_FD_71113 | JGI IMG/M metagenome (GOLD analysis project Ga0056128, IMG submission 71113) | Marine gutless worms symbiont microbial communities from Max Planck institute for Marine Microbiology, Germany - Olavius geniculatus... ...
ACACAGTTTTTATCAAAGTTTGCATTATATGCCCATAGGCCTTCCATGTAAATATTTGACAGCTGGTAGCAACCTCTAAATATTAACCAATTTCCATAAAACTTTTTACAAAATTTTTTTAATAAGATGCAACAAAATGAGAGGGTGCCCCACGAAAAAATCCAAACTTCATATTTTCTGAATCACCCTAGTCTAACAGTAAATCGCCATGCTTGCTAATTATGACTCCTCTTATAGTTACACGTGTCCCCCGATCAGACTCTGACGTTGCTAGTTGGACGACAAGAAAGGCAACCGGCCTGAAAAAAGCTTTAAAAATAGGCCTAGGCCTACAACATTTACTTTTGCACCAGCCTAACTTGGAATAACTACATAGAATGCATGGACTCGTTAATCCAACAGCCAATGTGTTCGTGTATCGGATGAATACATGTAGTCGAGAATTAAATAAACCTACTAAATAGCTTAGACTGTGTCATTTTGATCACATTATTAAACGTTTTATTGATGTACTTTTAAAGTTGTGATATATGGTCCGTCTACACTTTTATTTTTATTTGTAAAGTGGTTTCGGAAGGCTATCACAGTAGGCCTACAGTGTATTGTACCCTAACTATGACTGACATGTTTGTCAACATCAGCAGTGTAGCCTACGTTAGATTATTTCCATTATTTGTGGACATTTTAGCTTAGTTCTGCAATCAGAAATGAATGTGCATAAGTTTTTCATGAAAACAAGCAAGAGCAGTGTATAGAATAAGAAAATTGCACACTACAGTTGCTTTTTCTCTGCTGCCAGGCATCATATTCATCATTATGTCATTTGCAAGTGCAACGACTCTTGTGCACTATCCAGTGCATACAGCTCCCCCACTTTTTGCGTGCGAAAGCAGCTACGGCTTTAGCGCGTCATAGCTATCGCAATTCTGTCTGTCCGTCTGTCTGTCCGTTCGTCCGTCACACGGGTGGATTAGTCAAAATCGGTGCAAGCTAGGATCACTAAATCTTCACCATCGGCTGCCTGGAAGACTTTAGTTTCAGGAACCGTAAAGCTTTTCCATAAATGCAAAAAGGTCACCCTCAACGAAGGCACTAAATAAAAGGGGGAGGTGGGAAAAATTTGCGATTTTCAGCCAATAAGTCGCTGCATCTGAGAAACGGTGCGAGATAGGGCCTATGTTCGTTACTATTAATCACTAATAGGAAGTCGTACACGGGCTTTCGATTGCCACCGAGAGCAATGACCTTGGATGGCCTCGAACATTAAAATAAGGGGTTTTATGGATTTTTTTGCGATTTTGGGCTGCGAAAGTCATTTCAAGAGCAAATTGCGCCGAATTCACTATATACATAGACCAAGACAAGCTGCGTACAAAATTTACAGCATTGAACGTAGATTTTCAACTGTCTAAGTTTCGACCTTCTAGGTTCAAGGAAACCTGCGTACGAGGGCATAAAAAAGCTGTAAACTGTGCCTTCTCTATATACGCAACAAACGCAGTTAACGCGACAGCTAAACGCACGAGTGACGAGGATAAAAGCCGTCGTTGCTTTTGTTCTGTCAGCTGCGTTATTGCGATCGTTAATTTACGCCTATTACGTTCATTGCGTTGCGTACGACGTAGGCTGCACAACTTCGCCTTTTATCTTAACTTATCGTAAATGCCTATTCTCTTGCGTTGGCGTTGGATGATCACTCCGCTTAAGACAGGCACAGTCACACAGTTTAAACTAAACACGCTCAGAATCGAACACAGCCAATTGGCGTAGTCGTCAGAGATGTGCGGATCCTGAAATTTTTGAGCCCGCGTCAGTCCGCAGATTTTGACCAAGGATTCGCTGTCAGTCCGCGTCCGCAACAAGAGAGAAATATTGGATCCGCTTCCGTCGGCAGTCGCCCGTACCAGTGTTCATTCATTCATTAATTCATTCTATCATTTTTTAAATTTTATTAGGAAAATATACACTCGTCACAAAACAGGATCCGCGCCAGTCCGCGTCCGCAAATTTCGTAACGGAAGTCGTAAGTTCGTAACGTCACCAACCTGTTGCATCGACGAGCGGCATAGAGCAGTCGCATTGTCGGACGAAAATGTTATTTCCAGCCAAGTCGGTTTTTCGTGATTTCATATCTGGGTTAAAAATAAATATTCTATGCTCTGTAAGTGTCTCATGTTTTGCGGTTATTATGATGCCGTCAGCCTGCAAAAACTCGGATAAACTGACAGTTGCCGAGATGGAGGCGCCGTTCAAAGCATGTATTTCTGCTGTAGAAAAGAAAGCGCGAAATTTGGAGAAAAGAAAGGTGACTGTTACTCCGTACATGGTGTATTATGGTGTCCGTTTAGTGCATGGCTGTTGGATGCAAGTAAACAACTAATACGGCACTTTTCTTTTTCTTCACACATCAAACACAGACACGCCAAGGTTAGGGAAGAAAATGCGTAAGAATGTTTTTTTTTGTTTTTGCTTTTCTTCTTTTGCCACTTTTTCTTTCTCTTCCCTCCCATCCTCTTTTCTGTTTCATTCTCGTTTTCTTTCTACGGCACTGGGGAGTCTGTAACATCTTACAGCTGTGTCTGGCGCCAAAGAATTAGTTTGAGCTCAGAAATTGTGCCTGGTGATAAAGATTTCCTGGACATTGTCTCAAAACTTGGGACCCAAATTTTAAGACTGTGATACCGGTAGGCCGAGTTCAATAACAGTAACTTGTTAATTTTACCCTCTGTTTATGATTGAATACGTAGTATTTAACTGATGTGCTTATCTGATAAATAATTTGTAAGTCTGTCATGATTGTAGGCTAAACTGGACAGTTACAAAGAAAAACTGGTAAAGGGTGAAAAACTGGATAAAGATCAGAAGGTATGCAATCCATATTGTCATCGTCAACAATGAAGATTCAAGTTCTTTCACTCCAGTGTGACCATTTGTGTGGAAAACTTAGAAATGCTAGCAAGTTGACCAAAAGCTGGGGTAATGTCATTTTAATTGTCAACTCAAAAATCTCACCCTGGGAAATTTGCTAACAAACATCACATTTGACATACCTACTAGCAGTAGCGTAGTAGTAGCATAACGATCACTGCAGTTTTGTAGTGTATTGTGTTGCTTTATGCCAGTAGTGTACTGTTAGTATATATGATGTGGGTAATCAGAATAGTGGAAGGTGTGCCTTAGAGTTTGGAAAGTTATGTGAGTGAATTTTACCCTACTTCCACTATCATATTATTGTCTTTGCAAACTGTACTACACCATTTTATTAGTCCGCCCGTAAGCGATAGCTTGTGGAGCGGACTTAAGTTTTATCCCAGATGTTTATTTATTCATTTTCCCTCGCGAGATCTCCGAGATGCCTGGGCTGACCAGTGTGAAATTTTGCACAATGGTCAGCACTAGGCCCAATTTTATAATGCCGGTCCAAAATTTTTTTGGGGGGGCACACCCCAAAAAAATTTCGGGGGCAAAAAACATGCAAAATTTGGCCCGATTTTGGACAACTTCGAAGTTCGGTGGCGAATATCTCCGAAACGGATGAAGATATTCAAAATCGGATTTTTATTCCGTCTACCGTGATTGCTGCTGCGTTAGGCGAAACAAGTCCGGTGAAGTTTGGTCTAGTGACCTTGGTGATCTCGATGTTAAATTGTACCCACCTAAAGCGCATTTTTCGGAAGAACATATTTCGGCCCCTACAGGGTGCTGCACCCCCAAATTTTTACACGCGCTAGAAAATGACCAAGTCTTACTAGCGCACCCCCCACCGGGGACGGGGGCCTCCCTTACAACTTTTTTCAAAGGGGGGTCAAAAATTGGCTTAAAATGCAATAAAAGAGCGCTTATAACTTCGGAGTTAGGGGGTGTAGCCCGACGAAACTTTGGCACTTGATGCGGCTCTAGGTTGTGGTGTTAACGCAAGTATGAAATTTGGGGGCACCACCCCCCTTAAAATTTGGGAGAGCAAAAAACGTCCAAAATTTAGTACGTTTTATGACAACGTTCGAGTTTGACCACGAATATCTCTAAAACCGATGAAGATAGCGACAAAATCTAAACGGCGTTGACGAGAAGGATCCTTTGGGCGTTGAACAAAAAAAATTTTGTAAAATTCCGTCCACTATGAACAACGTTATAAGCACTCATTTTGATCTACCCTAAGTCGCATTTTTCGGAAGACCATATTTCGGGCCCTAGGGGGTGCTACGCTTCCAAATTTTTACACGCGCTAGAAAATGACCAAGTCTTACTAGCGCACCCCCCACTGGGGACGGGGCCTCCCTTACAATTTTTTTGAAAGGAAGGTCAAAAATTGGCTTAAAATGTAATAAAGGAGCGCTTATTACTTCGGAGTTAGAGGGTGTAGCCTGACGAAACTTTGGCACTTGATGTGCTTCTAGGTTGGGATGTTAACGCAAGTACAACTTTTGGGGGCACCGCCCCCCTTAAAATTTGGGAGGGTAAAAAATGTCCAAAATTTAGTACATTTTACGACAACTTTCGAGTTTGACCGCAAATATCTCTGGAATCGATGAAGATAGTGACAAAATCTAAATGGCGTTGACGAGAACGATCTTTTCGATGTTGAACAGAAAATTTTTGTGAAATTCGGTCCATTACGAACAAAGTTATAAGCACTCATGTTAACTTACCCTAAGTCAACAATGCACGTTCGACGTATGCCAATGCATTTGAGTTCGGGCCACGTGACTTAGGTGTTGAGGAAATTTTACCCCCACCCCTAATTTCCCACCAATCAGACTTAGGGCACCGGGTGGACTCACATTGGGCTTTGCCCCAAATTTCTAGTTTTTAATGTATATTTCATTAACTTCATTGCTGTTAAATACATCTGCCATGTTTCTGTTGTCAGGAGGCAGTGGACAAGTATGAGACGGTCATTGCCAATCTGGAATTTGCTCGTGAGCTTCAGAAGCAGTTTCAGTCAATGAGTGATGAGGTCTGTCAATGATGACAACCATTTCTGTTCAATGTATTTTGTGTCTCAGAATGTCACTGCAAATTAGACATTGAAGAATACTCCTCACAACATGAATGAGTGAAGATAAGATAGGAATCTTATTAATTGTGCATATATGTGACTATCTGTACATTTTATCAGAAAATGGCAAATATTATTTTGTATTTTATTCTTGAGTAATATATTGCATTATAATACATTTTTGGTAGATTGTACTGATGCAGTGCATTTTTTATGACTGATTTAGTGGTAAGTACTTCATTTCGGCTGAAGTTAGATAGATGTCCAGAGTTACAGTATGACAGGTCACATTCAGCCCACAAAATTTCGTCTTTTAACCCATAGTGTCCAAGAGAAAAATGTCAAAAAATGTGATATATGAAGTTGTTATCTTGCACATTATTCATTTAATTACTGGTCTTACTTTTTTGGACTTGTTTTAAGTTCCGTGTACCACCAATTTCTGTCAAGAACACACTGCTAAGCTTACCGAGTAGTAGAATATACACTGTGTCTGGAAAAAAAGAGTCTGTAGTGTTTTTGGCATGAGTCGTCCTGAATATTCATTTTATTAAACTGTTGAAATATTTTCTCTTTATATCGCCATGCCATTACGTAGGGCTGACGTAATTATGACGTCACCAAAAATGCCGTTTTTATTGTTTTCAAGGTAAAAAAGTTAACAGTGTTTCCGTTAATAACGTTAACAAAATTAAACGTATGTTTATAATTTTTTTTGTAGGCAGCATTATAAAAGCAACAGTATACTGATAGTCCACTTCACCTGAATACTGATGCCACTTTACCATGTAAAATCAAACACTCTTCCTATTCTTACTTTACTCTACACCAAAATAAACAGAAATGAAGAAAAATAGGCTTTTTAGCCTGTAGCTGCCTTAGTTGTCATCAACAGTGACAAAACTTGCTATTAACCAACTTTTGAGTCGACAAATTTATTACAAATATACACTGCCGCAACGCTAACACATGCTGGAGAAATGACGCTGCTTGCTGATAACAGCTGCTGCACAACGACGTTCCCGTACAGCATGTGATGGCCATGCGTTAACATGGTGAAAAGCAAGACTATGTTAAAAATTTTGATAAAAAGTAAATTATTTTTATGCCAACAATCTTTGAAGTTTTTTACTGCAATTTTTTTATCAGTTTTCCTGTTTTCATATTGCAGAGGCTCATTTAGATGTCATCTTTCTGCAAAAGTGTCATTTTCGATGATGTCACGATTGAATAAACTATGCTTAGTGAAAAATAAATTTTAAAGATAAGTTTTGGATGCTTTTCATAAAGCGTATCATTGTGATAACATGTGCCAAAAATTGTAAAAGTGAGTTTAAATTTGTTGAAGTTATTCAGGAAAAAGTGTAGACTCTTTTTTTCCAGACACGGTATATATAGTCTTAGACTGGATGTCTTCTTCTATTTTTTTCTCAAACGATAACAGCTTTTTGGCCTGCAGTGATTTTGAGACATTATCTGGTAATAGCTTTGTCCACCACTGCTGTAGGCTGATAAGCAGGCTGAAAAGGCTAGTAAGAAGCAGGCAAAGAAAGATAAACTGGAGAAACAGCAGCAGGAGCTTGAAAGGCTTTCTGACATGCTTCGGCTACAGTGCCTGCTGGAGAACCTCGGAACTGAAGAGATACGCTCAGACCTGTGTGCTGGCAAATATGGCTCTGTGGTATGTGCATGTACGGTTCTCTGTGTATGTAAAGGCCTTTCTGAGCTGTAAGGCCCGTAGGCGTACTTCATTTCTTTAGCCCTCAGCCAGACACCAGTTTAGATTGCCAGGCCATGGATATGGGGCTAACGCATCATGTGGTGTGCCTGTTTACATCCCAGCTTTCACTGGTACTCATTGTGCCTACCCACGGAGGGATGCCAGTTCTGTAATATACAGAGTGTGCCCAAAAATTTCCCAACTTGTTTTTGTCTGAAGTTCATTAAATCTTCACCAAATTTGCTAATTCTGGCATGCAGATGGCCAAGACAATAGAATTATGTGAGGTACACTCATTTTCCACCTCACCTAATTTATGTCAGTGCACTGCCGTGTAAAATACAGATGCTCTAAATTGTTACATTATGTGGTGATTATCAGCATCAGATTGCTCACCTTTTCATTATCAATTTGACAGAAGGTGTCATGTGATGTAATAATTTTATGGTATGAAATATTTTATGTTGAAAATAACAGACAACAAAATAGCTGACTCATGAGCTCAAAACACCTCTAATCCATGAATGAGTGCTGAGCAGTTTGATCAGTTGATCATTAATGCTGCTGTCAGCCGTGGCATCATGTCTAAGTCATTGTGTACACTTAAGGCACAAATTCTAATAATTTGGAAGCAAGTTGTTACACAAACTTATAATTCTGTTAAATAAATCACATTTTATTTTATTGTATGATTAATTTAGTCGTTAGGACTTTTATGGGCACAGCAACTTAGCATTATGCAACAATTTGGAGCATCTGCATTTTACACGGTAGTGCGTTGACATAAATTAGGTCAGGTGGACAGTGAGTGTAGGCCTACCTCATATAATTCTATCGTCTTGGCCATCTATGTGCCAAAAGTTGTCAAAATTAGATTGAGATTTGGTGAAGTTCTGACAAAAACAAGATGGAAAATTTATATGTAAAGTCCTTCTTGAGCCAAAGGTTCGCATGGTGGTCTCTGTTTCCTTAGCCTTTAGCCAGATGCCAGCTTATGCAGGGCTAGTGCATTGTGTGGTGTACCTGTTTTAAGCATTAAGTTTTAAGTTATAAGCATTTCTACTACCCAATTTTTCATGTCCTAGCACTAGCAGGCATAATTTAGTTTCAACAGACTTCTAGACAATGATATTTCAACAGACTTAGGCATCAAAGTGCAGTATTAATATCTCTAAAATACCGATACTACAGGTGTAAATTGACATGTCAATTAATAAATAAATAACTCATCAAAAAACCTGCAAATTATTTTCTATCAAGTTTATGTGATTGATGGAATGATATCTCAACAGATTTAGACATACATGTAGAATTGCAGTATTAATATCTGTGAAATACCGGTACTGTAGTATATATGTAGCATGATCTCAGTAGCAAGTGAATTGACATGTGAATAGATAAATAAATAACTCATCACTACCTGCAAATTATTTTTTTACCAAGTAATTGTGATTGATGGAATTATGTTAGGTATTTTGTGCGTACACTATACTGGTGTGATGTTACTTGTATTCAGACATTATCAGAGGACAACCTGACACAGCTGGATGAGTTTTACCAGCTGATTGCACCGAGTGCAGAAGGCGACGCGGAAACAACGTAAGCATCTGATGACATGCATTGCAAATTTTTTTTCGAAGCTGTAGCTATATTTTGTACTGAATTGAAAGTGGCTGACACATTTTCTAGATTCTATTTCATCGTTTTCATTTTCACTGCCTGTGACATCTTCACTTTTTCATTCCAGGTTGAAAACTTGTTCTGGAAATTGTTTCCATTATGGGCTGTTTTTATGGACTCAGTCTTGCACCTTTTGTTCTTTTTTGTTCTGCTATGTGTGATAAAAATGTTTTTTGTACCGGTACTGTTTATACTGCTCATCACTACAGGTGCTTTGCTTTGCAACATTGGCAATAGCAACTGATTGGCATGTGCTACATCATGCAAACATCCATTGTCTGCAGTTCTGCACTGCGTTATTAGGCTGCCCGTACATAGTAATGGGAGACCTTGTATTTTTGCTTTGTTTTTTACTTTATTTTTGTTTTTCTTTATTTTTCACTTTTCCTCTGAAACCAAACGGTGAACTAAGACCAAAATTGGAGGGAAGGAAAACCCTTACTTGGAAGGAATTGAGACCAAGCTTCATGGAGATCCATTGAGGAGTTTTGGAGGTGGGGCATTTTGCCACATTTTTAAATGACAGCCTGGCGAATAAGCAGTCACGGACCAAGACTTCCCCAATAGGACTTAAGGCACCGGGTGGTCTCACTTTGGGCCCTGTCCTAAATTTCTAGTGTATTGTATGTGTGCAGCTTCTCGAGTCGGCTTGCATCAGCTTCAGAACATCTGTCATCGTACCTTGACTGCAGTGATAAGCCAGTTGTTGGTACAACGTACAAAGACCTGCATGCACTCGTCGACCGAGTGGCAGAGTCCGGTTTCTTTGATGCAGTTAGTCACGCATCAGCTGAGCCGACTGCGGAGACTGTAGACCCTGAATCAGCAGGTGATGAGACTGCACAGGCTACGGAGCCTGAACCTACTGCAGCTGCTGCTCCTATCAGAAATGGTACGGATACAACAGCTCATTTGCTTGCAGGCTTGTGTTGCTTAGTTGAATGTAGGACTGATCACCAGTCCTGAAAGCTGTTACAGCCACATTTCATCAATTAGTCTTTAATTTTGATTGAAACTAACACCTATGATTGTCATAGAAAATACATTCAGGGTGACCGCTCACCTGGAGGACCTGGAAAAGTCCAAGAGTTTTAAAGCAGTCGTGGAAAAGTCAGGGAAAATGAAAAACGAGTCGTGGAAAACTGGAAGAAAGATTAATAAAACTATAAACATTAGGCATGTTTGCACTACATGGTCCAATTTCACAGTGCCTTAAAAAAATTTTCACTCGCTGGACTCCATTGTCATTCTACTGCTGTTATAGCCACAAAGCACAGGGGCTATTTGGCCTGTCGTTTATTAGTGTGAAGCAGTGACTGTCGACCAAGCAGTATAATGATGAGTATTTGCCTGCTATACTGGAAAAGTCAGGGAATTTCATTTGTTTTGTAGAATTTATCTCCATGTACATTTCTTGTTCAATCACAGTTGTGATTATCCTATCAAATTCATTATCTAGAAGAATCACAGCTGTTACTTCCAGTGACATTGCTGCACTTGTTTGTTGATCGCAGATGTCATTGAGGACACTTCCATTGCGGTGTTGTCAAAGTCTGAAATTAGTGATGCTCCATTCGAAGTTGTGTCAGAGAGTGGACAGACATTACCACAGACTTCTGATTCACAGCAGCCACCCAGCACTTTATCTATGACTTGGTACCAGTCCACATTGACAGCACCGCAGTCACTGGGTGGACCTACTGGGAACCAGGTGAGATCTCAGCGCCCTCTGCAGGAGATTGTCTCATCCATGCAAGGCAACTACAACTTCTTGCAGGATTCTGAAATTGATGGTGAATATTGTTTTTCTCTCACTTTTGTAATTCGTAATATGGGTATTTAATACATTTGGTCTGAACATTGTAGTTCAGTAACAGTGATGTGAACAAGGTGAGATATATGACCAAAACCAAGACCAGGCTGTTTAAGATTTTGATCAAGACCTTAGAACTCAAGAGACAAACAGTGTTTAAGACAAAAACAGACCAATGTTGATAGGGGAAATATTTATCCTCATTTTTAGAGAGAGTGAGTAACAGGTAAGAAAGTACTCTCATTTTTCTAGCCAATAATTTTTGCATTTTTTATGCAAAGAGTGAAACAATCAAAGAACAAGGGCATGTCTTATTGCCTTTTATGTCTCATATTTCATGTTATGTCTCTATGTCATGTAATCATTGTAATCGTGTAGCCTATTTCTGATATTGCAGTTGATCAGTCGTTTGAGAGGATGGGTTTCGGCAACTCAGGCTACTCGTACATGCCACAGCCAATGTCAGCTCAGTCGAGTGCCGCTAGCATGAACCAATATTCTACAGCCGGGCCGACTGCTACTTATCCCAATGGCAGCTTCGTCTCTTCACATCATCACCAAGTTGCAATGCAGGTATTTACATGCTCTGTTGTTCTTATCATTGTGAAATAATGAATCTGTTATGTATAAGATTAACATGGGCCTAATTTACAAAATATCATACGACAATGTTACGACATGCAGAAGGTTTACGGCAAATGTATGATAAAACGTGATTTACAAAAAAATCGTCCAAAAAAGTTACCGCAAAAGTTACGACAAAGTTATGACAAAATGTATGACAGCTTATTAGCTGTTGTACGATGGCATCAAGCAGGCATGCAGTAATTATTTAGATTTTTCATTAGTATATAATTCTCACACAGTGCTTAATATGTATTAATTTTGTTTGCGGTAACTTCAGGCAGTGAAATCGCCACAAAATCAGTTCACTTGTTATTGTTTACGTTGGTAAGCATTGGCAACGGCGGAAGCAGACGGTTGGCGTGCAGCGCCATGCGCCGCCTGTCTCAGTGACTGCGTCGCGATTGGTTGAGGCCGTGGTTGAGGTCACCATAACTGGCTGGCTAATTTTTGCGACTACAAAGTTACGACAAAATTGTGAGAAAGTTACGAAGTCGTAAAATCAGCTTCCAAAATTCGGTCACAACATTTTAACGACAATCTTATGACATCGTAACTTCTTGATTTACAACAAAGATACAACAAACTTGCAAGGATTTTACGACAATTTTAGTATTGTTTTACGATATTTTGTAAATTAGGCCCCATATGCGCATTGGGCCAAACTGATATGGCCTCATCGCTGGGCAGGTGTAACACAGTAACAGTTTGCCCACCCCAGAGGTAAGGTAAGATAAACAACTGTTTACTGGTGTGTGCAGTTTCCATTATGACTAGGAATGAGTGCTCAGAACAAGTTCAGCTAAATAGTTTCAAAACTATTTGATTAAACAGAGACAAATGAAGCGACAGACATTACAGTTGCAAATAAAAATAGTGTCCAGTTTTGCTGATGAGAGAGAAGTTTTAGTTGTAGAAGCAACTTAAATTGTTTGCTTTATTGATGTAGATAGTGCCTTGATGTCAGAGTGATAGCCCGTAACTGTTGTCATATTGATTGCTTGATGTGTTGATTATAGCTACATGCCGAGTGGCTCAAGCAGTGTGTATCAGTGGGGAATGATCGCTGTAGACTGAGGGGATGACTTTGTTCCTAATTCTATTGATCACTAACTGCGGTGGTCTTTTGGGATGGTGGGCCGAAACCTGTTATTCCAGTTATCTAATGATTCGTTGATCTGACTGTATATTGTGTAGGAGCCAGGTTTTGTGGTGGTTGGTCATGACCCATCGTCAGGTGAGGTGCAGCACTACAGTTACCCCACGGGAGGTCAGTCGGCATTTCTTCCACACCAAGTGATGACAGCGTCGTCTGACATGCCGGCCGTGGCGGCCCAGCAGCAGACATCTGCAGCAGCGGCAGGTGCCCTCTCACAGCAGTCAGTGGCTGCCGGTGTCAAACCACCGGCCTCCACAGTCCCATCAGCAGCTACGCTGGGAGCCGGTGACTCGGCTGCCAGCATGATACCTCCTGACACCTTACTTGTACAGTCTCATCACAATGTGCCTGACCCCAGACTTCAAGGTACCTTGTGTGGCTTTGTTTTTTGTATAAATGGTACCTCTCCAGTGTTTGTCCATTTTCAGTTGAGTACCCAAAGAGTCCGTTGTTTGTTGCCGTAGCAGGTTTTAACTCCCAGTCAGGTCACTATCAGGTGGTTACCACTTGGATGAGTGACTGTCTGCAGACAGGTAAACCATCTCGATATATACCCAACACCAAGGTCAACTCAGCCTTTCATCCCTCTGGGTAAGTAAATCAAGTACTGGCCTTCCTGGCTGGGGTTAAGGTGCAGAGCATTTACCCTTGTCTACTACCCAGGTAGCACTGATTTCATATGGCAAATGACACTTTGTAGCTCTAGCTGTACATAAATGTTAGTTTTTCTTTATGATTGATCACTTAGTCAATCGATTGTATATCCAGTTAAGGACATCTGTCACATTTACAGCTTTAACTGAAACTAAGTAATCATACCAACATGTGCCATGTGCATGGTTCAACTAGAAATTGTATATTGCGCTCTAGTTTTATTGCTTAACTGGCCATTTTTGTCTGTCCAATGCAATGCATAGCATTGGACAGCTAGTATGAAATCACCTTTATGTCCATGCATGCGTCCATGCATCCTACATTTCTTAAGCTATCTTCCTTCCACCTTCCCTTCCCTTT
>Ga0056128_1008402_pt1 | contig 13005 bp, 13 predicted proteins | sample WorMetLIZISLAND2_FD_71113 | JGI IMG/M metagenome (GOLD analysis project Ga0056128, IMG submission 71113) | Marine gutless worms symbiont microbial communities from Max Planck institute for Marine Microbiology, Germany - Olavius geniculatus... ...
TTCACGATGCATTATGATGTCAGCATTACATCACAACTAGCAAAGAATATTTAACTAACAGCCATATTTTGTCCATATATTTTGAATTAGCATTTCTTCAGCTACATCTGGTAAAAATTTCGTGTAAATTGGTCATCATTTGAGTGAATTATGAAAGAAATAAAAAGGGTGCCCGTTTTTTTGAAACACAGTGTATAATAATCACCTTATTGCATATTGTCCGCAGAGTGTGCCAGTGCAAAAATTTTTAAAATCTGTCAATAATTATAATTGGTGAAGATATGAACAAAAGTAAGGTGCCACGTTTTGTATGGCCCACAGTGTAAATGAAATGCCGGTACCGGCAATGGATTGTCTGTTTTTATTGTGGTGTTGCTTATTGAAATATTTCTGCTAAAGGAAGGAGGAGGTTATGCTTTTACATACCTCTGCTTGTCCGTCAGACTATGTACACAATCAATTTTCTGGCCTAGATTTCTTAATGAATTTTTTAGAGGAGAGGAGCATAGCCCTAGGAACATTTGATTATGTTTTAGCAGCCAGTGACAGCTGAACAAGTTTTCTCATATCTCAAGTCTTCTCCTCTGTATCATTTTACTCTTCTTCCTTGTTTCAATTTTCATCTTCTTCCCAGTTTCTTTTGTCGGATCCATTCATCTAAATCCAGCAAAGGGATTTCTGGAGCTATGTCTGGATGGTCAATTTTGGGACACACTGGGTCTGAAAAAAATGCATGTTGAGTAAGCTAGAGAGAAAGTTGATATAATCTACATTCAAAATTATGCCACCTCACCCAAAAGGTTGAAAGACCTTTCCACATTATCTTATGGTGCAGCATTTTGCACGAGTTTTATGGTTCGGACGCTGCTGTTGATTGCTAGACGGATTGCGGTATTTGGAACAGTAAAGACTCAGCAGCGGTTTGTCCCTGGAAATGCCATCCTCGAAATGACCTATACTCTCTGAGCACTTTCATTAGTTTTTGCATAAATCAATTGCTTTGTGCATTTTTAGGGCGATATACAAGATCCGGGTCTTGGAATGGTGGACTGGTGGGTATAGTGCGATCAACATTGCTGATTGACTATCATTCCGAGCTTCTGTGTCGAACTGCAGAGTCTCAGAAAAGAATGCCGACAGTCAAGCTGCACTGCAACAGTGACTGTACATGCAACAAGCAGTTCTTACTCAGAGCTGTGTTGCCCATTTCATCACAATTGCACACCATGGACAAACAGATCGCCACATTGTGCCGCGTTAGCATTTATTTGTGGCCGTTGTAACGGGCTGCATTGCGGTTCTTGCCAGTCTGTCCCTATGAACTCAACACGAGAACAGAAAGACGTGTAAAAATTAAAATTGGTGTATGTAACTGGTGTGCCAGTTTTAGTTCCGAAGGTCAAATTTTTGCGTTATGAAGCTCTAGGCAGATGACCAAATAACATGTCAGCACTGGGCCAATTTATTTTTTTAGCTAAACTGTGTAGTTTTGTTTTTTGCATCCTTTTAAGTTGTCTGATTTATGTACATTTGACACCTATTATCAATGAATGGCCATTTGGCACATTTACTACTGTTTATTTTTGAAGTTATTGTGGGGTTGGCTGGGTCCCACAAATACAAGTTTGGTGGTTGTAGGAACTCACCTTGTCTAGGCTCGACAACCTTCCTACAGGATGAAAGCTCTCCCAATGATAGAAAGGCTGTTGTGTACTGACAGAAATAACAAGGCATTCAACACACCTGGACCTGCTTATGTAACATTTTCTTCCATGCAAATTGGCTATAAGAAATATTGTGCTGAAACTGGATGGTTAGAAAAACACGACAGCATTCAGCTCTGTATGCCTGCTGTATGCCTGTGCCTGCTGCGACTTCTTGACCTTAAAACCCAGTCAGTTCATCTTTGTTCATAGACACACTGCTAGTTTGCACGGCAGAAATGATAATAGTAATAATCAGGTGTGTACTTATCACATTTATACACAGCACCAAAAATGCAAAGAAGTCAAATGCTCATTACTAAAACAACAGTTAAACCATGTTAGGGGACCCTCGAGCCTGGCATGTAAATTCTGTCAAAAGTTTGCAGTTTTGGAATGCACTATGCACACGGGTGTATATTGCGATAACTTTAAGCTTGCAGCTCTGGAAAGAACCCGGAAAACTCTGAATTTGTTTCCCCAACTCTGCGGCCAGCCTGATTACGCCACTGCAATAAACTAGTGTTGTTCTGATGGCAGTGTCCTGCTCTCACCAACCGACAACAGCCATAGTTCCTGCAAACACATACCAGCAAGCAGGTTCTTTAACAGATGCACATACACTTCACATATCACACATTTTATGGTTCACTGACGACGCAGAGAAAGAAAGTTTATTGCGACCACATGTTTGGTGTTCTGTAATTTAACAGAATAATTTTTTTTATAATACAGTGTAATTAATGTGTAGCAAATGGCTGCATAATATGTCGTCTGCAAAATGTGGCACTGCTTTAAAACTGTTGTTGACAGTTTATTACCTTTTGTTGTTTAAAGGACATTACGTAATATGTGAAGTGAATTATGTATTGATAGCATAGTGCACACAGGCTGCAGAATGTCATAATTACATTGCACAACAGCGACATGCAGTATATTTAACACAAGCCTATAATGATGGCAATGTTTGTACATTGTACACTTTACAAAATATATCACAACCATTATGACCAGCAACCAACCAGATATTTGTTACGCTCATAGCTGAAATACTGTGGAATGTCATCTATAATCTGTGCTGTAAAATTTCGGTTTGCTTCCGCCACGATTTGGCCAAGGCATTCAATGCACTGTCTGAAGTATGTATAGGCAGAGCACGAGACATCAAGATCAGCCAATGTGAAGTTGAGTCTGCAACAAAAAATTACCATGTTTTAGTGAAACATTCCAAAGAGACACAGTCATGATTTAGCAGTGATGTAAACAATAAGAACTGTGTAGTCAGTTTCACTGGAAATGAGGGCCTACATTATACATGATAAATTTACACAGTGCAGAGGCAGTAAAACTTTGCGATGTGCCATTGCATGAAGTAAAAAGAGCAAACAAACTTTTTAAACAGCATTCAAAAGTCGTCAGATAAAGTCTGATCTCTGAAATGGCCTTCTGAGTCCTATTAATCACCTCATTATCCATTTCGTATTTTAATCAGAATACTGTTAATCACCAAAACAACTTCTAAAAATTCATGTGTAATACTCTCTATGTTGCCGTTAGTATAATGAAATCTGTAATTTAGCAAGAGGGATATCATGAGACTTGTCTTTGGTTGCAGTCTTGAGACTCAAAAATGAAGTCTTGACCTTGTCCTCAAAGGATGCAATCCTACTCTTGGTCTTCACCTTACTGTTGGTCTTGGCAGTCTGCATCTGATCTTGCTCAATGAAGTCCCATTTTAGTTTTGTACTTGATACTTCACCATTATGCAAATAATTCACATAACGACACACCGGCCAAAAGTTATTCGAGCATTTGGTATTTGTACTGACCCAGACCAAGATTTGGGTCCTTGGTTAAGTCAATGACAGCACAGAGTACCGTCCGTGCACGGTGCATCTTCTGATAGTGTTCATTAAAAATGGTCAAAAAGGCAGACATAGCTGTTCAAAGGAAACCCATCTTGGATCTACAGAGCCATATGGGATTATGTGCACCAGACAAGTCAACACACTCAAAATGGTTCAACCTTAACCTTTGATCAGATTCAATGAAACGGCTGCATAATTTAGATCCAAGGCATTGACATAGACCGTGGCTGCAACGCACATACCTCCTCTCTAGTGATATCACAACAGTTGTAGCCGTTTGTTTCTCCATCAACATACGTCTGACAGTTTGGAAATACGCATCGGTCAGCTCATCACTGTAGATAACTTAACACAATCAACAACAGTTAGCCAACGTTCAGCAAAGTCCAGAAACTAGAGAAGAATATATACTGACCCAATGCTGTCATGCTGTGCGGCTGTCTGCTGTCCACCTACAGCTGTGCAATCCTTAACCAAAACCAAATCTTTGACTTTTTCAACTGACAGTTTGCAGTTTTGAACATACGAGACTGTACACTCTAAGTAACAAGACAGACGGGCAAGACCTGAAATGTGACCTATTGAGATTAATGCTATAGTGAGCAAAAACACCCAATATTTGACTGGGATGACTAAGCGTGCAACATGGTGCAATTTTTGGCTCATCGTACTCATTCAACTTCATTTAACAAATCAGTTTTTCTAGACGTGCAAGGTTAGGCCTGGTACGCCTAAAGCAAACGTTTGGAAATTGCTGGAGGATCTTACCAGCCAGTCACCAATCCTTTGTACACCAGGCAGAGTAGAATGATGAAGCATGCACGAAATAGCAGTTCTGTAGAAACAAGCAGTTACTTTAAATAATTCAAATAATGGAAATATGAAAAGATACCATCAGATGACATAAGTACACTAGCAGAATACATATCATTCGCTTCTTCCTCAGTCCAACTAAATGGAGCACCATCTGCAAAACAAGCAGTGTAGCGTGGAACAGGACGTACATTTAAACAATTGTGGAATCTAAAAATGTACAAAACAATTAATTTTAACTGATTTACTCTGAGTGCATCTTGCTTCTTCGCTTACTGTTCAACAATTCTTAGGTGACTGCCCACAAAATGCTTGGCACACATTAGGGGGCTATAGTGGTTTAGCAGCAAGACGACCTTCTGTCTGCTGATACCTACAACGCAGTTTTTTCTGCTGCAGGACCACGTGTGTGAAAGAGACTGCCATAGGCTGTAGACATACTTGTTGTGCTAGAGCCAATAATGCATCGTGACATTTGACGCAAATTAAATGTTTACACACCCTGTTTCAAAAAAATCTGATACTTTTGTTTTTAAAAAAAAAATGGTGAAACATTGGATGACTTTAATAACCCGGTAATCCTCGGCATGCAACATCATGAAGAAATGACATAAACGACTGGTTTTGCCCACCTCATCTTAATAGTCTTGCTGCACTACCTTGTGACAAGCTGAAGTGGTGCAGTTTTTGAGATGCTGTGTATTTACGTTTGCACTATGTAGAAAAAATCTTACTTAAAAATGTTACTTACTTAGTATGGAACTATATGCATTAAAATGTTAACACCTAACTTAAAACTGCATAGTAATCAGTGGCACCATCAGGAACCTTTGCGTATTTCTGACTGGAGCCAATCAAGTTCTCTAACAAGCACTGAGTCAGAGTCCGATGGTACACGATGTAGATGCTTGTTGGCAGCCACATTGCGATGACATGTCTCCAACACTTCATCACCAACATCTACATAATGTGCAGTCAGTTTCTCCTAATAACTTACGAACAATGCTAGCTGGAAAAATGTCAACCCAGAGTTGACATATTATGCGGCTGTCTGCCTAGACCTGCAAGCACAGGTTACTCAGTGCCTCAGACGAAGTTCACACCAATTTTAGTTTTTCTATGCAGTTTTAAGAGTTAGCAGCCAGTAATTGCCAAACTAATAGACAGACAAAAGGACAGGAAGATGAACAAGATAAATGCATATTATGGCCTATGATGATGGCTGCACTTTACAGAACAGTAAGAAGCTGCTAAACAACATGCAAAAATTGCATCCTATATTAGTTGTACATAATAAACTAAGTTTATACTTCAACAACTGAGCTTAAAGACGGAAAAATGATGCAAAGAAAAAAAACTGGATTGGTCTGAGCACATAAAAGTTGAGCCTGCATGACTTCATTGCTATAAAAGCGTGCTTCAATCATTCATATCTCTATAATGCATTACACTGTTATACACATAAAACCTGTTGAAAAAATTCTGTCAGCAAACATTGAGGCTACAATGCTCGCGAGACCAACGCCAGCTCCCAGCTCCAGCACAACAGCTTTGTCAAGCATATGACGCTTGTATATAATAAAGTCACACAGATATAGGCAACCCGACCATACCTGCCAAACACACCATGGAAAACTAATGTCACAAAACACATTAACCAAATACTGGTCAGCAGTTAAACATTATTGTTCCTCATTTGATCCTCATGCTCCCAAACACTTCTAATTATTTCTTTCTCAAATGAGACGATAATTACATTTATTATTTAATTATTAGTTATGACTGTACTTTTGTACAATAATGCTAATAACTGCTGTTGGTACTGCATATTATGCGCAAATTTGCCAGTAAGACTGATGAAAAATTAGTGAGAAATATGTACACATATTTACCTGCAGACCCACATCACATAGGCGAGTTGCTAATGTGTGTTCTGCATAAACAATGCACAGCAAAACTACAGTAATAGTGATCATAGCATGAAGTACTTAAAAATACATCATTCTGATTAAAGAATACTTCAAATAAAAATATAAAGCACCTTAACATAACTATTTGAATGTAAGTGATGACAGATAGACAGACTTGTGGACTGTTATCAGATTCTTCAGCACTCATGGTTTTCTTTTTCTTGCAGTTTTTCTGTTATTGTAGTTCATGTCAGTCTTCCTTTTTAGTTTTCTGGTCTCAGTCTCTCATCTCAAAATGTGTTTTACCACACTTCAACACATCAAAGTCTGATATAAACAGCACTGCTATCATACTGAATTTTTTCATGGCATTTTGTACCAGATTATTTAAGTATTTCTCCGGTGCAAAAAAATACAAAACTGGGTGTCATCATCTGCAGTAACATTTTATCTTACACGCCTTTATATTGGCAATACTGTTTTTAGCAATCTCAACTATTACTGCTTATAAATAAACTACGGTACTGACCAATGTAAACGATTTCAAATTGTTGGTGGCACTTTCTCCTAACTATCATGTCACCATCGTCATCATACACATGACCCATTGAGTGTCTATTTCGACTGCTCTGACTATCATTACTGGTAGCAGTTGATTGTTCATGTTCACTGCAGCACAACTGATGCTGACGAGATTCAGTGTCAACAATAGTTGAATAATCTTCACGATGACAGCTGCAGCTTTCAGAAGACTGAATAGCATACTTTGCACACTTCTCATCATCAGCATAATCAGAGTCCTCACTTGAGCACAAAGTAAACAGAAAGCGAGTAACATATACTGAAATGACACATACACATCAGCAGCTGAACTTAAAACTATAGGGCCAACATTCAATTACAGTTAGACAACACAGAGTAAGACTTACGGAACATGCAGTAGGCCTAAGTCATAAATCACAGCAAAAATTTAGCAAAGAAACTGAAACTCTATTATATCCAGTATACAATATACATAGCAGTTCAAATATATTAGCTATTGATAGTAGTAGATATTTAAAACTGAAAATTAAACACACAGTTCATGGCATCTTATTTTGTTACTCATACAAGATAAATGCTGTCTGTGTGTGAATAAAAATGACTACTGCATAATGGTGTGCTTTTGACAGTTTTTTTTATTGCAAAACAACACTAGGGCTACATTCCATGTTGTACACAACATATATTACTGCAGACATGGTACTTAGGTGGCCACTGACCTGTGACCACTAATTAACAGATATCACTAGTGCCATAACTACAACTGCAATACTAATGCAATAAAGCAAAGAACAACAAAAAGCATCAGAAATCAACTCTAAATGAAAAATGTAGTTAACCTGCATATTTAACATTATCCAAATGTTCTGCATGGCTAAATGGACAAGTATGTGACAAGTCAATATGAATATCAGACAGCACAGTTTCATCTGGTTCCATAATCAAAACAGATCAGAAATAATGTGATGTCCGACGACTAAAAATACTGGTAGGCATATTTCATGGGTGCCATAGCAGTAGTCATGGTGGTTAAGTATGAGGTTCACCCTATGACAGTAGTACCAACAATGGTGACTCACTGTCAGCAGCTTATTTAAAAAACAATTCTGCAGATGATCTTAGAAATGCCCTGTATTGGAGGAGATAACAGGGGTGTCACAAAATACCACTGACTGGCACACTGGTAACATATGATCAGATCAGATTGCTAATCTAACCCTAACCCTGAGTCCCTGACCTTAATCCTCAACCCTAACTGTAAACTTAATCTTCCTTACTTAATATGATCATATTTAGTGCTCGTGTAGTTGATGCAGTGTTTCGCGCCACCAGGGGATAACCCCCAGAGGTCTTTCTCTCTCTCAACATTTTTCATTACATTTAATCAAGAACAAGGTTGGGTCCCAAAAACGAATTATTCAAAACAACACTAGGGCTATGCAAGTGTTTGCTGTAGATCTTTTAGAAGTAAGATAGCAAATCTACAAAATTTGTCCATTACATTTTTAGTCTGCGCTACGGTACTAAACACAAATTATGTAACTTTCGCTCCCACGTATTTTCGCTTCTGGGAACGAAAGTTCCATAAGTGGAACTTTCACTCCCTGGAACTTTCATTCTCAGAAGTGAAAGTGACATGGAACTTTCACTCCACACCACATTATTTAATCAATAAGCTAATAGTATTTTGGCATTATAGTTTGTTCTTATTTTTGTATTGCCTCATGTAGACTAACCGTAGCTGTAATAATCAATTATGAACTTTTCTCTCACTGTTTTGCATAAAAATGTGTTAACGTTAATGTGTTAACTGTGTGTTGACGTTCTTTGATTCCATGCTTCAAATCGTGTTCCATCTTGTTTCACTATAGCAAAGGCCTATAAGTATCAAGCGTGTAGCCTACAAGCCGCAACGCGACTTCAGAGAATAAAGTTTTGTGATTCCTGCTCACCACGTGACGCTACCGTGCAGTTAGGCCTAAGCAAAGATGAAGCACTCTCCATAGGCTTTACGCTTTGCACACGTTATTATAATGACAATGATTTTTGTACAAGGAAAGCGAAAGTTCCACGTCATTTTCGCTCATAAAAGCGAAAGTTCCTTTCGCTCCTCCCGCGAGCGAAAGTACGTGGGAACGAAAGTTCCAGTTACCCTAAACACAACTCGTATGAGGTGGCTGGCTATGGATGCACTGAGACACAATGCACTGTTACGGCACCCATAAAATTGCTTTCCAATAAACAAATTCATGCACTATTAACTTATATTAAAATCACGCAAAAACACACGCATTTAACAAAAAAATGAAAAATCTTCAATATAGCGAAAGTTCCAGTGATTGTGTGCACAACTGTTAAAAACACAACATAAACGTGAAACTTAAATTGTTATACTTAAATCGCATTCACGAGCACAGGCTTACGACGCTTGTATCAATCTTCCATAGGCCCTATGCTATGCAACGTGCATTTTTAAAGGTGGATTAATTTTCTTTAATTTATGTAACTTTTGTCGTTGCTTTAATGTATGTTTGGTTCGTTATGCAGCTTACTGAATTTTGAATGGCGAAAAAAACAAGAAACTTAAGTGATCGATTCGTCGATGCGATTCTGGATCTGAAGTCAACGTTGGGGCCTATCTAAGTTTAAGTCGTAAAATGTACAAATATAAGGCAGTGCGCAATTATGCTTAACACAATTACACATACAAGGCTTTAAAGCACACAATTAAAAAGATAGACTTATCATTTTATTGGCGATCACGCGCATTGTCACCATGGAAACTGATTGAGAGATGACGAATCTGTCTTGCCGTACAATAACTGAGCAAGCTGTTGATTCGTGTCTGCTGAGTTAATTCGAGGTATACTGCTGTACAATTTTGTTCAGCGTTTTTAGCCGACCGTAGGCCTACTTAAGTAACGGTCGAGCTTAGGTTTATGGTATGGTTGTCGTCGTTTAACTGTCTGTCTGTCCGTCGTCGTCTGTCACGGTCTCACGGATGATCCGTGACAGACGACGACAGACAGATGTACCCTGTCTAACGCGGGTAGGTCGTAGCCTCGTATGGGAAAACTTTGCACGAATATTTAGCCCTGTGTCATAATTACCTAAAAATGCAAAATTTTAGCAATCTAGCTAGTGCAAGGGAAACTTTTTTTCAAATTTGACGTTGAATGGACGGGGGTAAAATAATGTGCGTTTTTCAACGAAAAACTAGCCATATCGCGGAAACGGTGAGAGGTACGGACAAGGTTACTATTATAGTCACTAATAAGAATACAAATACGCCATGTCAGATATGAGATAAAAATTATTGACTTTGGATGACCTTCGATGTTACTGACAACCAGTACCGTCTTCTATTCTAGCGACAGCTGGGCTTCTTGTGTAATGTAGACGTGAACATGAAAAAGACTTATTGCAGGGCTCTGGTTATCGCGTGTGTTGCTGATTGGCTGAACTGAGCGAGCTATAGATATAGCCAACGCTCTCTAATGTGCCTATACTGGTCGTGATCATTCATCCCATTATCGTCAAACATCATCGTCGTCATCTTCATCATTCTTTCACAACTTCACATCAATTTACGCGCAACAGCATGCAGAGCTAAGTTGCCTAAGCGCGTATTACCGGTAGCCATCGTAGAGGCGTTTGTGTGTCCACGATTCTTTCAAAACGTTGCAAGTTATGAATAATCACAAAATTTTCATTGTGGCTGCCACAAAAACTATGTGATAAAATTTCCTGACGCTGGGAGAAGAAATTTCCATTAAACGAGAAACGTCACTGTCAAAGAGGGGTCCCCCAAGAAGTCGTTATACTACCGCTATAAACTCGTCTAGCGTGAAAACGGTTAATTGTATATAGGCACAGAGCCAAAGACGGACTATGTCCGCTGTATAACGTCAACAGGCCTACGCAGCTGCATGCAGTAGTCCCATGCTCATAATGTTAAATGAGTCAGTAATTCGGCTACGTAACTTGACTCCGATAGGCCTACTTAAAACTAGAATTCATGGTATCAAATAATTATAATAACTAGATAGCAGTCGTAGCCCGCAGGTACCTCCGCCAAGGCAATGCTATTCGCCAGGTGGCGTCACCATTTTCGGTTTTGCAGCGGTTTCGCTTATGCCCCCTTTAACGCAATGGTAACGAAAATTTCAAAGTAATCCAGAATCCAGGATTCCTGCCAGATCACCCCCAAAATTGATCACTTGTAGCTTATGCCATGCCCGACATACCCTCAAAATTTCAGAAAGATCCGTCTATAACTTTTTGAGTTATCTTGTACACACACACACAGACAGACAAACAAAAACCGGCAAAAACATAACCTCCTTGGCGGAGGTAAGCCTTAAGTTATGAACGTAGTTTGCTGTTATTTTGTTCTGCAGTTACTCGTCCTGTCAGGATGGGGAAGAAGGATAAGAAGAAGTTTGTCGAGGAGGTAAGTCCGTTTTCAAAGACGGACATGCAGCGGGTTGGAAGGTTCAAAGAAGGCAGCTACATCAGCATCGGCGACCCGTATATATCAGCCAGATGTGAGTAGCGCTAAAACCAGTGTAGGTTGGGCACAAGTGTTTAATTTGCTACCATTTGGAAATATGCTTACTCCAGTGATGTTAATCCTTGGCCCTGGCCTTGGCTTTGCAATAGGCTGGTCTTGGCCTTGGCTGACTGGTAGCAAGACTGCTGACGAGTTCGCCGCGCATTTCAAGGACAAAGTCGACTCAGTTCAAGCTTCCACTGCGACAACGCAGTGTATGATGTTCCACTCAAGGTGACGCCAGCACTTTCCCAGTGGACTGCCGTGACACGCGACGAAGTAGAGAAGATGATTGGCTCGGCACTAAACAAGACATGCCAGTTGGATCCAGCTCCAACTTGGCTAGTGAAGGACGTAGGCCAGCTGTTGTCGCCCTTCATCGCGCTAATTTTCAATAAGTCGCTGGCGTCTGGTATTTTTCTATCCAACTTCAAGCATGCAGTGGTTCGTCCACTGCTAAAAAGAACGGACTCTACGTCAGCGACCCAAAGAATTTTAGACCTGTGTCTAACCTGTGTTTTCTTTCCAAAGTATTGGAGAGGATTATACAGAGAAGACTTCAGGCCTATTTGGACGACAACACGTTGATGCCTGTAAGACAGTCAGCCTACCGTTTGTATCATAGCACCGAAACGGCTGTCACGAGTTGCTGCAGGCCGCTGATGAAGGGAACGTATCCGCCCTCTGTCTCCTTGAGCGCCAGCTCGGCTTGCGTGGCATTGTGTTGAAGTGGTTCCAGTCGTATATATGTGACAGAATATTTGAAGTCATTTATAACGGTAGTACGTCGTATACTGTTCACGTCACGTGCTCTGTGCCACAAGGTTCGGTACTCGGCCCGCGGTTGTTCATCATGTACACTGCTGATCTCAAAGAGAAGGCTGATGAGCACGGCGTCAACTATCACGCTTTTGCCTACGATACGCAGTTGAATGAGCGTTGTCGTTGAGATGATGATCCGACTGCTGTTGGGAAACTTGAATACTGTGTCACAGATATCAATCACTGGATGTCGGCACACCGCCTCAAGCAAAATACAGATAAGACAGAACTCCTGTGGTCGGGTTCCAAGTACAGTCTGAGTAAACTCGATGGTCGTGGCCCGGCAATCAAGCTTGGCTCTGACACCATCGAGCCAAGTGGACATGTACCCGTCCTAAAAGTTATTATGTCGTCTAATTTGAGTTCGGAGAAACGTGTCTCAGCCGTCAGTGCTACCTGCTTCTTTCATCTGAGACAGATTCGTCGTTAGATGTCGGGTCGGCTAAAACCCTCGTGCAAGCATTTGTGACATCTCGTGTCGACTACTGTAATGCTGTGCTGGCTGAGTCGCCGAGAGTCATAACAGACAAGTTGCAGAGAGTGATGAATTCTGCTGCCCGCGTCGTCACTAACACTCGGAAGTACGACAGTGGTTTGTCGCAATTAATGCATGAGAGAATGGCGTGCGACGATAAAACTGCATTGCATACAGGGTGGTCCAAAAAACAAATACACAGTTTTATTTTTGGGATAACTTCGGTAATTCAGCACCGATTTTAACCATTCTTTCACTGTTACAAGCAGAAATTTATGGTGCGTAAACGTGAAGTTCTTCCACCCACCGCACCTTTATT
>Ga0056128_1008403_pt1 | contig 13002 bp, 6 predicted proteins | sample WorMetLIZISLAND2_FD_71113 | JGI IMG/M metagenome (GOLD analysis project Ga0056128, IMG submission 71113) | Marine gutless worms symbiont microbial communities from Max Planck institute for Marine Microbiology, Germany - Olavius geniculatus... ...
ACAAAGGGCTGCAAGAGCCTCTTACATGGACCCCCCCCAAAAAGAAAAAAAACATACGAATAAGACAACACAATAAAACCTGCATTGTGTTTAATATAAAAGACGTTAAAAACCTGTATACAGGTTGTTAAAAGGTTAGTGACGAAATTACACTCGCAGTTGCAGCAACAACAGTGACGCAGAGACAATTACATACACCTCGTCAGTACTCCGTATATCGTAGAGAGTGGCAGCGTGACGTCATGAGTGAGTGTTAGGTGCGTCGTCAACGTCCTAAGGTGAGCTGTGACCATCAGTTTTGAAGCAGTTCTAGACATTGACAGTCAAGAGACGTTAAAAACTGTATACAGGTTGTTAAAAGGTTAGTTTGTCTGTAGCTCTCATAATGGTAACCCATAACAGAGCTATACGGAACGTCACCTGCCGTATAGGGTTGCTCAGTGTTACCTGCCACCCGACCATGCAGGTGAACGCAACCCACTTTAACCCCAGCCAAGTAGGCCGCGGACTAATATATCCCGGAAGGATGGAAGGCTGAGTTTTTGGTGGTTAGTTATATACACATAGGCCTAATCACTTCTCACTGATGCATCATTTAACAGAGAACGCGCATGGCTTAAAAGCAGGAAGTGGTCAGGAAAAAAACACAAAACATAAAACTGCGTTCTAACTTTGTAACAGAAACAATGTTTTTTTCTGCTAGTGCTGCTATATGTGAGACATGTGCAGATTAAAGGCGTTGTCACACTGGCAGTACCAAGACTCACTCCACGGCGTCCAATTACTCAGCACAGGTGGTCGCTGCAATGGCAGTGTGTACGGACCATTAATCTTCTTCTCGGAGCAACTGCTGATACTGCATGCCGTTGCACCGAGACAATATTGTCAACAACGTCGCCAGCTGCTGTCTGCCGCCGATATAAACAGCGCACGTGTGACTCAGTCAATTCAGCCAGGCGCAGCAGGACGACTCATCCTCCGAGCAATGAAACACAATGCAGAATGAACGCACTTGTCGATCCTCAATCCTCGACTAGCTCACCACACTTTCCGCGCCTCGTAATGTAAATACTCCTATAGCGATGGCGTCAGTACATGTAAATAAACCGAGACGACCACCAGCTAACAGCAGCGATTCCTTATATTTATTTCACAGCCTATATCTCTCACCATAGTGACTGAAACGTTATAACTGCCCATAATCCATAATCTTACTCCAGTCAAGTGTGACGGTTGAAACGCACATGTCCCAGGTAGAACACATCGTCGGGTCACAGTCAGAAAACTAGAAAAGCAGTCAGAGACTGCAGACCTCCGCCAACGCCATGTTGTTCGCCAGGTGACAGCACCATATTCGGTTTGGCAGCGATTTTCCTTATACCCCATTGAAAGCAATGTTAACGAAAATTTCAAAGTGATCCAGAATCCAGGATTCCTTCCGGATCACCCCCAAAATTGAGTCACTTGTAGTTTTTGCCATTCCCAACATTCTTTGAAAATTTCAGACAGATCCTTCCATAACTTTTTGAGTTATCTTGCTAACACACAGACAGACAAACAAACTCTGGCAAAAAACATAACCTCCTTGGCGGAGGTAATAAGCACGTTTCAACACGGTCTGCATGCAGTTTATTACGCCTCGCTATACACTCGCATGTTAGACTCTAGGCCGTGATGAACAGCACTTCTATTTCACTTTCTCTCCTTTCATTTCTATTTAAAACATTTTCAGTTCTTTTTAGTTTATACGCTAGATTGAACTGCATGGCAGTTTCCAGTGCAAATCGTCTATCGTAACGTATCGTATCCAGTGTAAGCTGAAGTGCAAAGCGTCGTGAAAAGATAAACTGCGTTCATCTTATTGCTACAGTAGGCCCACATTCATCGCTCGTTGAGAGTCAGTCCAAGACGACTACGTTATACGCTAAGTTAATGTCAAGTCGACGAATGCATTATGCATTATTCACGGAGGACGGACGGTCGCTGAATGTGTCGCCAATCTGAACAGGTCGTCCACTCGCCAACGGCGACAACACTTTTTATTCGCTCTTCCAGGACGACACTACTGCGGCCATCAAGCAATCCACATGGCGCACACTAGTGATGCGCTGTCACCGAAATGACACGTTACGCCGGCGATAAAAAATAACTGACTTGAATTTTTAAAATTGTGATTTGTGCTGTTTTATATCTACAACCACGATGTCACCCTTACACTGTATATAAACTGAACAGTTTTTTTAATATAAGTAGGTGTATGTACAGCATGTACATTGTACACCCCCTTTCCACAGTCCGTCGTGTAAAGATATTCAGAAAACCTAGCAATATTGCAGTTGTTGTCTGCGACCCAAACGGAGGCCGCCACCTTCGACGCCATCATTCATGCATAGCGTTCGCCATGCAGAATTAGCCGTGACGCGGTCGTATTATTAATTTATTATTATTATTGTCCACGACAACTTAGAACGTTCCTAACACAATATACGGACGACGATCTGGCAAACAGTAGTCGTCGCCGGCCGCGTCTAACCTCGAATAAAATATTCACCTCGCCGTATACGAAATATGCAGTCACGGTGGCGGAAAGGCAAGGCAAGATACCCGCCGAGCGCCGGCCAATAACGGGCGATATATTGCGCTCATTAGGCGGTCGACCAAGCTGAATGTCGGCCGAACCCATTATTTAAGGAACCACGCGCGAAAGTATACGATATCTGCACTCACGGCGCCAGTATCACAGAAGCTTAATACCCTGGACTGGCCTGCCTGAACCATGGATTCACTGCTAGTATAGGATAATGAGTCCACGTCTGGACTGTCGCAACGTAAACATGACGACCATTTACTGTGCGTCAACAGAACGTCTGGTCAGCTATAACAAGCGGCAATTTACAACACGTCGCGCTGCAACTCTGCAATTACTATACTGTAGATTACTGTAAAAGTGAATGAAATGGCATGCTGCCAGTGCCAGAAACAACTCTTGGCAGCGAGCGAGCGGTATTGCACCTTTTGCACTTAAATACCTTCACATCTGTATGAAATTCGGTCCTCCATTTTCAGCGTATCCGTTCATGCAAAATTTCATCAAGCTAAGTGCAGCGGTTCATGAATTATCGTGACGTTGACAGAAAAAAAGAGAAGAAAACTTAACGACGATGCTGAAAACAATACTGTCGTTGCTACCGCGGACAGTAACAAGCTGAACGAATAATTACATGTATATGCGCATGCAAACAAAGCTAAGGGAGTATCCTATAGCGCTTGCCGACTTTTATCACATCGCGTACAGATGCAGAAAGGCTAGCGCTGCGGTCTGTGCAATGCAATGCAATGCATTAATTACGCCTGATGTAGCGGAAAATGCGATAAATGATGAAGAAACGTGTATTAGCGGCCACTACCAGCTTAGTCAACGGACTGGATCTAGGCTCTATCCATGCAACCATTCGAGATCCTGCCATTACCATCATTTACTACTGCTGCATGCCGTATGTACTGTTCGTACGACTCACTGAATATATATATATAGACTAAAGATATATAGACCTACTGCTGTAGAGTTGCGGGAATGCGGGGTATACACAGAACTGAAAAAAGGCAACTAACACATGAAGATATAATCAGTTATATCTTAAGGTCAAAAGTGACACAACGGAGACAGAAATAATAACCATGCAGCAGATGGTAATAAAATCCCAAGCAGAAAACTGGACTAGAGGGTTTAATATAGTGATCGACAAAACAGCAGAAAGAGCAATTAGCTAAACACGAAACGGTTGAGAGAAACGGTTCACCGGGTTGCCTGTATATCTTTCGTCAGAGTACGGCACATGTGCGACACGTGACATGACGTACTGAACTTCTGCCTGTGTTTTCGTGCCTACATACAGATGGTGCTGGTTTGCTGGTTTGCCGAGGCGGAATGGCGATGTTGCGCAAGTAGGGTGAGTAACTGAACGTGAGCGGCGCACGGCTGCCAATCAACGACTTCAGATGCAGGACACGTCGTCCAGAACTCCAGGCAGTCAGACCGACGGCACGAGCACGCTGTCCGAGGGCTGCAGAGATGACGACCGCGATGCTGCTGCTGCTGCTGCTGCTGCTAGCGCCTCCGATGATGAATTGCAGACTGAGAAGAGACGACAAACACGACGTGATGCTTCGGTGCGAAATATGAACGACGAAAGCATTACGGCAGCAGCAGCAGCAGCAGCATATTTCTTCACCACGGCCATAGACCATAACCTTTCCTTCCCCCCTCAGCTCTGCCCACTCATCCCGCGGCACTGTAAGTCATAACGCTGCTAGCAGCATGGAAATCCGCGGAGATCGACTTGGAGGCAGCAAAATCACCTCCAAGACGTCGATAAAACTTGGCGCAAGGAAATAACGCCGACAGTTTGCTGGTCGTGTTGACATCGAGACGCAGCAATAGCTATTAGAAGTCTGTAGTCGTTAACTCGTGCATGAAGCGTTATTACGCAGTGTAGTACACGGCGAGCGGCTTAATTACATAATTACAGTACGACTGCTGGGTTGACGGCCTGCCCAGAGCCAGTCAAACATTGTATAGCGTTAGTTTTTATTATTTAAATAAATAAATCGAGGCCTAGTGGACAGTCGCCGTGATAATACGCTGGCGAGGTGTGTGACTTCGCGCATGCAGTCTCTGGCTGAAACAGATAGTAATTTTTATAGCATATGCGCACTTCATTACGAAATGAATAGTATTATGCCGATGATATGAGCGTGAAACAACTCTGAAACAAATGCAAAACAATTCCGCGTTTTTTCGGTGTTTTGTCTCAGTTTCGTTTCACGTGAGCGGAGAACAGCCTCGGGCCGGCGAGCGCATCAGAAAACGCATCCCAGCAGCAGCAGCAGCAGCAGGGATGACGTCGACGCAGAAAGGATTCTTGCAGCGCGTTTGATTGATGTCCGTGGACATGTGCGCCCGGCCGGCGCGCCTACGGACTAACAACTTCCGGCCTGTACGTCGTGTCCGTCGGCAGACCTCTGCCAGTCTTTGCGTTCGCACGCCTTGCTCGGTCCAGACGCCGGACGTACGCCGCTGACAACGCGTCAGCCGTCCGGCCAGGCAAAACAGACAGCCGCAACACCGGCAAAGACGGTGCTGATTGCTGACTGGCGGATCAGATTCCACGAGTCCACGACAGATAGCGTGGATCGTCTTAAAACCCGGCTGACGTGCCACGTGGCTGTTACGGCATAATGCCAAAGCTCGAACGACCGAAACGGCACGTCAGAAGTTCAGAACCTTCGCACCTCTGTTAATGCGGAAAGAAACGGTTTTGAGTAGACTCATTACTCGTAACAGAAAGACAAAATCAGAGTACGAACACTGCAAAATATAGCGAGAGATTTTTCTATACGTTTAGAGGTGTGCTTTCTATTTTCCCACCTTTTTATTTCCTGATACGAGATTTTCCAACCCTACTGAAAGAAAGTATGGCAGAAATTAATACTACAAAAGTCCAAATTTATACCTTATTAGTATATATCATTTGCATATATCATTTTTGTACTATTTACATACAAATTCATAGCCGAGATAGGCGAATCAATCGCAACGTCGTGCATGCTTGCTAATGTATGGATATTAAGTGAGTAACTAAAACATCAGTTAGCATTGCGCATCGTTGATAAAAAGGTCATCATCGACTATTACACAAAGATACTGCGTGAAGAAACGAAGAATTGCGATGCATGCAAGAAGCTTGCTTTCATCAAATCTAATGCTCTGCGCTGCCGCGTGCCTACAGATACAGTCCGCTCTGCTGCTCCCGGGCCGCCGTTCAATAAAACGCTAATCCATTGTGACTGCAATTCCCTACCGCGGAACGACGGATACAAAAGGTTACTTTCATCGTATAGGCCACAACGGCAGGCAGTGAGTAACCAAAACGACCGCATCTAGGCCTAAACTGGTCAATGCCATTCTGTTTCTGTGTAGCTATGCCGTCGACGTGGACAGAACGACACAAAGCACTGCGGACCACATGCAGGACGAAGTCAGTCACTACAAACTGTCCCTTGAATTATACATGTACATCACATCTGTCATTATCCGCCAAATGCATCAAAAATACGCGACAAATATAACACAACCCAGACAGAAAAGTAATAGCCTTATTGTTCGCGTCTGTTTGGCAAACTACCTCGACTTCTTTTTAATGATTTCGTGGTATATTATGTGCGTTTGCTGCTACATTTTATTGCTGCAACGTTGTGGTTGTATTTTTTCATTAAATCTGATCTTTTCTGGCTAGATTTCTATTACGCATATGAGTGAACTGGACTGAATCGCGGGTCTGCACTCGCATCCCTGTAGTCTTCTTGCAATGTTTATGCGCCAATCACTTGCTATGCCGTAGTGAATCTGCAGTGCCAGTGCAGCGGCGTGTTTACGACTCCACAACAGTTTTATCGACCGTGGACCTACGGCCATCTTGGATGACAGTCGTGACGTCATATCCGCTACGACAACGATAGCCGCCCTATAGCGACATCGCTACTAATTAACGGGGCGGAGCGCTGCAAAACCGGGGAAGGGGTTCGTACGACGGCGAAGGATCGTGATCCGCCAAGGAGAGAAGACGAGCGGCGGTAGAACGTGTGGGTGGGCGGACGAAAAATCGGCGACGGACATGGACCACCAACGACGTCTCTCGCTATCAATTGCATTGCAGACGACATGTTTACGCAACCGTAGCTTTAGCGTCGCACCGTCGTCATCGTAGTCACGCGGCGACTGCTGCTGCTGCTGCTGGGCCAATGACGTCATGACATCCTTCTCTCATTCACGATATCTGCAGATGGCTATACTCAGTACTCATTGAACGCTCAGTCAGGTCGCTCCTCCATCCCTAATTACAACGGATGTCGACTCAAGACTCACGGTCGTCGTTTTTTTCACTCTTGGCGGGCGTAGTAAATTCAAAACTTTCCTAGCAAACGAAAATTTGCTTGCCAATAGTTGCTATGTACAGGCGCCAGCATAGATGTCTTGTCTGAGTTATGGCAGAGTGTCAGAGAGATCCGACTGTGTGTCTGTCTGTTCGTCTATCACACCCTGCATGCTCCAATATCAAAATGACGCAAGCTGTCATGGAATCTTCACTGGCAGAGCCTCTGTAAAATACTGTAGTTTACTTATATAGCAGTAAAGGTAGTCCCATACTCGGTTACGAGTGTCGGGACCTTTAACTTACTGAGACGATAATAACACGAGTATGCCTATAACTCCCAGTCTGAAACCGCTCTCGATTATATGTCAGTAACATCTTCTCTATCTGTAACCCACTTTTACACCTACACGTTTCAAAAGCTCACGGCGGCAAAATTCGAGTTTTTGACTGTACTGGTAACCCGGCGGCCAACTAAGTGATGACGGGTAAGAATCGAAACCCAGGTTCAACAAACGGTTCGGCCAGTGCAGGTACTCCACCAGTGAGCCAGCTTTAGCCTGACAAGACTGTATGCAAACTGTCTAAACAACGCACGAGGGTTTCAGGAATCCACATCGCAGCAGCTCCCCACACGTCTCCGTCGGCCGACGAATAGTCGCATTCGGCGCCATTCCATGACGTTACCGCGCAGGCACTACCGTGATTATATGACAAAACAGGCAGTAGAATCACACTGTTCTTAAACTGTATAGCGTTGCGAAGACATATGACTTTTTCACTCGTTATTTGACTTAGCTAATTACACCAAATAGCACCAAATAGCTGCTTTTCCGCTGCTATCCACTTAGCTGTCCTGGCCGCTATTTTACTTTTCAAATTTTATGAAATTTTAGAAAACAACACTCCTAACACGCTTACACACTGCAGTGCATATAGGCGCCATCTAAATCAATCCCCGTAGCGTCAAGGCGGCGTGCGTGCGTCGCTGTTGCCGAGAAGCGAAGAAGACCGATGAGAAATGTGGCTCGGAGCTGTTGGCGCGAATCAATCACAGCGTTGCAGCAGGGAGGCTGGCAGCCCAGCATCAACAGACACAGAGAGCTGGCTGGGGATGAGGAGCTGTTCATGGCACCGGCGGCGTGACGTATACAGCAAGCCTATCAGCAGCCGACTGCATGGCAATGGCAGGCCGCATCTAAACAATGCCTCGACCGACCCTCGTATATACTTCGACGGGCGAGCAAGGGAACGGCATTTAGCGCTCGTTCGACCGTGAAAAACGTCGTCGCCATTTTGCTGCTGATAGCCAACACAGCACACGTCAAACCATTAATTCTGCAGCGTTCGTAAAGCTTTTTATGGATGCACAGTCCGTAACGGTGTCCTTGGGCTTTCTGGGCTCCAGCAATTTCACATTATGCAGCGAAGTGAAATGTAACGATGCAGAAATAGACAAAAGAAAATATGAAGCTTCAATTTGGCTAAGTGCGCCATCAAACATCAAACTGATCGCTGTAAGCAGTGCCATAACAAGATGTTATCGCCGAGTGTCGTCTATTTGCCAAGCGTCGCAGGCGTTAAAAGTAAATTAGGCCAGTGCATAAGCCGCGATTACACAACTATGCACTGTTTTCAATAAAAGTTTCTGACGTTCGCTGACTTCAATCTGTAAACTGTAACTTTCGAGCTAAAAATATGCACATGCTAGTTACACCTATCCGCGTGCACGGGGAACGTTTAAGCCAATTCTTCGTTTTTTATGCACTTGCTCGGACAGACAAGGCCTCATAAAGACATCATACAGTAACACGAACCGAGGGGAAACGCATCGATGAGACGAAACGTAAGCCACTACAAATCCGCAAGTTGACAGGGAGAAAGCACAAGTCGCTGACGGCGATGTATACGGACGAGTACGACACGAGAGCTCTGGATGCACGAATCTGTAACTCTGTATGCGTGAGGAGTGACTCGACTCATCGATCAATGACTGCAGCAATCTGGTGACGCAAGGAGACCATGGTGACGTGACGGCTAGCCCTAGGACGCATCGCAGCGCAGCGTCGTGCTTGCTTATTACAAGCGATGGAACGACAGACTGCAGAGAGATGCTACGTCACGACGTCGACTCATTAGCACATTCCTGCAGAACGCCCGACGCCGCAGTCCGCATTGATGAATTACTGCTGCTGCTGCAACCGCATCACTCCGCCGGTCAACAACTTGTATGATCTATTAATGATGGCGCCGGCGCCGCAAAAATAATTAGCTGACGACCTCCGAGACAGACCGAAACGACACGTAGCACCGTTATGGCATGGCAAGTTCAAAAAATGTTGCAGTTTATAGGTAACCGGACACTTCGGACCTAACTTTTTAGGTCCAAAGTGTCTCAACACACTTCGGTCCTAAAAGTACGAGACATGCACTTCGGACCTATTTTTCATTATATATTTTTCTGTTACTACCAACACGTTTTTGTGATTAAAAGCTGCATATGTGAAGTCAAACACGAAAGCAGCGACTCAGGTGTGGAAGATCAGATCAACTGGGTAAGGTCAATTATTACTCATAGTTAAACGCTGACACGTGCAGACTGGCTGTCCTTTAAAGTTGCCTCATTGCAGCACAGTGAAAGAGATTTTTGCAGTCGCGAGAAGCACGTGTGTAACAAGAAAAGCTCAAACTAACTGCCGTCGCAATTCCCGCAAAATGTTCGGCTTTAAAATTTCAGGTAAACCTATAGGTGCCATTGATCTCATTTTGGGGAAATTTAAGGGCGAAATTGAAATTTTGAGCACTCATAATCTTGACGCCGCTGGGGGCAGATCTTTATCAAGACTGTTATTTCGAACATTTGGTGTAGGCTCAATTAGTTGGACAATTGGGCAACTTTATAAACTGTCAGCTAAAATGGCAGAAATCTGGACAACTTGTGCTTTCTAATTATGTGCTATTTTTATTCAGAATACATAATGCCTGAATAAAACAGATTGACTGTTTTGTTTTACTTCAGTGCACGTTCTCATATCTTATATCGTAGGCTTATTCAAATTAGACGTTACATTAAATGCACGCGTAGTAATTTTCAGTATTCTCTTTCAACTTTTATAACAGAACGTAGGATTATGTTTGTAAATAGGCCTTAGAAATGCCGGATAAGATAGCCGTGCATCAGCTGCTACATACCCTACTGGATGTGATTGACTGTCATTTCTTCACCGTGAACAAGCCATCACTTTCTCACAGAACAGGACGTACGCCCCTCGTAAGCTTATGTACGTAATAGGGTAGTTAACTTTGTAGTAAAATAAACTATTAGGCCTACACATCGTCTCTGAGACACTTCAGACCTAAAAGTTAGGTCCGAAGTGTCTTAAGACATTTCGGACCTAGGTCCGGTAAGCCAGTTCATAGCTATACATACCATGACAAGCTCGAAACATTGACAGCGTGAAAATCAGTTCAAAATTAGTCCCGGCAACGTTACACGTCAGGTCGTAGCCCGCAACAATATAACGCGACCGTCCAATAGGCCGTATTACGTGTCTTGCCCGTCTGTCTGTCTGCCTGTCTCGTATATACAGCCTCCTAACTCGAAATCGCAATTAGCGCTATACGGACTGCGTCGGGTTAAACCAACAACTAAACCAACAACATTACGTTGAGTAACGTTTTTCGTCGGAAAAGGTATAGAAACAATAAAAACACGTCATTGAGAAACTCTGTAAATCAGGAAAGAAGAAATGACCTCTGGCATGTGAAGTAGTACTTGAATAATCATAGTCTCAATTATATACAGTGTGTAGTCGACAGTTGAAACGAGTCTCGCGTCTGTTTACCACGCAGGCGTTATACAGAGTAGACAGAATTAATTGACCTGGCGAGGCAAGCGAACTGCTGGTGACGCTGTTGGAAAGTGTCGAGGACGGCATGGCGGCATGGTGAGTCCTCCACGGCGCAGTGCAGACGCTGCTGAAGCTGCTCACTGACGGACTGGCACAGACCACATCATCCACACTCACAACCATCTCATCCGTCAGGTCGAACTCAGCGCTAGCGGCGGCAGTACAGCGGTGCCGGTAGGCGGGTAGGCTGCCGCTACACGAGCTGGTCGCCCACGACGTCGAGCCACCACCGCCACCCGGGCAGTAGTCGACGTGACCTTGGCGTGACCTTAATCTGTGATGACAGCGCGTCGATGGACAGGACGACGCGGCCGAGTAGCGGCTGGAGCGTGACATTACCCAGTGACGCGTCCTGTCAGCGTCCGCCGCTGACGCAGAGGACGGCTCGCGCTGATGACGCTGTGCTGACTGCATGTTGTTAGGTGGTGTCGGCAGACCGCGCGTCTGGACGACCCGCTGTCTCGCAGGCTCCATCGACTTACTGCGCCGCACCCGGCTGCCGTCGCTGCTAGCACCTGATGACTTCTTCCGACCCCCGAACAACTGAGGCAGTCGCAGCAGATCGCGGAATGACGTCTTGATGCCCGACAACGAAGACGTCGACGGCGTCTTCTTGTTCTTCGTCCCGCTGCCGCCGCTGTCTGCGGCTGGCTTGGGGGTTGTCCGTCGACGTCGCTCGTCGTCGTTGTCTGGAACTCTCTTGACGGGAGTCGCAGACGCCGAGGTGACAGCGGATGAGGCGGAGCATGACGGATGGCGTTGCCGCTCGGCGCACGCCGCCGACATCGTCCTCAGATGGAGCGGGATGCCCATCGTCTGAGCCTCTTTGAGCACCTCGCTCCAGCTCATGTGAGTCAGCTCGCCGTCCGCGTGCATGTCGTTCCTGTCGGCCGGGTAGATTCGCGTTACCAGCGGCCGAAGATACGACCCGTCGTCAACACGCACACCGCCGGTGCTCCGACTCACTTCCGGCTGGAGCCAGAGATCGTCGTCGTTGTCGACGTCGATCAGCGAGCTGCAGCGGCACGACAGCTGGTCGACGTCATCGCTGCCGTCCAGTCGAACCACATCATCACGAGTGTCTGTCGCAGTTTCAGCTGCAGCGTTCCTGGCACATGAGCATGAGCACAAGCACATCTGGTTCTGAGCCGTCGTCGTTGCAGGTATATCACAGAGCTCAGTCTGACACGACCTCGAGGCAGTACATCCACGCTGCTGCTGTTGCTGCTGCTTGGACTGTGAAACGGTATCTGCAGTCTGTGACGGAAGAACTTGCACGCAGTACTGACGCAGCGCCGGTGCTGCCTGCTCCACGACCCCCTGCTTCCTGTTGTCTACCGCGTCTGCACACACAACCACATCTGGTATCACGACAGCCATTTCCGGCGGCGGCGGCGCCGGTCGCTGTTTGGACGAGGAAAATCGTGTTTGCGGCGGTGATGCGGACGGCGTTGGATCATCGTCGTCGTCGTCGTCGTGATCGTTGGCGATGTCCTCGACCGCTAGCTGTGCCGCTGCCGCCCCGTTCTCCGTCGCTTGTTCGTCGTCCGGACGTTGACGTCGTCTCTTGAGCAGCTGGCTGTCCAGCTTGACGGTGAACGTAAATCTCATGACTGGTGATGACGAACGCGAGGTCTCCTCCCCACCGCAAGTGCTGAGAGGAGCTGCGGCTGCGGCGCGTGCCTCGCTGATGGGTGATGGCGGTGTAGGCCAGTTGTCGTCGTCGCTAGTTGGAACGAGCGCCAGCTGAGTGGCGTCTACTGGCGGAGTCACGGGCAGTGAACTGAGCGTCGACGAAGTCGTCGTCGAAGATCTGTTCTCACTGGACACGGCGTCTGTTCACAAACCAACCTCGTCAGCTATAAACATATATGATACAGACCTATACACTCCATTTTTCTGATGTGGATTTATTATACAACTGCTGTATTCCACACATCAAAGTGGAGAGTTCACGTATTGACTGCACTAAATTGTATTTAATGCAAATCGATTTGCAATCCGCGTAAACCGATAATAGTATCGACATCTAAAACGTATATAAATGTACAAAACATCAGTTTATACACTTGTTAACGGCAACATTTAAGGACTTGCACATTGAAAACAGCAAAAATTACAAAAGGTGATATTGCCTGCATCACACTGACTGTGTGTCA
>Ga0056128_1008405_pt1 | contig 13001 bp, 5 predicted proteins | sample WorMetLIZISLAND2_FD_71113 | JGI IMG/M metagenome (GOLD analysis project Ga0056128, IMG submission 71113) | Marine gutless worms symbiont microbial communities from Max Planck institute for Marine Microbiology, Germany - Olavius geniculatus... ...
CCGTCCCCGGTGGGGGGTGCGCTAGTAAGACTTGGTGATTCTCTAGCGCGTGTAAAAATTTGGGGGCGCAGCACCCTCTAGGGGCCGAAATATGGTCTTCCGAAAAATGCGCTCTAGGGGGGTACGATTTCACATCTAAATCTCCAAGGTCACTGGACCAAACTTCGCCGTACTTGTTTCGCCTAACGCAGGACGAATCGCCATAGACGGAATGACTATTTGATTTTTTTCTTATCTTCATCCGTTTCGGAGATATTCGCCGCCGAACTTCGAAGTCGTCCGAAATCGGGCCAAATTTTGCATGTTTTTCGCCCCTGAAATTTTTTTGGGGTGCGCCCCCAAAATTTTGGACCGGCATTATAAAATTCGGCCTAGTTCTGACCATCATGCAAAATTTCACGCCGGTCGGCCCACGCATCTCGGAGATCTCGCGAGGAAAGAAAAAAACATCTGCAGTAAAACAGAAGTCCTTCCGAAAACTATCGTTTTCGGGCGGACTAAATATTATTATTTCTAAGCCTTAATTCAATCAATCAGTCAATCAGGTTTAATTCAGACATAGGTCCATAGAACTACACAACTACAAACGTACAATAAAAATGATAAAAGAAAGTATAAAAACACTAATACACATGTATGGTTGAGAACCATTGAACAATCTTATTACACGACCTAGAACACTGTTTAGCAAAAAGAACATGAGAGTTATGGACCATAGTATCTAACGTTGGCAGCGACAACTCCAAAAAACACCAGACATACTGTCGTGCCGAGTGTAGTTAAACATTTTCTTTAATTTCTGCAGTCTTAAAATCTAACCTTTATACTAGCATCTTGCCAGCAGTTATGCCATTAAATTGAATCTGCTGTTCTGGGATGATGAGTGTATTGACGTAAGTCGGTGACACATTAGTTAGTGAATGCATACCGGTATAGTGAATTCTCTGTGCTGACAGTATAGAGCGCTGGCGCCGATGTACTATCGTGGGGCTGCAGCTGCTGTCATTGTCTATGACATCACACAAGAGGTGCTGCTGCTTTCTCCTTGGCTACAGTTATTGTGCAGCTATTCTAATAGTTAGAAAGCTATTCATAGCTGTTTTTTTCCTGTTAATTATGTTGCCACCATTATGTTGTGAATGAATATTTTTAGCGGGCTGCATTGCAGGCTTTGCCCATTAGTCTGTCACTTTGTCTGTTCTTTACGGGTTCCTAACTTGAACACGAAAAAGTGTAAAAAGCAGAATTGTTGTGGACATTCTGCAGTGAGGAGTAAATAGTATGCCAATTTATTGTTCAAAAGGTTGTAGGTCGAGTGGATGGCTGCGCAGTATGGTGCCACTGTGCCAACATGGTCAATTAAGTAAATTAATTTTCAGTGCTTGGATGACACTGGTTGGGCCATGGTGAAAGCATCCAGCCTGTAAAAGCTCTTGCTGCATCATTTTGTATCAAAACTTTTGTGTTATATATTAATTAATCTGGAGTGAAGCGGAAACCAAAAAATGGAAAATAATAGTCATATTAATAATGGCAATTCACCATTGGTAGTACAAGTGTTAGAAAACGTGAGTATTATTAATTCGTACATTTACCTATGAGCAAGGGTACATTCTGTTTGGCACAATACTATGCACTTTTATCATAGAATTATTTTTTGATTACGATGGATGATTGTATCAGATTTGCAGTGTCAAGTTTTGAAAACTGCAGGCTGGTCTCGAAACCTTTATTTTCTGGAGCAGGCCTACATAGAATTCAGTTGAGTTAGCTGTGGTGACAGAGTTGGTTTGGCTGGGAAAATTTTCTATTAAGTCAGGTGTGGAATTGTATTATTATGTTTGACAGTTTTGGGGCACTTTGAGCTGTTTCTCATTCGTGCAGCTGAAGCAGTTTACTGCAGCTGGTACTCAGTTTCTGTGGTTAGTGTGAAGTGAATGATTGGTCTGTGTGTTTATAGCTACTGGCTTGCTGTGCAGAATAGTTTCAAGGCGGTGAAGTCATGGATCCGAGAACTGAAGCAGTATGCTGATGCGGACATCATTCTTGCAATTGCTGGAAACAAATCCGACCTCGAGGAACTGAGAGAAATCCAGTACAAAGGTTTGAATAGTGTGCTTTTTACAAATGTTTTTATCATTGCAACTGATGCAGACTGAATTCATTGCTGTTTAAATTTAACTGTAGCAGTCATTTGTATTATTATTATTAATTACTACGGGGTACGGCGAAAAAAGGTGGACCCCTAAAGTTTTTTGCCATTTTTTCGGCAACCGTTTGGGATTTTAATATGAAATTTCACGCCTTTATTTACCGAAACCTTCTACATCTAACTGCCAAGTAGAATGTGATTCTGTTGAAAAACGACGAAGTTATAGACTTTTTAACATGACCACTTACCGATTTTTTAGCATTAAAAAATGTTCAAGCTTAAAATGCTATTTAATTTTTTAAAAACTGGTTACACGTTACTGCCGATGACGTCACAGTGACGTTTTGATAAACAGTAATTTATATTGTTTATAAATTATCACTAAACTATCGTTCTTTTGAAGCAATCGCCGGCTGCCCACTGGATTCATCTTCCAGCAGGACGGTGCGTCAGCACACACAGCGTGCAACGCCACGAAGCACACAGAACTGGCTGTGGGCCAGCTGTCCAGATTTCATCACAAAAGACCAATGGCCTCCAAATTTGCCAAATATAAACCCAATGGACTAATATGTATGGGGTGCAATGTTGGAAGCTCTTGCAAGCTTGAAACAAAGCCGAAAACAAGGAAGCGCTTCAGGTTATCTGGGGTAACCTGCCACAGGGACCGATTGACAAGGCTGTAAAAGATTTCTGAAATAAGGTGACTGGAGGCTGGTGTTGTAGCTTGCAGCTGGCAGTGAACATTTCAAACATTTGCAATGACAATGGAATTCTGGCATCTGATCATAATTTAACTGTGTTGTTTCAACGATGTTATTAAGGTTTTAGTAAATAAATCTGTAAAATTCAAATTAAAATTCCAAACGGTTGCTGAGAAAACAGTGAAAAACTTTAGGGGTTCACTTTTTTCTGCCGCACCCTGTAGTATTAATGCACTTCATAACAATACATATGTCAGCTAAAAATGAATTGCAGGCGTGATTATTTAATAATAATACAAGAACAGTGATTTGTGAAGTTAGTTGTGTGTTTCACCTAGTTGCTGTTGAGACACGTGGTCCACTGTGCAAGTTGGCCTGTGATCTGCTGAGCGATTTTGGCAGGTCTTGCTAGGTCTTCTGGTGACTGACGCCCAAAAGTGTTCCTTTCTGTTGCACCACCTTTAAGTTGTCAGGCAAGGGTCTAACAACAGTGTCCTGTTGCATGACAGTTTGTGTGTTGCAGTTCAACTGGACCTATGGTTATTCCAGGTTAATAATATCGTTATTTCAAATTTTGGACCTATTGCTACCCAAGACATTGCTTGGGGTCTAAAAAATAATAAATTATTGTAATAATAATAATAGCAATACATGTAATACTGGTATAATGTTGTTGTTGTTGTTGTTTGGATACGGTATGTTTCATGTATTGTGTTGCTTCATATTCAGATGCCCAGGACTATGCTGACCTGCAAAATGCTATTTTCATTGAGACAAGTGCCAAAACTGCTGTCAACGTTTCTGCACTTTTTCTTGAGATAAGTATGTGTTCTTTCATGTCATGTTTCTTGTAATATATTTTAATGTGGGTATGTTTGTTTCTTGAGATTTGACATTGTCTCTGTTCTGCCATTGCATTTACTTAGGTTTACAATAAATGCAATGCCTTTTAGGATTTTTGGTATTTTTGGTGTGTTATTCAATACACTGTCATGTCACTATTACTATAAGCTGCAGTGTTGTATATTTTTCATGATAAAGATTTGAATAGCTATAAAGTAAGTTTTTTGTTTAAGAAATTAAGAGAATAGAGGGGTTACATCACTGTATTGAAAATGCTTGTGGGCCAATAATTTGAAATAGCATTCATATAAGCATAATGCCATGAGCAGGTTACATTTGTATTTTGGGGCTCAGTTTCTGTGGAAAGTCAGAATTTGCTCGTTAGTGTGATAGAGTGGTTTATGTATTGCATGCAATGAACGTACTTGCCCTATGTGTGGACCAGTTACTACTACACCATGTCCCAAAATTAGTGGCCTCCCCCACAGATAAGTTAGTGTACACTGTACAATTATTAATACCTGACAGATTTTTTTAACAAAATTTGAGACAATAATTGAGACAATAATTCTGATCTTGTCTTTAAAGTTTCAGCTTAAAATGGCCACCTTTGGCCTCGACACAAGCTCTTAGTCTAAGGCAGGTATGCTGCTGCTTGATCCCTTTGTCAGTAACAATGCATTGAAAGTATCTTGATATAAACAAACTCTGACATCATAGTGACGTTACACTGATCACACGTGGTAAGGTGCGTAAGCCATAATGGGTGTGACAGTAAATAATATTAACTTAGTGCAGTGTACGCTATTTCGTTGAAATCCATGAACTACAAACTGAATTAGGCATGTTTGAAACAGGGTTGCCACTGATTTTGGGACACGGTGTAGATGTCTGTGAGCAAATAAACTGTCTTAGTTTATGACCAACCACATCGGGAACTCAGTTTTTTATTCCTCTAGAGTTGAAATATCTAGTAGCATCAACCTGTCTGGCTTGGGTTAAGGTGGGGTGTGTTTTCCTGTGTCGGGTGGCAGGTACCAGGTGTGTTATCCCATATGGCAGGTGATGATGCTCCATAGTTTTGAGATGGATTCCCATGAAGAGCTATATTCACCACTGAACCTCTTCTTAAACCTTTTAGCTCACAATTGTGTGCCTGCACTATGCAGGTAAGCGTCTGAGTAAGCGAGTTCATCGGCCACAAACATTTGTTTCTAATGAAGACACAGTAATTCTAGACCGACGACCTATTTATGTTCCTCCGAATTCATCCGCCAGCAAACGCTCATGCTGCTGATATTTCGTTTTGTATTTTTAGCAAATTTTGCTTTGCACTTGAACTTGTTGAATGTATTTGTTCTTGTACACTATACAGGGTTGGCCAAAAAAAGTAAGCTATTGCACTTTGTCCATATCTTCGCTAAATATTGTTCAATTTTCACAATTTTTTCACCAGTGGACTCTGTAAGAAATTTGCTAATCAGTGGCATGCACACAACACTTATTATTTTGCTACACTACCTTATAAAATATAAATATCCAAAAATATACAATATCTACAGATGAACAGAAGGTCTAATGGTAAATTTTTGAAATATTCAACTTAAATGTCAGAATATGAATAATAATAGTAAGTGTCAAGAACACTGGTGAATATGTTAAACATTAAAAAAATAATTTTAACGATTTTACTGTGCAGTAATTTTTAATGTACACTAATGCCGGTTAGTGGCTGCAATTTTGCTCAGTTAACTGCATGAGCATACTGAGCAATGTGTTTTAATTGTGCGGCCCTACAAGCTGTGCACTATTTTTTGAAACATGAAAACTTACTCCATAGCTACACCTAAACCTTTTTGACATTTATTATAATTTATATTTAACCTTTTACTTTATTACTATATAAATTTATCACTCGACCTTTTTACCACCTGTAGACATTGTACCTTTTTGGATATTTATATTTTACAAGGTAGTGTAGCGACATAATAAGTGTGATGTGCATGTCACTGATTAGCAAATTTTTTCCAGAGTCTACATGTGAAAAAAATTGCGAAAATTGGTCAATATTTAGCGAAGATATGGAAAAAATACAATAGCTTACTTTTTTGGCCCACTCTATATAAGCCCACGCACACACTGAGTTAGATTTGGGAGACACATTTTTTTGGTTTTGGATTTTTCGAGTGACTTTTGAAAGAATTTCTCAACTTTAATTAAACAGTGTCACTCTATTATTTAACGACACATTCTTGGAGTAAGCAACTGATAAAACAGATTAATGCATGTTTTTTAACTGCTTAAAAAAGGACATTGTTTTCTGTTAAGAAAAATAAATGTTTGAATGTTCAAAAATACATGAAAGTGTTTTGTCCAGAGGTGGCAACTTAATGTATGTGGTTGCAATGTAATTTATATATGAAAGTTTCCACACATATCTGTTTAGCATAACACAATCATTGTTTTATATTGGGTGAATTGATAGAATTATATTCAAATTTATTTTGTAAATAAATGTATTCTATAATACTGCTGAAAAAAATGCAATATATTTTTTATTGAAATGTGAATGTTGTGTCATGCAGATGCGTGTTCTTTTGTTGTTCTAGTTGTTGAGCAGTATGTTTAGTTTATTCCGTATGCAAAAGAGATCAGAGATTGTTATGTCTGTTAAATACTTTGAGGTCTTAGATTAACTTCAGTAGGCTATCTCAGCAAGATGTGTTTTGTATGCTATTTGCGCCGTACTGGTTATTGCAAGAATCTTGTCTGTATAATCTTGATTGTTCGCTAATTGCTACGGATATTGCTTCCAGTATAAACCGCGGCTTTTATTAAACCAATTGAAGTAAGTGATAGCCCAAGCTTGTAATAGAGTCCCAGCTTCTATTAAGCGACATTCAAACGGATGTAATACGCATCTACGTGTATATGCATGTGTACAAAGCTGTCGGCATATCCCCATTGCAATCAATGGACGTGGACAATTGCAGCGTCGTCCGTATACGAACGGATACGTGCGTATTCGGACGTATGCAGGCGAACCATACAGGCCAATGGGTTGGTGGCATGGCGTAGTGGTAACGCGCTGTGTCCAATCAACGAAGTTGCTCCACACCGGGCTGGGTTAGTACTTGGATGGGTGAGTCTCCGGGCAGGTAAACCATCCCGGTATGTAACAACCAGCCGCCTATTGCCGTTCAACGCAGCCTTCCATCCGTCCGGGGTAGGTAAATCAAGTACCGGTTTATCTGGCTGGGATTAAGTTGGTGCGCGTTCACCTGTGTCGGTGTGTGATCTCATACGGCAGCTGACGCTTCGTAGCTCTGAGATGGGTTTCCTATACAGAGCTACACACCACCTTTAACCTTTTTAGTACATCTGTTGTGTGGACTGAATACTAGCCTACTTTAGATACCCAGCATTTATTAAAACACTCGAGTTGCCATATTAAATGTATTTTTCTGTACACATTGTTTACTGTTTCAAGGATACCACAAACCCCATTTAAATTTTGTATATGCCATAACATACTTTTGCACTGTCTAAAATGCTTACGTAAAAAACGTAACGTTACTAGCAAAAAAGCATGATGCCTGGCTTGTTTTTGGAGACCTATAGCATAAAATGTGTTCGTGAAATGTCGTCTCTGATATTGCTGTATTGTGATTTCTTTGCGTCCAGTTTGCAACTGCCTGCTTAGCCATGCAAATGCAGTATAGTCATAGGCTTCAGCATAATTATGTTTTCGAGTTATCATCAATGTGTGTCCATCAGGGAGGGGTGTCTATTTTCCTCCCTGAGCACTTTAGCAATTACCCCCATCCTTTCATCTATTTCCTTTTCCCATTTCGTTTACTGTTCTTTTTTCCTTTTTCTTTTTCTTTGGAGCCTTTCTCCGGAATTTAGCCGGAAACTCTGGGGGAGCGCTGTCGGCTGTCATGTCCGCTGTTGATTTTGTCACATTTTGAGCCTGAGAAGTCTTTTCCAATTGGAGTCAAGGCACAGAGTCTAAAATATTTAAGAATTTGCATGTTTTTTTGAAAACTGTTGTTATTTTGTCATTACTTTTGCTTTGTGTTGGTGTTTAACCCTCCCCCCGAACGGCTGAAAATCCTCCCCACTTTACTTTTCCGGACGCCCTTGAGCATATGTGATATATATGCGTCGTGGCTTCAGCCAGTGGCGTATTTAGGATTTAGCAAAGGGGGGGGCATGGCGAGCGCCTGGAGCGCGAGCCTATAACGGGGCCTGGGGGCGGAACCCCCAGCAGGGTCCAAGGGCAGAGCCCCTGGTCGGGGGGTCAGGGGGGCAAAGCCCCCCTGAAGCTGAAACACTTTTTTCTTCTGAATGTTCAATGGAAACCACAAATTCGCCCATTTTTCTGAAATTTGGAAACGCAAAAGACCATCAAACATTGTTGAATTTGGCAATTCTTGCTGGAAAATGGCAAAAAAACACCTTTTCATATAAAGTCGCCTGTAAAAAATTTTCATGGTTGGGCCAAAGGGGGGGCCATCGCACCATGTTCCCCCTAAATACACCACTGGCTTCAGCGTATCTTCCGCATTAGCTTCATTTATATCTATTGTCCGTGGTGCCTGTCATTGGTTGCTGGACTTGCAAGTTACGTTTATTACTGCAGAATGTTATTCGACTGCGAGAATGACGGAGCATTTTGTATTCGTCGAGTACGTCGTTGTCTTTGATGACGCCACAACGAACATTGTTTGCCCTATATTAGACTACTGATATTTCCGCACAGCACGAAATAAAATGGTGTGCAGTGGAAAAGCATAAAGAAGCCAAAAATCGTTATCGCTTGCTCGCTACCCTATAGTCGGCTGGGGAGGAGGTAAACTGCCTCTCTCTATTCGCCACCCGGTCAACGTCTGTGACATCTCGTTCTCGACGCTACATGTATGTCTCGAACTTCAGGCCCCCAATATTAATGTTGTCAGATCGAAGTCGCTGGCACCAATGGCTTTTATCCCTGTACCTGGTGGGTACAGCTTAATATTAGTTATTACACTCGGTGGCATGGAAAATAGGCGTGGGAGAAGTTTTATTAAGGGTACGTGTATAGCTTTTTGCAATACGAATTGCTATCACCAGAAGCGCTGTTTTAGCTAAAATTGCACCACAAACTGTTTGGCGGCAGGGCTCTGCCCGGACTTGCTGGGGGGAGCTTAGAGCACTCTCCCAAACCTACTAGGAGTGTGTGGAAAGGAAAGGGGAAGGGGGAAGCGAGGATATAATGAGAAGAGGTGGAGGAAGGGACACCTGTGGCAGATTGTGAAGAAAAGGTAAAAAGATAGTAAAGGGGAAGGGAGTGGAGAGGAAAAGGAAGAAAGGAAAAGGAACGGAGGAGGGGGAACTTGAGCCTGATTTCGATTCTGTAGCATATTCTGTGCGTGGTGGGAATTTTGTTTTGAGCGGCTAAAGGCCTCGTCACTCGCTAGCCCTACTGGTGCATCCAGCTACGACGGAAAATTTTCTTTCGAGAATAATTTTCCTTTGTCACAGTACAACAAGTCTGTCAAACGCCGACAGTTTAGGACTTTAAATGCAGTTCACAGCGTCGGCCTCTGGCTGTCTCCCCATATGGGCCACTGGCCTAGTAGCGATAAACGACGTGGCGGAAAAATCATATTATTGCTCGGTAAATGAATGACCTTGGTGATGACTCGACGTCGCAATAAACAGCTGATTGTTGAAGCCTGCGATGCGATGCGTGAAGGCTCAGTGCAGCGCACCACAGTGCACGTGACTGTATCAACAAGCTAGCACTTAGGTTAATTGTTGTTGGTAGGGATGGGTCAGTTGTGGTTTCTGATTCGCTGTCCATACAGCTAACTTGTATAAGGGGCCTAATGTTCTTACTTTCTGATGCAATTTCGAGGTGGTATTTGTGATCCAAGTCTTTTGCAAGCCACTGCAGTGAGGAGGACATCATTGCAGAGGGCCTATTGCACCCCATTGGGGTGCAGTGGCGAAGTCCCGGTAGGGGGTATCTGGGGCCTCAGAAGCCCAAGTTTGTAGTTGAATTTAAACAGCTTATGGCCGACCGTTAACAGATTGTTGTCTGTTGTCCGTCTGTCTGTGACTCATTTTGTGGCAAACCGCAAAACCGTACGTCGTAGGGGTTCGGCGATGGTATTGTTGGATTATGGCGATGACGAGTTTCTATAGGCTGTCAGTAGTACCAACGTCCCTGTCTGCAGCTGTTTGGCCGCAATTTTACATGCAAAAGTTGCTGCCTCCAGCCATCACCGACGTGTGTTGAATTACTGTGTCGTATTTTGGCGTTGATTGTAGCGTTCGATATAGCAGGGTCACCATAACTTGTATGGGACTTTGTAGTCACTTTGGAAAATCGCTATCTCTTCGTGATCGGAAGTCGGACGCTGGCTTTCGGATATAGCGGTACGGTCGGTTCACCCTAACAACAGCTGGGCTTCTTGTAACAGTTCCTGCAGTTTCTCAAACGTGACGCCACGTAAGCGGTTGACGACTTTGACTGCAGCGCGTACACTAGCTTATACAGACCCCGTGGGCCAGACGACTCAACTTCACAAGCAGTTGAAAAATTGCAAACTGACAAGCCAATTCCATTCTATTCCATTCCATTTATTTGAAAATCAGTCCACAAGGGACCATTGACACACACAGCAAACAACACATAAAAACACAAAAACACAGACATAAAAGAAATACACGTAAAAGAAACAAAATGTAGTAGGAACAGTAAGAAATGCATTAAAAACCAGCATATGACATAAGCTGAAGCCTAGAACTAGATTTAGAATTTGTCAAAGAGGGGGACTGTATGGATAGCGCGCGAGCCCTGTTAGGTGCAGCGGGGTCCAGGCTGGTCAGGGGATCATGGGTCAAAGCCTCTCTCTCTCTGAAGATTACACTAAAGTCTTTCAGTTGATTGACGTGTCACGGATAACGCAAATCTGTCTTATTCTTTTTATTTTGCAAACGCATAGGCCTGTATGTTGAATGCCATGCTAAAATTTGGTTCCCTGTCAGAACCTAGACAGACAAAACGTGGACCGTCAAAACTAGCCCACTGCATGAACCCTGACCCTAACTCTATCCCTATTAGCCTACTAATCCACAATCTTTAACTCTAACCCTAGTTTTGACAATTACCTAAAGATAACCTTATTCGTCACCCTATTCCTAAACCCAATCTCTAACCCTAACTTTTTACCAATCCCTAGCCCTATCCCGAACCCTAATCCTCAACCCTATCTCTAACCGTAATTCCTAACTTTAACCCTAACCCTATACTTAACCTTATTTCCTAAACCTAACCCAATAATACTGTGTCCAGGTTTTGTGATTCCCGGTTTTGTCGGTCTCAGCTATGGTTTTGTTAGGAGACCTTGAAATTTGCATCGGTCGTGTCACCCTAAATCGTATTTACTGCCCTGTTACACATTTAGTATTTTAATGTCATTATTTTGGCACTTATTTTTCGTAATTTGTTTTTCTTAGTCATTATATTAAATTACTCACCAATCTCAATTTGTTTTCGTGCTTTTGACAGTAGGCAGTACGTAACAGCAGAGGTATATGGGCTTCATAGTTCGGTGTGCTTTAAAATGCCTATTATAGCGGGCGCAGAAGATGCGAACAAGTAACTTGAGCAAAACTCACGTGACGTGCGACATCATCGATGCTGCCATTTGGGGTATTATTGTACAACGTGCACTAAAACAATGCATTTTGAAAGAGTATACCCAAATATGAGGCGTCCGTATGGACTTACTCTTGTTTGATTATCTCGTTTGAGGGAAACCCGCTGACCCTGCAGCTGCACGAAATTTTGTCACGAAGAGTCTTCGCGACAGCTCGCGGTGAAAATTTCGTGATCCTAGCTTGCAGCGTTCTGATAGGGCTCCAGGGTGTGACGGACAGACCGACGCCTCTCAAAGACAAAAGGCCTACATGCTGTCGCGCGTATAAAGCGGGACGGTGAGACTGGACACGCACCAAAAAGATCTGAGAAAAAGCCCGGGCTTGTCCCAGTTTCAGTTATAAGGTTTGGGTATGTAATGTCGGACAATTTTTGCAAAATATAGGCGCAAATATGTGTAATATGGTGAATTTTGTTGGTGAAATACGCAGTTAGTTGGTCCAGGATAAATATATACGTGCTGTTGTTGAATTCTCGTGGAAATGAGGATCAAGGGGGTCTAACCATGGCTTATGACGGAAATGAAAATAAAACCAAAAAAGGTTTACAAAGTCGTTTATAAACACCGCTAAAAACCGCGCTGTCCACTGTCCACATACTGGGCAGTGAAGGGATTTTAACCATTTCACCTTGGGACACGGGACTGAAATCCTGTATAGGTCTCTATGGGGAGGGGTGGGCTAGCAGAAATAGGCCTAATGACTATGTCACTCCTAGCCATACTAGATACGGCTGTGATTATCCATACTGGATTCTATGACACAGCTTAAGAACTAAGCTGTTACTCCCCGCCGTCCCACACCCCTACAAACTAAAATACATGTAATTAGTGATTTTTATCATCAAGTTATACAATAAAACTACGTAACTAAACATAGACTGGATTAAACAAACCACTTAATTCGGTTTTTACTTGCTTGTAATATATCGATATTGTATCGATATCGCATGGAAACTTAAATTTCGATATTGACCCATCACTAGCATGAGTGCGTTGTTTATGTGTGACGTCACCTCCAGTGCACCTGGGGGTCCTGAGTAGTCTTTGCATTATGTACTAAGGAGGTCGAGGTTGATTAGATTGTGTGACATAACGACATTTTAACTGAACGGTGAGTTCTGATTAAGTTTTAGTAGTCATTTGTGATGTAGCAGACATGATTTTGTCGTTGTAGTGCACGATGTCATGGTCAGAAACTGTAGACAAACTAGGAAGTTCGTAAACAAGACACAGTACTGTACTCTGTCTCGAGTTACTTGTACTACTTGTACTTGTATGTTGATGAGCGGAGAAGCGGTTGTCAACGTCTACGGGTAAAAAGCGGATTGCGGATCTGCGGATGTAAGGTAAGGTAAAGGTGCCATACCCCACAGGGGCGTCTTTTACAGCTAAAATGCATTCAATTTGATTTCGGCTGGGGCTCCGCCCCAGACCCCGCTGGGAGAGCTCACAGCGCTCCCCCAGACCTACTAGCTGGATTTTAAGGGGTCCTACTTCTAACGGAAGGGAGGGGAGGTGAAGACGGAAGGGACGGTAAGGGTAAAAGGGGAGGAGCAGGGGAGGGAGGGACAGAAAAGGAAAAGGAGGGAG